>WNGH01005005.1_pt1 | contig 18548 bp, 16 predicted proteins | sample 5400631 | NCBI WGS metagenome assembly WNGH01 (sample SAMN13153373, study PRJNA577476) | soil metagenome | isolation source: 115 cm soil or saprolite under Garry oak tree replicate 1 | place: USA:California | collected 2016-06-15
TGGAGAAGAATTTGTTTTTCTTTCCCCGGTTGATTCAACTCGTGAACGCTTGATCGTCTTGGTCACGCGCCCCGTTTTCAATCGGTCGGTGTCGGATTGGTCCGCACCAGTCACCCGTCAGGAAACAGGTGTTAGTACATTATATCTATTGCTCAAGACAATTGAGTTTTTGTCTCCGTAGAACGGTCACCAGGAACATATGGTTTGACAACTTTGCCGAGACTAGAGACAATCGCGGCCGGCGAGTCAATGTCGAACGACAGAGTACCCGCTCATATTCGGGCACTGCAGATCGCTGCACAGGCGGTGGGAGCGCTGGCCGTCGGCGCCTTGGCCATTGGCGCGCTGGCTATCGGTGCTTTGGCTATTGGTCGGCTCGTGATTGGGCGCTCACGAATCCGACGACTTCAGATCGATGAACTCGTGGTGGCTAGGCTCCAGGTCACGGATTCACTAACTACGCCAAGCACACCAGCGGTTAAAAACGATCGGGCGGAGAAACCAGAAAGTGAGCACTTCAATCAACCCACGACGCTCGATCGGGCATTCAACAAGCTCTTCGGGCTTCTCGTTGGCTTTGGGCTAGGTCTACCGCACAACTATCTGCTCCAAGTACGTGGCCGAAAGAGCGGGCGAGTCTACTCGACTCCAGTGGATGTGCTCAGTCGAGACGGCAAGCGTTACTTGGTGGCGCCCCGCGGATACGCGCATTGGGTACGCAACGCCATCGCAAGCGCTACGGTATCACTCAAGAAAGGACGGCGGTCCGAGGAGTTCGGTATACGTATGCTTTCAGACGACGAAAAGCCGGAGATCCTGAAGGCATATCTCGACCGTTACAAGCTGACCGTGCAGCGGTATTTCCCGGTGCCCGCCGGCTCTCCGACCGAGGCCTTTCGACCATTGGCCGGACAGTACCCGGTCTTCGAGCTGATACCCCGACGATGAACTGGCCGGTGTTGGCCCAGCGCAACGCCCGGTGGACCGTGAAAGTATGAAGCTCCGCTGGACGCGTCCTGCACTGGCGGCGAAGATCTGGTTTGAGGATCAGAACTACATCGCACGCGATAACCCAATCCAGCTGGAACGCTCTCGGAACTCCGGCCTTCTACAACCCCTTCTTTAAGCTTGGCGCTGGTTTGAATCCTACGGTGCGGCTCGCCTTGATGTTGATCACATCCCCATTCTGAGGATTTCTTCCTTTTCTCGCTTTTCTTGCCCTCACTGAAAAGGTGCCGAAGCCTGGCACCTGAACTCGTTTATCTTTTTTTATAGCTTTGACGAGATTTTCGAAGGTCACATTCACGGCATCCTGCGCCGTTCTCTTGCTCGTCTTCGCTACCTTTGCCACCGTATTGATGAGGTCATCTTTAGTCATTTGAACTAGCTCCTTCCGTACCTTGAATTATTTTTACAGGTCTACTATCTGCGAGTTCGCATGCAGAAGTCAATGAAAAAAATCTCAAGAAAAAAGATTTTTTTCTTGTCAGTTTACTTTTTTCGTATTATAGAAAATCCAAAATGGTTCCTAACAAAGTTTTTTTCACCAAAGGAGTCGGTGTTCATAAAGAGAGACTGGCCTCCTTTGAGATGGCGCTGAGGGCCGCCGGCGTGGCCCACTGCAATTTAGTTCTGGTCTCCAGCATCTATCCCCCAGGCTGCAAGATTATCTCCAAGGAGGAAGGATTAAAGCTCTTGGGGCCCGGCGAGATTGTCTTTGCGGTTTATGATCGGGAAAGTAACAACGAGCCAAATCGTCTGGTTGCAGCGTCCGTCGGGTTGGCGATCCCTTCTGATTCTTCCATGCATGGTTATCTTTCCGAGCATCATTCATTTGGTGAAACCGATGAAAGAGCAGGGGAATATGCCGAAGACCTTGCCGCCAGCATGCTCGCGACCACCTTGGGGATTGAATTCAATCCAGAATTGGACTGGGACGAGCGGGAGGATCTTTTTAAGATGTCAGGGAAGATCGTCCGTACGAGCAACATCACTCAGTCCGCTGTCGGCAACAAAGATGGACTCTGGACGACTGTCTTCGCGGCAGCAGTTTTTATCAACGAAGATAACTTGTCTGTTGAGAGCGGAAAGTCTCAAGGGGACGCGGCTTCCGGCAATGAAGATGCGAACCGGGACGAAACATCAAGACCAGTTCCAGAAGCTCGCGAGCCCGCACCTCGCCAGCCTGAGGAGCCAACCAAACACCACCCCGCCGGCAGCGACGAGAAAGCCGCGCACCCTGCTCCCGCCGGACAGGGACATCACCTCAATGCAACCCGCGATCAGCAGGAAGTAACCAAAGCCGTACTTCGAGCAGCGCAACCAAGAGGTGAGCCTTCACCACGAGGAAAGGACGCCTCCACGACCGCCGAAGACGTTGTCCTCAAAGCCGGACGCCTTAGATTTCCAAAGCCTCTTTAACGTTTTTCTTTCCCGACTTTTTATCGCCATCGCGAAAAAGCGACCCCTATTTCTTGCTCGATCCTGCTGGGCGGATCAACGGAATAGGATTACTGCCACTCGTGGATGAGTGCCGACCGGCGCATGTGAATGATGCAGCGAACGCTAGAAATTGCTAGGATAAAAACAAAACTACACCCAAGGTTGAGAGACTAAATGTTTGATCCCGATCTCACTCACTTGCGTTCGCTCCTCGCCGAGTTGGCGCCCCAAGGCCGCCCTGCGCTCCTCCCCGCCCTGCACGCCGCACAGCGATTGTATGGCTGGCTCCCCGAACCGGTTGCAGCAGAAGTGGGCCGCGCCTTGGGTGTGCCGCTCGCCGACGTGCACGGTGTCATCGATTTCTATGCGATGTTTTCTCGGCAGCCGATGGGCCGAAGCGTCGTGCGCGTGTGCAGCGCGCCCATCTGCGCCCTTGCCGGGGGCGACGCGGTGGCGGATGCTCTATGCCGCTATTTAAAGGTCGAGCCGGATGAAGTCAGCGCGGATGGTGAATTCACGATAGAGCATGCCCCGTGCCTGGGCTTGTGCGATCATGCGCCGGCGCTCCTTGTGGGCGAAGTCACTCTTGGACATGCCGAGCCCGACCAAACGGCCGGGATCTGTGCTCGAAGCGGGCAGAGAGCAGTGAGCTTTGTCGGCGGCGATATCCGCAGCCTCACGGCCAATTGCGGTCGAGGTCGTCCCACGTCTCTTGCCGACTACGGGGCTCGGGGCGGTTATTTTGGACTAAAGAAGACTTTGACGATGACGCCGGAAGATGTGATCGCTGAAGTAAATGCTTCGGGATTAGTCGGGCGCGGCGGCGCGGCATTTCCAACCGGCGTCAAGTGGGAAGGAGCAGCAAAAGCGCCAGGTCAACCCAAGTACATCGTCTGCAACGCCGACGAATCCGAGCCCGGGACGTTCAAAGACCGCATTCTCATGGAAGAAGACCCGCACTGCACCATCGAAGGGATGATCATTGCGGCCTATGCTGTCGGCGCGCGCCAGGGTTACATCTACGTTCGCGGCGAGTTTCCTTACGCCTTCAAGGTCATGGGCGAGGCGGTGGAGGAAGCGCGGCAGGCCGGCACCATTGGCAAAAATATCCTCGGCTCCGGATTGGATTTCGATATTGAAATGCGGCTCGGCGCCGGCGCCTATATCTGCGGCGAAGAAACCGCGCTGCTTGAATCCATCGAGGGCAAGCGCGGCTTCCCGCGGATCAAGCCGCCGTTCCCGACTACGAACGGGCTATTCGGCAAACCCACGGTGATCAACAACGTGGAGACATTCTGTAACGTTCCCTTGATCCTCGAACGCGGCGCGGCGGAGTATCGGAAAATCGGGACGGATAAGTCGCCTGGTCCCAAGCTGTTTTGCGTGTCGGGCCAGATCGAGAGACCCGGCCTCTACGAGGTGCCATTTGGCGTCACCTTACGCCATCTGTTGTTCGATCTCGCCGGCGGACTGAAGCACGGGCGCAAGCTTCAAGCGGTGCTGTTGGGCGGCGCGGCTGGCGCATTCGCTACTGAGAAAGACCTGGACGTCATCTTGTCGTTCGAGCAGTTAAGCGCCGCAGGTCTGCCGCTCGGCTCCGGTGCAGTCATGGTCTTTGACGATACCGCAGACCTGCGCGATGTGCTGAAGCGGATGGCGCGCTTCTTTGCCGACGAAAGCTGCGGCAAATGCTATCCCTGCCAGCTCGGGACCCGCCGGCAGTATGAAATTCTCGACCGAGTCGTGTCCGGAGATCCCGCTCCCGGCGACCGCGAGCGCTTAACAGATGTCGGTTCGACGATGATCGACGCTTCTCTCTGCGGCCTGGGCCAGACGGCTGCCACGGCGGTCCTAAGCGCAATGAAGATATGGCCGGAGATCTTTGATAGAAGAAAATAGCCGACGCGTAGAGCGAAATGTAGCGTTGGAGTATGGGAGTACTGGAGTGTTGGATTTAAAAGCATCACTCCATTACTCCACCACTCCAGTACTCAGAGGATTCAATCGTTATGGCTAATATCACACTCACTATCGACGGCGATTCTGTCGCCGTGTCTACAGGAACGACGATCCTCAAGGCCGCACAGCAGCTCGGCCGGCATATTCCGACCATTTGCTATCACGACCACTGTACGGCTAATGGCCTCTGCCGCATCTGCGTGGTTGAAGTTAATGGGGTAAAGCCGCTGGTTCCTGCGTGCCTGACTCCGGTGCGTGAAGGAATCAAAGTCTCTACCTCGAGCGTTAGAGCTGAGCGCAGCCGCCGGACCATCCTCGAGATGCTCGCCTCTGCTGTGGATCTCTCTCAGGCGCCGGAGATCGAGAGACTTATGGGCGAATATCATGCCGATCACAGGCGCTTTCCCGAGGCGGAGCGGCGCGAGTATCCGGTCCTCGACGATAACCCGATGTATATCCGCGATTACTCCAAGTGCATCCTGTGCTGGCGCTGTGTTCAGGTGTGCGCTGACGACGCGCAGTTTACCTACGCGATCAACTTCAAAGGCCGCGGTTTTGAAACCAGCATCGGCACATTCTTCGACAAGCCCATACCTGAAACCAGCTGCGTATTTTGCGGCCAGTGCGTGGGGGTCTGCCCCACCGGCGCGCTCAAGCCCAAGCGCGAGTCGCTCCTTGAGCAGGGACTGAGCTTAGATGAAATTATGCAGGCGACGAAGAGCGAAAAAAAGAAACGCAGGAAATCGCCATGATCAATCCCGATCGCATCGTTCCTACCACCTGCCCGTACTGTGGCGTGGGATGTAACCTCGAGCTGCACATCAAAAACGACACCATCTATAAAGTGACCTCGCCGTTCGACGGGGTGGTCAACCAGGGCAACTTGTGCGTCAAAGGACGGTTTGGATACGACTTTATTTATAGCAAGGATCGGGTGACGGTGCCGCTCATCCGCAAAACAGCGCAAGCGCCCGGCGCGCGCACCCAGGCGTTCGACCGCTCTGAGTGGCGTCAAATCTCGTGGGATGAGGCCCTCGATTACACCGCTGACCGGCTGGTCGAGATTTACAACCGCGACGGCGCGGATGCCATGGCGGTCTACTGCTGCGCGAAGGCAACCAACGAGGACAACTACCTCCTGCAGAAGCTGTTCCGTGCTTTATTCCGCACCAATAACGTGGATCACTGCACCCGCTTGTGCCATGCAGGATCGGTGGTCGCGCTGCAAATGGCGATCGGCTCCTCGGCGATGAGCAACACGGCCGCGGAGGTCATTCACAGCGACGTTTTCCTTGTGACCGGCTCGAACACGGCCGAGACCCATCCGATTATCGCGCTGCAGATGAAGGCGGCGGTCGCCAACCACAGGGCCAAGCTCATTGTGGTGGATCCCCGGCGGGTCGAGATGGTCAACTGGGCTGCGCTCTGGCTACCCGAGAAGCCGGGCACCGACGTGCCGCTCTTTTCCGCGATGGCGCATGTGATTATCAAAGAGCGACTGTATAATGAAGAGTTTATCCGGCAGCGCACGGAAGGTTTTGAAGAATTCTCCAGATCTATGGAGAAATTCACCCCCGAATACGCCGAGGCTATTTCCGGCGTAGACCGCTATATGATCGTCCAGGCCGCCCGGATGTACGCGACCGCAAAGAACGCAGCGATTTATTGGGCGCTGGGTATTCCCGAGCACTCGCACGGCACCGATAACGCGATGGCGCTTATCCACCTCGCGCTGCTCACCGGCCACATCGGCCGCAGAGGCACCGGTCTGAATCCGCTCCGGGGGCAAAACAACGTCCAGGGCGCTTCGGATTGCGGCGCCATGCCATGGCACTATCCGGGTTATCAGCGGGTGCAGGACTTGTTCATCAACGAGTCCGGCGCCTACGCCGACGTCTTTTTGCCGGCAGCTTCTTGGGCGGAAAAGGAGGGCACGTTTACCAATACCGACCGCCGCGTGCAGCGGGTTCGCAAGGCGCTGGAGCCGCGCGGCGAGTCTCGGCCCGATTGGAAGATCGTTTGTCGTCTGGCCGAGCGCATTGAAAAGCGACTGGGCCGTCCACAGTCGGCCTTCTGGGCATACCAAGGATCAGCCGAAGTGCTCGAAGAGATGGGGCGTGTTGTCCCTGAATATGCCGGAGTGAAATATCGGCGCATCGAAAACCAGGGCCTACAGACGCCGGTGTGGGATGACAGCCATCCCGGCACGCCGTATCTCTTCACTGAGAGCTTTCCTAGCGGCAAGGGCAAGTTCCATCCGCTCGAGTACGTGCCGGCGGTCGAGATGCCGGACGAGGAGTACCCGTTCATCCTCACTACCGGACGTCTGCTCGAACACTGGCACGGTGGCACTCTCACGCGCCATTCGAAACTCGATGACCTCTATCCCGAGGCGCGCATAGAGATGAATCCCGCGGATGCCTCCCGCCTCAAGATCGAAGATGGGCAAGCCGTGCGCGTTTCGTCGCGGCGCGGCTCGATCGTCCTGCGCGCCTGGGTGACACAGCGCACGACAGTGGGCGTGGTCTTCATCCCCATGCATTTTGCCGAAGCTGCTGCGAACCTGCTCACCATCGACGCGTTGGATCCGAGGGCCAAGATTCCCGAGTACAAAGCCTGCGCGGTCAGCATCGTGCCGGCGAACAAGGAAGAACTAGCGAGGCCCGAGGCGAAGGTGGAACGAGGCAGGTACTGACGGCAATTAATCAGTACTATCGGAAAAAAATACTTCATTGAGGACGGCTACGCTATCTTAAACCGTCCGTCGTCTGGCACGATTTACCTTGGATCGACCGGGTTCCGTTGCGCGGCTGAGTTTTAGCTCCGCTCGAAAAATCGGAAGTAATTCTATTTCTGTTTAGCCTGCGCCAAAACCTCGTCGACTAGCTTCCGTAAAGGTTTTACGTCCTCGTATTGGGGCAGGCTGGACAGGAGATATTTGCCCCCTTCTTTAGGAACCTGTTCCTCCTTGAACGCAACCATGTCCTTTGGAATATCGGTGCGAAAGGAGTTTCTGCCGGTTAATCTCTGCCACACCAACTGGCCGTCACGAGACAAAAACCAGTTGAGGTAAACCTTGGTTGCGTTCGGATGCGGAGCATTCTTGAAAACAACGATATGACCCGAGCCCGTACTGATCGTGTCGCCCTCTTTTTCACTGAAAATCTGCATCACTGGCAGCCCCTGCTTGCGCGCGTTCTCCGTGTTCTCGAATTTCGCCATAACGTGCATGTAATATTTCCCCGCCCCCACCCAGTCCATCATTTGGTGCTCGTTGTTGCCAAAAGTGAGTTGCGCCTCGGTGAGCAGCCGTCTGATGAACTTCGGGCCAAGGTCAGGGCTGTAATAGAGGAATCTCCAGCTCCCGATGTTGCCGGCGGAATCCGCGTCCGTCATGACCATCTTGCCTCTATACTTGGGTGCAAGCAGGTCCCACCAGGACTGGATCTCCCCAGGCTTGATGAAATTCGTGTTGATTGCTGCGATACCCGATCCGGCGTCCCCTTGAGCCATGAAAACGTGCTGCCCTTCGGGATCGGCGTACAGGTGTTTCTTGGACCACCACTTCGTCTGATCAACCACTTCGGGAAGAACCAACAGCGGTGGAATCGGCTGCAAATGGCCGGCCTTATGGTAGACGAGCACCATGGTCCCGCCGCCACCGACGCTGAGGTCCACGAGATGCTTGCTCGCCCTTTTCTCCGCCATGATCTTCTTGGCCAGGTCGCTTCCCGATCCGCCGACAAAATTGATCTTGATCTTGGGATAGGCGTCTTTGAAAGCAAGAAGAGCTTTGCCCACTCCCGCGCGCGACTGCCCGTAGATCGTGACCTCGCCTTCCTTTTCAGCGGCGGCTACGCTCTTTTCCCAATCCTGCTTCCAGTCGCCGGAGACGGAAGCGGCAAGAGAGATGTTGAGAAACAGTGTCCCTAACAGACTTGCTTTCAGTGAAGTTCTCACATGACACCTCCTTGAAAGTTTTCTGGCGCCGTGAAACCTACAACTTACGCTAGCGGAGATGCGCCTAATGTTTTTACAAAAAAATAGAGGGAAGCGACTCTCGGTCAGCGTCGTCGTCAAAGGGTCCTTCCGCTGGACCGCCCCTGTTCTTTCCCTTTTCTCTGCCAGTGTCCTGGCTTTTGTGTCACCTTGTTTTAAGGGATGACGCTGCTTCGTTTATAAAGGACCAGTTGGCGAGCTTGTCGAGCGGAAAAGAACTGGGTACTTCCGCCAAGGTCGCCGCGGCTCTCAGGCCCTTCTCGGAAGGGATTCCGTTGTCAGACCAAATATCTCTCAATCTCTCGTAAGCTTTTTTGGCCATTTCCAAACTCTCTAGACCGAGGAATTCCTTCAACAGAGGAAGCGCCTCTTCCCTGTGCGTTTTTGTATAACCGATTCCCTTTAGGGCTCCGACCAAAACGTTTTTCACTTCGTTAGGCCGGTCTCGGAGGCGATCGTTGTGTGCGACGATACCGGCGAGAGGAAATTCTGCAACATCCTTAAGATAAACAAGCGGTCTAAAGCCATCCTTCTCTAGATACAGGTCATGAGGGATCAGCAACATCGCCGCGTCAACATTGCCGCCCTTGAGGGCCGTCACACCGTTTGGCGTGCTCGCTAGGCTGACAATTTTTACTTCGTTGGGATCGATCCTGAACTTCTCGAGGATCATGAGCAATTCACGATGAACCGTGCCGCCGGGCTGGCTGATGGCCACCACACGGCCGCGCAACTGAGCCGGCGAAGTAATCTCGTGCTTTGCCACCAGAACGTGGTGCGATCTTTCACAAAACACCAAGATAAGACTGGCAGGCAAGCCGCGTGCGATAGCCGTCATCGGAGAGCCGATTTGCGTTATGAATCCAATCTGCTTTGACGCTAGGGCAGCCAAAGCTGTGCGCGCCTGCATGGTGACCGGCAACAATTCGAGCCCTAGGTCGCGGAATATCCCCTTTTTCCACGTCACATAGAGAGGGAACCAAGTCGCGCTATTGGTTGGAACACCGATATGGATGGTGGCCAGCGTCTCTGCATAGGCGACATGCAAAGAGCCAAATAGGAGGGTCATCGCGACGGATAGACTGATCGTGTGTCTGGTGGGATTCACGTCCTGCCTTTTTCGGCGCGGCGGACGGACTCGTCAACAGCCGCTCTAGGCATGTAATCCCTCAGACGAATAGGCTGCGCGTGATGCTTCTCGCTCGGAGAGATCCAAGACTATACCGTCGGGATCAGACAGCGAATACTGGCCAATTCGACAGCCGTCCATATCTTCCTTTGTGATATGTCCGAAAACTCCACCGGCGATATCTTTCGGAGCAGCGGCCGGGAAAGAAGTCGCAAGCTCGGCAAGGTCCTTCTTCGCATTCTCCAAGCTCTCAACCGCGAAGCCAAAGTGATCGAGGCCCTGCCTCATGCTCATGTAGGAATGGTTGCTTGTCCGCCTTATAACCAGATCTACCGTACCGTCGGTTACGCAGAGGGTATCTTCATCACGAAAATTTTTGCCTTCCTTGAGTTCAAAAACCTCATGATAAAATTCGGCGACCTGCTCGGGCTCCAGAGCTCTGATGGCGATGTGGTTGATTTGCCTTGGTTGCTCCCAGCCGTGTTCCTTGTAACCTTCCTGAACTTTTGGATGTTCTTTCCACGAGATGTCGAACTGCGCTCCAGCCGGGTCATGACTCCTGAATACGGCGAATGCCACTTGCTCCAATCCTTTGGTGACCAAGGTCTTCGGGTATTTCTGCTGCATTTTTTCTAGAATGCTGCCGACGTCGTCCACCTCGAAGCCGAAATGATCGAGCGCCGCCGCAAAGCCCGGCCGCCGGTTCAAAACGGCGAGGCCTATGACCCCATCGCTGATATGTCCCCTGTTGGGATCGTTAAAACTGCGTGTGATTCGCTTCATTCCGAATACCTTCTGGTAAAAAGTTGCCATCCGATCGTGGTTCTCAGTATAGAGAGCGAGATGTCTAATTTTAGTGGACATGGCTTCTCCCTTCTTTAAGAGCGAATGCGTCTTCGCAGTTAACGGTTGCCTGGAGTTTCAGCGGTTACGGCCTACTTCAAAGAAACTGGCTGCCTCTTACCAAAGTAGAGATACCACGTCAACTGAGCTCTCTCACACTCGGCATAGATCCTCCTTTCGGACCCGGAAAAGAATCCTCGACCCTTCGATGAAAATTGTTCTCCGAACCTAGAGCGCTATCTCCCCACCAATATTAGGATTCCTGCCAGCAGCGCGAGCGCGCTCATCAACTTACTGGGGATTACGAAACGCACGAACGACGGCAGACCACTCAGAATAAGCCAGACGGCCAATAGTATCATTCCGACAGACATTTCGACTCCTCCCCTTTTATATGAGTTCTTGAGTTCTTTTCCGCCCAATCCTTGTAGGTCGAAGGACCGTCGCGAAACGCCAAACTAACAGAGTTGATCCTGTGCGACTCGCTTAACAAAAGATTACGCCAGGATCCTGTCTTAGGGTCGCGATGATTCTTTCCAAGCCTGAAATCAAAAAAGAGAGCGCCGATAAAAGCTGGGGCGAGAAGAGCGTGGCCATCATGACTGGCGCAGGTCTTGGGCGAGTTCGACGAGATGGCCATCGGGGTCGCGTACGTAAGCCGTCCGTTGTCCCCAGAACCGATCCGTCGGCGGCACCGCAGGTAGAGCGCCGCGCGCAACCAACTCGCTAAATGCCGCATCGACGTCAGCCACTTTAAAGCCGATCTCAAACCCCGGCGCGTTCGAAGCCGGCGCGTCTAAAGATATGCCCAAGGTTTTTGCCATGGCACTTCGAGTATAAAGGGCAAGACGCGTGGCGCCTGTGTCAAGCTGCGCGTAATCTCCGGAGCAATGTGCGAGCCGTAGCCCCAAAACTCCAGTGTAGAAGTGCAACGCTCGATCCAGGTCCTCCACGATCAAAATCATATAGTCAGGCGCGGTTAATTCCACAACTCGCTCCCAGTTTCGCTCGTTCGCAGTCTGCAGATCAACGTCCTTCGCAAGGCATCAATCACTTGAGACACTCCAAAATTTCTTCCCGGAGTTTCAACAGTAGCCCTTCAACTTCCTTTGGCTTCCAATCTTTCCCCCGCCTTTCAACCTGTGCGACATACCTGTCCAGAATGGGCTCGATCAACAAGACATTCATGACTCAGACCAGCTCCTTAGGCTATTGTCCCTTCTTTAAGGTCTCGTCAAACGCAGGTCAGCTCAGGCCGTTATTTCTTAACAACTTGACTCAGCCTGTCTATCGCTTTACGGGAATCGCTATGGTGCCCAGCCGATGAAACTGATCTGGCGACCTGTTTTTTTCCGTTCGCGTCGATACGAAAAAAAGTCGTTCGCCGCGCAGCAGGTACAGGGGCCGACCGAAAGAATCTGTTGGCTCGGGATGCCGGCTCTTTCGAGAATGGCGCGATTCAAGCTTCTCAAATCCAAAAATGTTTTTGCTTCTCGAGATTCCAAGGCAATCTCGGCGAGCTTACCCCATTTTTCGACCAGAGGACGCGAGACATCTTCTTTGACCTCGTAGCAGCACGCGCCGATGGCGGGACCTAAGGCGGCTTCGATTCCATCAGTCGCCACACCGTACTGTTCTCTCAAAATGCCGACTGTTTTTGCTGCAATTCCAGCAAGCGTGCCGCGCCAGCCGGCGTGAACCGCCGCCGCAATTCTCTGTTCCGGCGCGACAAACAGGATCGGCACACAATCCGCCGTTAGAACCCCCAGATAGGCATCCTTCTCTCGCGTTACCATGCCATCGGCTTCGCCGGCTTCCTTGATCTTGGTCTCCTTGACCTCGACGATATGATCGCCGTGGACCTGATTCATCGTGATGATGCGGCCGTCGTGGATTCCTACAGCCAGCTTCATATCGCAGACATTCTGGCTGACGATCTTGGCGTCGTCTCCGACGCGATAAGAGACGTTCAGCCCTGCATAAGGTCCGACACTTTTGCCGCCCTGGCGTCCCAAAAATCCGTGAAGTAGATCAGGGTAGCGATTCCACTGCTCGACTCGTAACCAGTTTAGCTTCATAGGAAACTATTATGCGTCGATTGACCCGAAGGTTGCAAGAAATTTAGTTCATTTGACAAATAACTCTCGATCCGGGAACAATCGGCGCCAATCCTTTCGCATCAGGCCTCCATCGATCATGGAAGAAAACCTTGCCTGCCTCCGAGCATGGAACCAAGTTTGCTCACCCCGTCCCCGCCGGCTCCGGACTTGAGAACGCGAATTTTTGCTTGTTTCCGGCAGAGGATTTTCGTATGACGAGAGGTAAGTGCATCGATTGGCCAACATCGAAACAGGCGCTTGGTATTTTCAGAATGAATTGATCGCCGTTCCAAAGAGAGGCCTTTTGGTGCGGACTTGTGACCGAGTCCCGGGACTATAGAAAGATTCTGCGTAGTGTGTAAGATCCCGATGATCAATCACGGCTTCACTACCCATCCTTAATGTGGTTAGGCTCGCCAGAGATCATCAAGCAAGCGATTTTGTCGAGGACGCAACATGCTCGATCCGCGAAGACGAGCCGGTGCTCGAAAATCGCTCTTGAATTGTTCTCGTTTTTCGCTGAAAAATAGGGAAACTCACTAGGCTTAAACGCTTCATGGCTGAAAACCGATACATCGATCTGCTGAAGAACCGAGGCTTCTTCTGCTTCTTCTGTACGCAGTTCCTCGGCGCTTTTAACGACAATTTTTACAAGATCATCGTCACGTTGGTCGCACTCGATCTACCCGCCACGGCCAGCGGTGCAAACCCATACATCCCTCTGATCGGTGGTCTCTTCATTCTGCCGTTCCTGCTCTTTTCCGGCTACGCCGGCTATCTGGCAGACATTCACGGCAAGCGAACGATCCTGGTGGGAGTGAAGATTTTTGAAATCTTTGCCATGAGTTTCGGTCTCGTGGCGTTTTTCCTCGATCGGATGGAGCCAATGCTGGCGGTGGTTTTTCTCATGGGCCTTCACTCGACATTTTTCAGTCCGGCCAAATATGGAATTCTTCCGGAAATGCTGCCTGATAAAGATCTCGCCCGCGGCAACGGATTACTGGAGATGAGCACTTTCCTGGCCATCATCCTGGGCACCTCGTTGGGTGGCGCGATCTACGAAGCGTGGAAAGACCGATTAGGTTGGATCGGTGTTATTTTGATCGCCATCGCGGCGCTCGGAACTCTGACCAGCTTGGGAATCACCAAGGTGCCGCCCTCGGGCGCGTCGAAGAATTTCATCCTCAATCCGTTCAAGGAGTTTTGGAAGGGCGCCAAGATGCTTTACGCCGATCAACCGCTCTGGCTCACCGTGATGGGGATTTCTTATTTTTGGTTTTTGGGCGCGTTCCTCCAAATGGTCTTACCTCTATTTGGGAAAGAAATCCTGCAGCTCGGCGAAACGCGCATCGGACTGCTATGGACTTTTGCCGCCATCGGCATCGGCGTCGGCAGCCTTGCGGCGGGACGTTTGTCGGGCGACAAGATCGAACTGGGGCTGGTTCCTCTCGGCGCCGTGGGCATGGGAATATTCTCAGTGGGACTCTTTGCCGCGCAGCCTTCGTTCAATTTGGCGGCATGGGCACTGGTCTTCTTGGGATTCTCTGGCGGTTTCTTCGCCGTCCCTCTGAATGCATTGTTACAACAACGCAGTGGCCGCGAAGAGAAAGGCCGGTTGATCGCGACGAACAATGTTTTCAACACCTTGGGGGTCCTTGCGGCCTCGGCACTGCTTTGGGGACTTTCATCGCTGCTTTATTTTTCAGCGGATCACATCATCTTGATTCTCGGATTGCTCACGTTTGCCTTGACCGCCTATGCTCTCTATCTTCTGCCTGACTTTTTCGTTCGCTTCATCTTATGGCTGCTTACCCATACGCTCTATCGTATCCGCATCATCGGCCAGGAAAACATTCCCACTCGCGGACCGGCGCTGTTGATTTCCAATCACGTCTCTTTCATCGATGCGCTGCTCGTCGGCGCGACGATGCCGCGCTTCATTCGCTTCATGCTTCATCGCGACTATTACGACATCCGATGGCTGAACTGGTTTTTCAGTCTAATGAAGTCTATTCCTGTCTCAGCCACGAATCGTCGCGACATCGTTCAATCGTTGAGGCGCGCGCGGGAGGAGCTGGAGAAAGGCCAGGTCGTCTGCATCTTCGCGGAAGGAGCTATCAGCCGCACGGGACACCTTCTGCCGTTCAAGCGCGGCTTCGAGAGAATCGTCGATGGGCTCGATGCGCCGATCGTGCCGGTTCACCTGGACCAGCTCTGGGGCAGCATTTTCAGTTTTAAACATGGCCGCTTTTTCTGGAAATGGCCAAAGCTATTTCCTTACCCGGTAACGGTATCATTCGGCGCGCCGCTGCCGTCAAACAGCGAAACGCAACAGGTTCGCCAGGCGGTATTGGAATTGGAAACCAACGCGGTCTACTACCGCCGCAGCGCCCAGGAGCTGCTGCACGGCAAATTTATCCGCTCCGCGAAGCAACATTGGTCTTCCTTCTGCATGGCCGACACGACGGGCGTCGAATTGTCTTTCGGTAAGGCTCTGATCGGAAGCCTGCTTTTTTCGCGCTGGCTGCGAAAACACCGCGCCAACCAATCAATGGTCGGGGTTGTGCTTCCGGCTTCGGTCGGCGGGGCGCTCGTCAACGTGGGCATCCTTCTGGCCGGCAAAGTGCCGGTCAACCTGAACTTCACCGCCGGGCCCGAGGCGATGACTGCGGCGATCCAGCAGTGCGGCATCGACACGATTCTGACTTCCCGCGCTTTTTTGTCTAAAGCGCAGATCGAAGAGACGTCGCGTATGGTCTTTGTCGAGGAGATTAGGAAATCGTTTTCGTCAGGCGAAAAAGTTTTGGCCACGCTCACGGCGTTTCTGATTCCGGGCCGGTACTTGGAGCGTCACTACATCAAGAATCAGAAACCCGATAGCCTTGCGACGGTCATCTTTTCCAGTGGCAGCACGGGAATGCCCAAGGGTGTCATGCTTTCCCACCACAATATCATCTCCAACATCGAAAGCGTTTGCCAAGTTATTCCGTTCACTTCCAGCGACCGAATTATGGGCGTCTTGCCTTTTTTTCACTCCTTCGGTTTTAGCATTTCCCTCTGGCTCCCTCTGGTCGCCGGGTTTGGCGCCGTCTACCACCCGAACCCCATGGACGCCAAGACCATTGGCGATACCGTGGAAAAGTATCAAGCCACGTTTTTGATCAGCACGCCGACGTTTTACGCCGGCTACATGAGACGCTGCTCGCGCGAACAGTTTTCCTCGTTGCGCTACGCGATTGCCGGCGCGGAAAAGCTGCGCGAACAAATTGCCAAAGACTTCAAAGACAACTACGGCTTCGATCTGCTCGAGGGTTACGGCTGCACAGAACTCGCCCCCGTGGTTTCCGTGAATCTTCCGGACGTAATCGACGGCGCCGAAAGGCAGGTCGGCAACAAACCCGGGACGGTCGGCCATCCGATTCCCGGCGTCGCAGTAAAGATCATTGATCCCAGCACAGAACGACCGCTGCCCATCGGTCAAGAAGGTTTGCTGCTCGTCAAGGGACCGAATCGCATGCTCGGCTACCTTGGTCAACCGGAACTCACACAGCAGGCGATGCGCGACGGCTGGTACATCACCGGAGATATCGCCTCGATCGATGAAGACGGCTTTGTCCGAATTACGGACCGTCTCTCAAGATTCAGCAAAATCGGCGGTGAAATGGTCCCGCACGTGAAGGTCGAAGAAGCCATCAATGGTATCCTGGGCAACATCGCCTCCGTGGTGACTTCGATTCCCGACCCACAAAGAGGAGAAAAGCTGGTCGCATTTTACACCCAGAACGGCATGCCGACCGACGAACTTTGGGAAAAGCTCAATCAGTCGGACCTCCCGAAGCTTTGGATTCCAAAGCGCGAAAACTTTTACTGGATCGAATCGATTCCCCTTCTCGGATCGGGGAAGGTGGATTTGAAGCGGGTAAAAACAATGGCCGCAGAGAAGGCGAGCCTCTGAGAATTGACTCTCGTCCAGAGAAAAAAGTGTGTGACCTGCCGCCGATTCCTTCCATTCACATCACCGAAGCATCGGCCAAGGAGAGCTAAATGATCACAGCGCAGCAAATCAGAGACGTTTACGAAAAAGCCTCTTCCGAATTTGCCGCCTCCGCGAGCTATCGGCATTTGCTCGGCGGTCAAGCGGATGCCGACGAAGTGCGGGATTTTATTCGGAACGTGTTTCTCACCCATTACCTGTCATCACACATCGTCGCGCTTTGTTTCGCCTCGCTTCCTTCCGACGCGGCGTCACTATTGAAAGAAAACCTTCTGGAGGAAATGGGTCGTTCCGAAGCGGAAAAGCCGCATTCCGCGCTGCTGCTCGAACTGGCGCGCGGCGCCGGCTTTTCCGAGCAAGAGATTCAAGGTTTGATCGCCGACGCCCGGCAACAGGTCGCCATCTTCTGCGCCGTGAGAGTTCCTCTCCCTACTCTGCGGGAGCTTTGTTTGGCCGTGTTGCTTGAAACCGTGTCCTTTGAATTCATGCTCTCTCGATGCTCGGGACCAATCGCCGCCGCTTTGCTTAGCCACTACGCCCTACCGAAGCGGGCGTTGCAATGGTTCGAGCTCCATTCCGAAGTGGACATCCGCCATGCCGAGGAAGGACTGCAAGTAGTTTTGGATTATCTCAATTTTCATCAAATCACCGACTCCTCTTTCGAACACATTTTGCACGCAACATTTCGCGGCAACGTCTTCAGCCGAAGGTACTTTCCGCCGTCGTCAAGAGTCGTCGCACGACGCAGCGCGACGGCCACCGCGCCAAGACACATCGAGTCGATCGCGATCTATCAGCTTCGAATTCCCTTCCGTCAAACGTTTAGCCATGCCCAGCAAAGTCGCGAGGAAAGCGACGCGGTGATAGTGCGCGTCAATGACCCTGAAGGGATCGTCGGTTACGGCGAAGCGCTGCCCAGATCCTACGTCACAGGCGAAACGACAGCATCGATGGTAGCTCATGTAAGTGAACAGTTGGCGCCGCGGATATTCAGCCAAGCATTCACCTCCGGATGGCAAACGTTCGAATATATGCAATCGAGTTTGAGCGATTGGACCCGTAGTCAAGATCAAACCGCCGGCGTTATCGCTTGGAATGCCGCGTTTTGCTCCGTCGAGCTCGCGCTGCTCGATTGGGCTTTAAGACGACAGGACGCCGCCCTGTCGGATTTTCTTCAACCCATTCGTCGTGAGGTGGTGTACAGCGGAGTTGTTTCGGCGGAGAGCCCCCGGGAGGCAGCCGCGATCGCCAAGCGTTTCAAGGATTTCGGTATGCGGCAAATCAAAGTGAAAGTGGGAACAGGTGAAGACGTTACTCGCCTACAGGCGGTGCGCAAGGCCGTCGGCGAAGACGTCGAATTGCGAGCCGACGCCAACGGCGCATGGAGCGCGGCGGAAGCGGTGGAGCAATTGAAACTGCTCCGACCTTTTAACCTCAAAGCCATTGAACAACCGGTAGGCGCGAATGATTTCGAAGGGCTGCGACGCGTTCGGAACGAAACAGGCATACCGGTCATGGCTGATGAATCGTTGGTCACCATCGAGCAAGCTCGACGGCTCATCGAGCTTCGCGCCTGTGATTTCTTCAACATCCGTATTTCCAAGTGCGGCGGCGTTACCGGCAGTCTTGCCATGGCTAAACTCGCCAGGGAGGCCGGCATCAAGATCCAAGTCGGCGCCCAAGTCGGCGAGACCGGCATTCTCTCCGCGACCGGCAGAACTCTCGCGGCTCACCTGTCCGATCTTGCGTTTGCCGAAGGTTCGTTTGGCACATGGCTGCTCTCCGAAGACATCGTCTTTGATAACGTTGCCTTTGGTTATGGAGGAGCCGCACCCTTATTGAGCACTCGGGGTCTGAGTGTCGCCGTTAATGAAGAATCCCTGGAGCGGCTTGCGACGAAGAAGATCGAACTCCATCGATAGCGAATCATGCGCCTGGATAGACGATCCGTCAGCACCCTTAGCCGAAGGATTTGGCAAACATGGGAGCATGCCACATCGAATCCTACGAAGGGGCAGCAGAATTTTCTCTCCCAGCTGCTACGGCGCAACCAAAGCACAGTGTTCGGCAAAGAACACGGTTT
>WNGH01005078.1_pt1 | contig 18542 bp, 22 predicted proteins | sample 5400631 | NCBI WGS metagenome assembly WNGH01 (sample SAMN13153373, study PRJNA577476) | soil metagenome | isolation source: 115 cm soil or saprolite under Garry oak tree replicate 1 | place: USA:California | collected 2016-06-15
CCCCGCCCAGAGGATACCAGAGTCCAATCTTGGACGGTAAACCTGGGGCGCTGGTGACCCCGAGAAATCGGGGCCAGAGGTCGTGGGTTCAAATCCCACCGGCCCCACCATCCACCATTTCCCCGGCGCGCGTCATAATCTTGAGAAATGAATTCGAGAGCCTTACCAGAACTATCCTGTTTGGTTGCCCTTTTATAACGAGACGCAATCGTGCGGATTTCTAATCATACTGGACTGAATTCAATTTGCATATGCCAAGGCCGAGCCTGAGAAAACGCCTGACCCCATCCTCGGCAAGGAAATCAAGCTCTCCTCTGATCAGGATTCTTGGTGGCATTGCCATTGTCGTCGTAAGCCTGCTTGCAATTGACGCGTACATCAACGGTGCACTTGACACAGTCATCTCTAACACATTGACGCCTTCTATTCCTTACTTCGCGCTTCGAACTCTGACCCGGATGACGATTGCTTACGCGTTTGCTCTCGCTTTTGCCTTGGCTTACGGAATCGCAACGGCAATGAGTCATCGTGCCTCTCACGTACTCTTGCCCCTGCTCGACATATTCCAGTCAGTTCCTGTTCTCGGTGTAGTGCCAGTAGTGTTCCTGATCATCTTGGGAACAGGAACTAACCCCCCTGAATTCAACCAGGAGATCGCATCTATCATACTGATCTTCACAGCGATGGCTTGGGCCCCCACTTTCGGAGTCATCGCGGGAATAAACGCCATCCCGACAGACATCAAGGAAGCGGCCCACGCCTATGGAATGCACGGGACAAGATATCTGCGACAAATCGTTCTTCCGGCAGTATTCCCAGAGCTCGTCTGGAGCAGCATACTTGCCTGGGGCGGTGGATGGTATCTCATACCCGTGGAAGAGCATCTCTCCTTCGGATCCGCTCCGAACCTTACCCAGGTAGACCTTCCCGGGATAGGCAAGTATATCGCCGTTGCCGCTGTCAACGCCGACCTAGCATCAGCCCTGTTCGGACTCATAGTACTCGTTGGAATCATATTCGCCATTGACCGTTTGGTCTGGAAGCCCTTGGGAGTGAGAGCGGAGAAGTACAAGTACGAAACAATCGCTGCTCCAAGGACCACTGCAACGCGGCAGAGTAATGTTGCCGCAGGAGTCAAAAGATACGAGGACCGCCTAGTCTCACCGGTACTCACATTCTTCAAATCTGAAAGGTCCTACACGGCAAGGGTCCTTGAAATCACCCGGTTGCGACGACTGCGACAGCTAACCGAGAGGTTGAGGTTTCCTGAACGGATCACTAGGATACCGTTGTGGGGAAGACTCCTCAGCTATGCGATATTCGTCGGACTGGTGCTACTAGGGCTCGTTGTCACGATCATGTCGCGATCCCAATCCATTGCGAGCGGCATTTCCCTGCTCGCTACTGATGTAACAGGTTTCGAGCTGGTCGCAATTACTCTTCTATCAGTATCCCGATTGGTCATAGCCTACGCTATTGCCCTCTCGTGGACCCTTGGTGCGGGAATATTGATAGCGAGAAGTCAGCGACTGTCAAGGCTGCTCGTGCCAATCTTTGACATCGGACAATCTATTCCCGCGACTGCCCTCTTCCCTCTCGTCGTGATACTCTTAGTTGACCCATTCAAGAACTCGCCCCTTCTTGGGTTCACCCTAAACCTAGCCTCGGTGCTCTTGATCCTGACTGGAATGCAATGGTATCTGCTGTTCAACATTGTCGGCGCCGTTAACAGCGTCCCGAATGATCTGCTGGAAGCGACTGCGGCCTACCGAATCAGAGGAGGACGGTTCGTCAAAGAGATTCTAATCCCAGCCTCTTTTCCGGCAATTCTCATCGGCAGCATCCAAGCCTGGGGCGGAGGCTGGAACGCGCTGATAGTCTCCGAGTATATTGGGCCCAACGCGAACGTTCCCGGGCTAGGGTCGTTCCTAGTTCAAGCCACGTCAAAGGACCCTGCCCTCGCTACTGTCGAGATCTATGCCTCACTGTTGGTGATGACTGCAACAGTCCTGATCATTAACCGGCTAGTCTGGAGGCGCCTGCTCCGGAAGGCCGACAGGTACAAGTTCGAGGCATGATCAGTTGAGCCAGTCCTCTGAGCCCATCCTCCAGATCAAGGATATTGCGAAGATCTATCCTGGTGAGGGAAAGAGCACAACGGTACTGGATCATCTTTCATTCGACGTCTACAAAGAGTTCTTGTGCATTGTCGGGCCTTCAGGCTGTGGCAAAAGCACTCTTCTCCGGATTATTGATGGACTCGACACGCCGACTAGCGGTCAGGTGCTCTTTCATGGTCATCCGATTACGAGCCCGAGCCCGAAGATCGGAGTGATCTTCCAGACATTCGCCCTCATACCGTGGAAAACAGTGCTCGGAAATGTGCTGATGGCCATATCGTCAACGCCGGTTTCCAAGGAGGAGCAATTGAAGATCGCGCAGAAGTATATTCAGGATGTTGGCTTGGAAGGGTTCGAGTCTTCCTATCCGAAGGAGTTGTCCGGTGGGATGAAGCAGCGGGTCGGAATAGCCCGTGCTCTAGCGCTTCAGCCTGAGGTGTTGTTGATGGACGAGCCGTTCTCCAGCCTTGACGCGTTGACAGCGGAGAACCTGAGGCGGGAGGTGGTGGATATTTGGAGGGACCCTGCCTACCCTACTGGTTCGGTGATAATGGTCACGCATAATGTTCAGGAGGCAGTCGAGATGGCTGATAGGGTGGTCGTCCTGAGCGCGAGGCCGGCAAAGATAGTTGATGATGTCAAGATCGATCTCGAACGACCGAGGAGCCCTCGGGACCCGGTTCTATACGATCTTGCAGACCGGATAATATCGAAAATAAGCTAGTGAACGTGGGTTTTCGGAAGAAGACGTTCGGATTGGCCGTCGTAGCCGAATAGCCCCGTGAAGACTCCCCAGCTTATGATAATGCTGATCAGCGCTGGGATATCAAGCGTTGGCCCGTACTTGGAGCTTATGAAACGGGCGAGGGTGAAACGGCTGACTTGCCCCTGCTCTTTGAGCAGCGTGGCTATGTCGGAGAAGGGCTCGAGGGTTTCCAAGCGCTGGTGAACGAGCCTTTTCCGCTCGGCTATCTTGCTGCCGTGTGCTTTGGTGCCGAGCTCTGTCAGAGAGATCTCGCCCTCGTGGACAGCTACGAGACCGAGATATTCCGCAGTATCGATGATCGGCAGCAGCTCGTCGAGGTCGATGCGGAGATCGATAGTCAGGTTGGCAATGTCCGTCTTACCATTGTACGCTTTCAAAAGATCCAGCAAACCGAAGACGCGGTTTACGCCGGCGGTAGGGAGCATTCTCGTTACAGGATTCGCTTTGACCGGAATGGGGTTAAAGAACTTTGGATATACCAATAGATCGTTCGCTGATCAGCTGAGAAGCCTCGACAATGTCTTGATCGATTCTACCTGGTTTGATACGCTTGCCTTTCCATCCGGGCTAGGCACAGCAACCACGTAGGACGCTCCGAGCTGTTCAAGGCTTGAGAGAATCTGTTTGTTCTGGGCCTGGTTTCCGGAAAGCATTATTCGCCTCTCTCCTAGCGGCGACTTGTATTCGGACTGTTCGGCCTTTGGGTTTATGCCGATTCGGACGCAGATCTCTTTGGTTTTCGCTTCGGGGGAACTCTCTCTGAACTCCGCGACAAGTTTTGCGAATTGGTCGAGTGGTTGGACGTTCGGATGCCACGCATCACCGTGGGTTGCGGCCCGTTTCATCGCGGCCTTGCTTGTTCCACCTATCCAAATGGTCAGATGTTTCTGAACTGGGGGCGGTTCGAAGACGGCATCGCTGAATTCCAGCCCGAGAACACCGCTCTTGAAACTGGTCTCGCCTTTCCAGAGCGCTCTTATCAGTCGAATGGACGCGTCCACCCTTTTCCCTCGGTTGTGGAAGTTAGAGCCTAGATGGGCGAACTCTTTCTCGTTCCAGCCCACACCGATAGCCAGCATGAGTCTTCCTGCGCTGAGATTGTCGATTGTAGCGAGCTGTTTTGCGACGACAACAGGATTTCGCATCCCAATGATCAGTGACGAGATTCCTAGATTCACTCGTTTGGTAATTCCGGCAAGGTAGGCGAGCGTCGTGATGCTGTCGAAGATTCGCTCATACGGAGTTCCACTGTTTCTAGGCATCAGTATGTGGTCGGTGGTCCAGATTGAGTCAAAGCCCGCACGTTCGGCTTCTTGTGCTACTACGCGCAACGCCTCGGGAGAGGATGATTCGCCATAGTTCGGAACGCATACACCTAGTTTCATTTTGAGAACCCAAGCTCACGCAGCGGCGACATGTTTCTGCCTCAACCCCCGAGTCGTTTCCTTCATAAGGACATCTTGGGAGTGGAAAAAGAGAAAAGGAGATTCTGAAGTGCCCACTTGCCTTGCTCGGAGATGAGAAAAAAGAAAGGAGAGGGAGATCCACGTCAACGTTAACGCGGGTTGCTATTGGAAGGTTATCTGTAGGTTGCAGGCCAGCTGAAAGACTGAGGTGCCGAATTGTCCGTTCACGGTATAGCCATCGAGGAACCACCAGCCTTGGAAGAGGTGTGTGCCTGTCATGCCGTTGGGGAAGTTTATGACGAACAGTTTGATGTGAACATTTGTGCTTGGACTGTAGAAGTCTGGAAGCGAGCTTTGCTCAACGTGGTCGACGTAGAGTTGGAAGTTAGTCGTAGGGTTTTGGAAAGCAGCCTGAGTTTGATTGTCAACTGGTTGATAAGCGAAATAGACCCAGCCGTGACGCACGAAGAACGCGGAATTCGCGGGGAAGGTTGTTGCGCCAGGCGAGATGTTAGGGTCCGTGGTCGAGCAGGAACCCAGCTGGAACCCTCTGTACATGCTGAGACGGGTTCCCGTCGTGGGAACACTCGCGCCAGGGGTGGAATCAGTATCACGACTGATAGAGCTGTCCGCGAACGCAGGACCAATGGTCGCGACCGCGAAAAGGACAAGAGTTATGGCCATTATGGTTTTCTTTATTTCTTATCCCTCCTCCCGCAATACTGACGTTTCTGCGGGATTGCGCAGCTTTCTGTGGATAATAGTTAAGCCTTTGAGGTGACCGAAAATTCCAGTCGCCCCAAGGAATCCATAGTCTGCCCCGGATGGCTGAAGCATACACAGGTAGACCGGTTTCAGTACGATTCAAACACAGGTCAGATGGTTTGGCAAGGTCGAACATTTTTATCGCCCATCCCTATGAAGAGACGCTTCCCAAACTTGTTCGCGGTGGAAACACTGGACCTCTCAAAGAGGTACGGTAAGATTGACGCCCTCCATGGCTTGAACTTCACGGTCAACGAGGGCGAGATAATGGTAATTCTGGGCCCAAACGGCTCCGGAAAGACGACACTTCTCATGATTCTTTGCACGATTCTGAAACCGACATCAGGCACTGCAAAAGTCGTAGGGATCGATGTTGTGGAGGAAGGGACGAAGGTTCGAGAGGTCATGGGAATAGCCTTCCAGGAAGCGAGAGGCTTCTGGCGCCACAAGCCCTCGTCGATCCTCAGGTTCCATGCCTCTATGTTCGACATTGACCCTGCGAAGCGGCAGGATCTGATTGAGCGGACGATGAAAGATTTGGAGCTGTGGGAGTCACGTGACAAGATGTTCATGCACCTCTCAGGTGGCCAGGCTAAGCGTCTGGAAACGGCGAAGGTTCTCATTCAACAGCCCAAATTGGCAATTTTCGACGAGCCTACTAGCCAGGTTGATCTGCGTGGAAAGAGGAAGATCTGGGACAAGATCCGCGAGCTGCGGGACCAAGGATCCACCATCATAGTTGCTACTAATGAGGTTCGAGAGGCCGAGTATCTTGCAGATCGAGTCACTATCCTTCACCAAGGCCAACGAGTGGTGTGCGATACTATCCCCAAGCTCAAAGACGCAATCGCCGGCGGAGATGTTGTGGAGGTCGATTTCGAAGACCCCGTTTCAGGGAAGCTTGTGGAAGACCTCAATGGACTCGGCGGCGACGTGTCATTGTCGTCGGAAGGTAACCAATTGCGGGCGAAGGTTTCGAGGGCGGAAGATTGGGTTCCCAAGATGACATCGGCCAGTTATGTTGCCGGTGCGAAAATCGCGTCTATCAGAATCACCGAGCCGTCGCTCGACGATGTCTTCCTACACTTTACAGGCAAAGCCTTAGTGGATCAGCCATGAACCGCGTCTTAACTCTCGCCGCATACAACGTGAGGATTCTCTTATCGGAGAGAACATGGTTCGTCCTCGCATGGGCACTATTCGGATTGCAGATAGCCGTATACGGATCCCTGATGTCAAAGCTCGTATCCACAACAGTTCCGAACTATCTCTTCTTCTACGGAGTAGGACTAATGGTCATCACAGTATTCGACTCTGGAGCGGATGTCGGACGACACTTCGTCGAGCACGCACATGAGGGAGAACTACCCTACTTCCTCTCTCTACCAGTCTCACGCGGAGGATTCCTAGCAGCACAGGCGATCTACGGCGTTACGAATACGATGATCAAGGTTCTGCCGCCTCTTATCGGAGTCCTATGGTTTGTCGGCGACCTAACAATCCAGGGTGCGATATTCGCATTGATATCCATGTTTCTGCTCGGCCTAGGAATCACTGGAATAATGGTGTCAATGTCGTTCATCGCATTCAAGTCCGTGGACGTCTATAGCGCATTCCTCGCAGGGCTATCTGCACTGATCGTCCGGTTCAGCACAGTATTCTACCCACTAATCTTCATGCCCAGCTTCTACTCCCCAATATCCGTGTTCAGTCCCTTGACCTACGGCGCTGACCTGACAAGATGGGTCCTAGGCTTCGACCCTAACTTCCTCCTCAACCCAATCTTAGCGGCAGCAGTTGTCACGGGAGTCGCGGTCGGAACTCTCTCGTTGAGCGCCAGGATAGTCGACAAAGTCATCGAAGGTGTCAAGGCAGCTTGAGCCAACTCTCACGACTCGTACGTATCGCTCGGACAGATTTCTCGTATTTCTTCCGGACAAAATGGCTGATGGCGGTGTTGATCAGCCTCAGCCTATCGGACATGCTAGTCGTGGGGCTAGTATACGGAAGGCTGATCCCTACCAAATTCGCAGGCCTCTCCTACTTTCAGTTCCTTGTTCCCGGGATCGTCGTCGTCGGCCTATTCTCCGCCGCCACAGACACCGGCCGACGAATCTGGCTAGCCCTTCGAGAGGGCGTCGTACAATACTACCTCACACTTCCAATCCGGACAGGAGGACTAGTTGGAGCATACATCATCTCCGGAGGCCTCGGCGGAATAGTCTACTCCGGCGCTCTCCTAGCCATAGCGTACTTCGCACTCACGTTCCTAGGAACAAGCACGATACCCATTCAAGGAATATTCTACGCTCTCGCACTCATCCCCTTCCTATTCGTCCTCGCCACAGGGATAGCGGGTCTGGCAGCCTTCTTCGCCAGCATATCCCGAAGAGGAGAGATCTACTGGGTTTACGCGCAAGCACTCCAGGTCTCAATGGTCACAATCAGCACCGTATTCTACCCTGCACAAACCATAGCCCAATATCTTCCAGCCCCAGTCGCCACGATAGCCGAATACAATCCTCTCAGCCTAGCAGCAGGAGTCCTTCGAGACTCAGCCTTCGCCGGAAACCCACTGGACACCAGCGTTCTAACGAATCTTCTCGCCACCTCTCTTCCACTCGCGATACTAGGCGCCCTCGCATACTGGACCATACTCAGAAACATTAGACTGAAAGGAAAACCCTGAACTGCCGAGACAACGCGAGTCTATGAAAGTAAGGCATAACCGAATATAGCATAACGAACTCTCTCAACTCGGTGCGGCCTCTTGGCGTCACTGGAACCCTGGGACGTGACTATCATTGGCGGCGGGATCCTCGGGACCTCCGTTTCCTATTGGCTGGCGAACCAGTATGAAGGCCGAATAGCAGTCATCGAGAAAGAACAACAAGTAGCCGTTCACACTTCCAAAAGGAATACTGGAGTCGTCCACCGCCCCTTCTACCTCGACCCGGTCAAACGCCGAATCTTCGCCAGATCCTCGCAAGCAGCCTACGGAATGTGGAAATCATACGCGAAAGAGCGAAGCCTGCCCTGGTCGCCGGTGACAACTCTCGAGGTAGCAACCCGGGACGAGGATATGAAGCGGGTGGAAAAGTACCACCACTGGGGCCTCGAGAATGGAATGGGGGAGGACGAGCTGGAAGTTCTAACCGCGGAGGACGTTCGAAAACTTGAGCCCCACGTAAGGTCTCACGGAGCAATATGGTCGAAGACCGATACCTCGGTTGACTATCCTGCGTTCACTCGCTCGCTGCGCAGCGACGCGGAACGAGAAGGGGTCAGGTTTATTCTTGGTTTTGAGGTCAAGTCGATTGAAGTAGTCAAAGACTTCTTGGAGATCCTGCCCAAAAATGGTGGGGAAGCAATACGGACCCGGTTTCTGCTAAATTGCGCGGGAGGAAACTCCATGCGTATCGCTCACATGCTCGGGCTCGGAAGAGAGTACGCCGACCTCAACTTCCGGGGAGAATACTGGGAAGTAGGACAACAATGGGCGTACCTCGCCTCGAGAAACATCTACACGGTAGCACAACACCCAGAGCTACCGTTTCTAGATCCGCACTGGATATGCCGCGCTGATGGGCGTCGCGAGATAGGACCAAACGCCGTTCCCGTAGCAGGACCGTACACGTACAAGGGCTTCTTCAAAAACCCGATTCAAGCCTTGGAGAAGATTCTGGAACCTCCGATGATGAACAAGATCGCTCTCCTCTACAACAAGGACTTCCTGACCCTAGCGGGGGAGGAATGGAAATCGTCCATCTTCAAGTCAGAGATGGCAAGAAGAGCACAGGAGTTCATTCCAGAACTCAAACGAGACTATTTCGTCAAACCCGGCATCGCGGGGGTCCGTGCGCAAGTCATAGATCGAAATGGGAACTTCATCAAGGAAGCAATCGAGATCAAGGGTCCCCTGTCGTACCACATTACCAACTATAATTCTCCAGGGGCCACTGGGTCACCTGCCTATGCTGCCTGGCTCGTGCAGAAGCTCAGTTCCCTAGGCTACTTGGATCTTAGAAGAAGAACATCAGCATCATTCAAGGGACCATGGAATTATGACTCGGTCACCAATATGGTGAACGATGCACCGAAAGTCATGGCCTAAGAGTCAATCCGCCAGAGGAAGAGATTGCCTACCCTAAGGGATCGAATATCTGAAATTCTTCCAGATCCCCGTCGCGCCTTGACCGTGCACTGACGTGCTTCCCTTCTCAGGGTCAACAGGCTTCAGTGTGAAGAGTCCCCAGCCAACCGTGATGTCCTTGGGAGCGACCGGAAGGCTCTCAGTCTTGAAGAACGTCTTTCCATCGACAATCCATTCAGCCCGTTTCTTCTGCGCGTCTATTCTGACCATGTAGTGGTGCATCATTTCGGGTCTCGTACGGACTCCTGAAAACGGTGCCTCAATCACGTAGGTGAACGCAGTCTTCTCATCCGTCACACCAGGGATCAGGAGTCGCTCGTAGATTGCTCCTATCTTTTTTCCCGTCGTAATGAAGTCGAAGATCATTCCGGTCGAGAAGTCCATGAGTATGAGCCCTGCGAACGCGTCCTGTAGATCTTCGGCGTTGCTCCGATAGGTCTCGGCTCCCATCTCAGCCTCAAAAACCGTCACCTGATCATGTGATACTGGAAAGGTCCTCGTGGACGCATAAAGTTGCTTTGGATCGTCGAACATGTGGATCTTGTCATGTTTCCGGGTGAAAGGATCTACTTTCAGGGCGAGGCCGCCACTTCTCGAGGTTATCTTGGCGTTCGGTTCCTGCCAAACCCAGTTCTCGCCGTTGCCCATGGGGAAGCTGAGAACCTTCCACTTCACCGGGTCCACATGACCCCTCAACATATCATCGTAAAGGGTAGTCTCAGTCTTCAGCATAGCAGTCCAATTCTCACCGGTGGCCTAGTGATCGGATTTAATTCTTCTGAAAGAGGTTTAAGACTTGGTTCCTGAAGAAAAAATGGTTTGGAGAAGGTCGTTAACGGGGAAGGGCTCAACGTGTCCATTGTCAATAATAGTTGAGCCAAGAAAAAGGAGGGGGAATTCTTTCGCTTTTCAGGGGTGCGGTACGGTAATCGGAAGCTGGATGGAGTGGGACAATGTGCCCGCTGTTCCTCCTATAGTGAGGATGTAGGTGCCGGGTGAGGTTAGACTGTTCGTGTCGATGATTATGGCTAGCGTCGTGCTCGTTCCAGGGGGCAGGAAGATGTCCGTCGAGGAAAGCAACCGAATCGTAGGGCCAAACCTGCGAAGAGGGGAGATCGTCGAGTTGACGGATATGGAACCGAAGAAAGAGTCGACTGTTTTCAGGGTTACCTCGACTAGGGTACGGGACGACCTCGCCATTGTGAGCGAAGTAGGTATGACAGTCATGGCGAAGTCCCCCCATACGCCAGTGCTCTCCTGAACGGTCTCAGGAAGTAAGGTTCCGGCTTGCACGACCGTAACGCAGAAATCCGGTGAAACACTAGTTCCGGTGCAACCATTCTGGTAGCCAAGTTTGATGTTGGAGACCGTTTTGATTATGTTGTATTCCACGCTGAACAAGTGTCCCGTTGTCGGAGTGGTTGTGGAGAACGCGAGAGCGACCATTGCGACCCGGACGATCCCTACGCCGTTCTCCGGGGCGGAACAGCCGAATCCTGTGAACCCGATGCAATCGGCTATCGTGAGAACGTTGGGACCTAGCACAGAAGCCGTTAGGTCTACACTTACTGCGCTTAGTACCGTGGGGTCGGCCTTGACGAAGATGTCAAACCCGTTCAGACCCTGAGACCCTTGAATGTTCACGGCCACATCAAGCCGTGTCCCATTCGAGCCCGTGAAAGTGATCGCGGTTGACGGGCATGATGTAGAGGAAGGGTCTGAGATGCAGACGAGACCCAGAGTTTGCCCGTGAGCCTGGGGAAACGACACGCCAGTAATCGTCGATAGAACACCAAGAAGAATTAGAAGAATCGAGCTTTTCCATGATGTTTTTCGAAACAAAAATCTTCTTCAGGAAAATTCGGCTAGGTTTCGCGTTTAAGCTTATCCGCTGGCTGATGATTCTCGGCCTTTCGTCACGTTCTTCTCCCGAGATACTCTAGATCGGGACAACACCTTTCTCTTCAGCTCTGTCCCGCACACTCTGCACGTCTTTTCAGGGCCAATCGATCTTCTATGGCAAGCGGGGCAGAACATTATCCAGCTAAACTTGTGAGCGATTCCAAAATTGGCTAGTGAACCATAGTTGAGATGAAGATGCTCGGCCATGTTCTGCACCGCATAATCGTCGCTGACTATAACAGGGTCTTGTCCGTCTTGTTTCAAGTCCAGGGCGAGAGCGACTACCTCGCGGTCCGCTCGTGAGACATGGCCTTTCTCACCCGTTCGAGTGCTGACCGCTTCCACCGATTCCAATGCTCGAGGAGATGGGAATCTGAGTATGACCTTGCCCTTCTCCTTGTTTACATGAAATCTTAGCTGTGTCATAGTCCCCCTCAACAGTTCATCCTCTACAGCCGGGACGGTATACACTTCTCCTGGCCGAGTTGGGTTAAAGCCCATGATGAACGCTGAAGTGTCTAGGACGAGGACCTTCAACCGTTTTCCCTTTCAGAAGAAAGTCTTCTAAGACTCCTCTGAAGGAATGAGTCGCCAAACCTGACGAAAAACGTACTGTTGCCGGATTTCCTGAACGATAACGACTGCCCGATCCTGATCTCACGCTCAAGACGCCCGTCTATAACCAAGTTAGCACTCGGACCCGGTTCTGCCACGCGGAGCTGCACCCCGGCTTTCACCGGTACTACTATCGACTTGACTGGTTGAAGAGGAGCGATGAGTGTCAGCGATACGCTATCCATCGAGGTTTCGAGAACTGGGCCGCCGGCGGAGAATGAGTGGGCTGTTGAGCCAGTTGGAGTGGAGACGATTATCCCGTCTGCCCTCGCCTGAAAAACCCGTTTGCCCCGGAGGGTTAGATTCAGGTTGAGCATTTTCGCAGGTATGGTTGGAAGAAGGAGCGCCTCGTTGAGGGCCTCGCCGATAAGTTGGTTCACGTGTAGCACAGACAGTTTCCATTGCTCCTCAAGCTCGTAGTCACCCTTCTCCCACTTGGTGAAAGCCGCTTCGAACTCCAAAGGCTCTACCTCGGTGAGGTAGCCCCTGCGGCCCATGTTTACCGCTAAGATCGGGGTCTTTGGCTTCCGCATCTCCTTAGAAGCTTTCAATACCGTGCCGTCTCCCCCTATCGTCACGAGCAGATCGATCTCCATTTGCCTGAGCGGCTTGCTTCCCGGAATCTTCGCATCTTTTCCAAGTTCGCCGTCTGGGATCGATCTAAGGCCGTGTTGCTCGATAATTCCGTGAATCTTCCTAGCCTCTCTGTATATTTCTTTCGACCCTTTCTTGGCTAGGATTCCGACTGTCTTGGACATGATGACTCAGAATGGTGGACTGGAATGGACCAGTTGAAAAGAATTCTCTAGGAATACGTTTACCGGCGTGAAGAAGAACCTGATCAGCCCGGTCGACGGGAAAGCGGAGGTCCCGCTCATCGACAAGAGGACAGGACAAGTGCTCTCCATCTCAGGGAATCTTCTCCAGGTAATGGACATGGAGAATTATCAGACATTCGAGACACCAATGCCTGATGATGAGGATTTGAAGAAGCTGATGGCTTCGGGAATCGAGGTCGAATACTGGGCCGTTATGGGACGGAACATGGTCGTCCGCCGAAAGGGCTGAGACATCCATTTCGAGTAAAGCTCCTCCAAAGGTTAGACAACTAAGGCTTTGGCCGGGAATTACGGCCGGCGATCTTGTCCGAGAGATGGGTGCCACCGGGGTCCTAGGCGGGGGCCGAATCGGGGCGGCAGCCAACGTCGTCGAGGGTATGTTTCGAGGAACAGATTTCACAAATTTCCTGACGCTCGCTGGGCCAATGGTCCCCTCGGGGTTTAGGCTTCTCATCGGGGATATGATCGACCGGGGGTTTCTTGACGCGATCGTGACTACGGGTGCAAACTTGACCCATGATGTGATCGAGGCACTCGGCTTGCACCACTATCAGGGAACGTTCCAAGTCGACGACCGCCTGCTAATCAAGAAAGGATATAGTCGGATCGCAGATATCTTCGTGAAGGAAAAATCGTTCGAGATTCTAGACAAGACTGTCAGAAGGCTGCTTGCAAAGATTCCTGTTGATGAGAGGCGCGGAGTATCGGTCTCAGACCTTCTCCGGAAAATAGGCCTACTCTTACAAGATAGGAATTCAATCATCTACAAAGCCGCTCGAAACAAGGTGAAGATCTTCTCGCCGGGCTTGTTAGACTCGATCTTGGGTCTAAGCCTGTGGAGTTTCTCTCAGACAGAACTGCTCCAGTTGAACCCGATGGCCGATGTGACCAACATGGTAGAAATGGCCATGACCTCGAAAAAGCTCGGGGTTCTAATCTTAGGGGGAGGATTACCGAAACACCACACTCTCCTAGCTAGTGTCCTGAGAGAGGGAGTTGATGCTGCGGTTCAAATAACCGCTGACAGGCCAGAGCCTGGAGGATTGAGCGGTGCTCCCCTGGCCGAATCGATCAGCTGGAGGAAAATCCGGAAACGAGGAAAGTTCGTCGATGTATATGGTGATGCAACGGTCTGCTTTCCGCTGATAATGGCGGCTGTTCTGGGGAAGGTTAAGAAGCGCCTGAGAACGTTCAGAGAGTAGTCTTGGAAACGGTTGGCCGTTCTCTAACGGACGCTGTCCGCAAGATCCGAACGTGGACGAGAAGGCGATTAAGGAGCTTGCGAAGGATCTTCAGAGGACGCTACTGCAGGCTGACGTGAACGTCGAACTCGTCCTCCAACTGTCCAAGGCCGTTGAAGATCGCTCTCTGAAAGAGCAACTTCCCCCAGGGATTACTCGGCGAGAACATGTTGTCAAAGTCCTCTACGAGGAAATGACAAAGTTTGTTGGCCAAGATCCCGCCAAGGTCGAAGTCCAACCTGGCTTATTCCGCAAGCTCATGCTCGTCGGCATTCAGGGCACTGGAAAGACGACGAGCTCGGTGAAGCTAGCACGGTTCTTCCAGAAGAGAGGCTTGCGAGTCGGTATTGTCGGGGCGGATACTTACCGCCCAGGCGCATTGGAGCAATTGAAACAGTTGGCGGCTAAAGTCGAGATCCCAGTCTATGGCGAGCCGGGCAACAAGAAGCCCGAGGACATTGCGAAGCATGGTCTGGAATACTACCGCAAGGAGAGGACGGACCTGGTGATTATCGATACTGCCGGACGCCATAGAAACGAGCGGGACCTGATGGACGAGATGAAGAGAATTGCGTCCAACGTGAAGCCCGATGAGATCGTGTTGGCGATAGACGCAACGATTGGACAGCAAGCGATCACGCAGGCGCGAGCGTTTCACGAAGCAACACCTGTAGGGTCGGTACTGTTGACAAAGATGGACGGGTCCGCTAAAGGAGGAGGAGCGCTCTCCGCCGTTGCGGCAACAGGTTCGAAGGTCAAATTCATTGGAACCGGAGAACGAGTCGAGGACTTGGAACAGTTCGTCCCGACAGATTTTGTGGGACGGCTATTGGGAATGGGCGACTTGAACGCGCTCTTGGAGAAAGTGAAGGAGGCGGAAGTGCAAGTTCCCGAAGCGAAGGTGAAACAGTTCATGGAGGGCCGGTTCACTCTGAAGGACATGTATGACCAAATGGAGAACCTACGGAAGATGGGACCGCTGCGGAAGGTATTGCAGATGATTCCGGGTGGTGTCAGTCTTCCTGAGGAACAGTTGGGGGTGGCGGAAGAGAAGATGAAAGCGTGGAGGGTGATCATTCAATCCATGACGAAGAAAGAGCTAGAAGAGCCTCGGTTAGTGGACAGCTCTAGATCAAAGAGGATCGCACGAGGCGCGGGCCGGCCGGAGCGTGAGGTGCGGGAACTTGTCAACCAGTATTTTACGATGAGGAAAATGATGAAGCAGATGAAGCGACGCGGGCCTATGATGAAAGGCATGCCTTTCATGAAGAAGTAATTCGCGCCGAAAGATCCTCTCTGAAAAGACGAGCCAAGAAAACGAAACACTTCAGGTTTTGCGGTGATCGTGGAGTTCGAGCAGGTTTCCCCAAGGGTCCGTCAGTGTACCCGAGCTCTTGCCCTTGCGTTTGACAGAATATCCTTTCTTTTCCAGTTGTTCAGCCGCTTCTTCAAAGCTACTGACGTGCAGGCTGATCGGAGTGACGTCCGCGCCCCTGAGAATCAGCGGTGTGATCTTCGGAGTCTTGTAGAGCGTCAACTCTCCCAGTTTTGTAGAGATGACGCTCCACTCAGACGAGTGCTCTTTGAGTTCGAATCCCAGCGTGTCGCAATAAAGCCTAACCGCTTCGTCCATGTCGCCGACTTGAAGGATGATGTGGCCAATGTCGGTAACAAGTTTGGGCAAGGTCTAGTCCTCTTTGTCCGTGGAGGAGTGGGTTTGCTCCTCGTGCTCGATTCTTGTCTTTAGTTTGTCCTCTTCTTTCTCGACGTAGGCGAAGCCTTCCTTCAGTATGGAACCGAATAAAGGTCCGAACGTGAAAGTTATGGCCGATATTGCCGCGCCTATCGAGACGAACGCCATTAAGGAGGCGAAGAGTTTCCCCGCGACAGTCACGGGGGATAGTGCTGGGCCTTCTGCGGTTGCTAGAAGGGCCATGAAATAAAGCGAGGTCACGGGGTCCCAACCTTCCAAGAACATCATACCAATGGTTCCAACAGCCATAGCGATGGCCAGGATCACAATTGAGAAGAGTGCTCTCCTCTTGAACGGAGACAGAGGATGCCGGACAATTCTCGCTATGCTTCCTTCGGTCATGAACACCAGTCAGCCTCGAAAGATGGAATCTTAGCCCTTTCTATTTACCAGCTTAGCGTAGCGTGGCATCGTTGCATTCTTGGCCGGAACTCTTGCCGCGCCTTAGGTTTGAATTGCAGGCAGCTCAATTTCAGGGCCCAGAACGAAGCTCCTGTTCAATTTTGACTAGACTATCGAGATCTACACTCCCCAAAGTAAACGCAAGAACGGGTACTACGTTCTCCCCTATAATGTAAGGGGACAAGTTCATCGGGCGAAAGGATCCTCTCATGGATAGGAAGAACGAAAAGCTATACATCAAATCAGTACACGCTGAGCCGGATGCGCCCAAGGACAAGGATATCTCAAGAGAGATACGAGATAGCATCGAACAGCTCTCAGAATTTCTCGGAGCGAAAGAAGTATAGTCTATTCAAGAAAAGTTCCCATGTATTAGCCTAGCCGTCTTCACTAGGTTTCAAGAATAACTCATAGCATAGGTCTAAGCGAATTCAAGCATCGAATCTCGATATTCTCGAATTTTGTAATCACGCTGCCTTCTGTAACCTACAGGTTGTTTCCAAGAAAACGAGCTGAATAAATCGCCGGAGTCACCATTACCTGTTTCGAGGGTCCTTCTGAAGAAGGCGAGCCTCGTGTCAAGAACATCCCCGTCACAACATTCGTCCCGAGCCACAATACTTTCGCAGGCCACTATCGAAGCGTCAAGCCATTCAATAGGTCCACAGGAGAATTATGTGGAGCAGTTCCTCGCGAAACACCCAGATTATCGGAAGGCCCTGTGGCTGGCCGCGAGAAGCGAAGAAGAAGGCCTGGCCAACCCATCTTATCAGGGCTGGCAATGGAGCGACTTAGAGATGCACCCCACAAGGGTCCTGAAGCTGGTAATCGAAGGAATCGCCAAGATAAGCCTGAGAACCAGACGGGCGACTTACTACCTTCTCAAGGAACCTGAACTCGTAAAGACGGTCCTCAAGAGTTCCGTTCTCAAGAAATAGTCAGAACCTCGTCCTCGCGAACATACGATGTGTCAGAATCAAAGGGCTATTCTGAGAACCTTGCTATTTCCAGCATCTTTGCAAAGTCTTCCAAGCCATTAGCATAATTGCCGTCTTCGCCATTCCACACTGAGCGTTTGCTCAAGATGAGCTCCCTTGCATCCTGAAGAGGGATTCCACAATGTACCAGGTAAGCTGCTGCGCACGTCGGACTCCTGCCGAGCCCCATCTTGCAATGAAGGTACACCTTCCGTCCTCCGCGGATATGCTGCTCGATGAGTCGGGATACGAGCCGGAGCTGGCTTACCGGAACGGCGGAAAAAGTCTCTTCAACCTTAGGGGTCCGATCTTCATATTGCAACCCGAGTTTCTTGGACCACTCTTCCTCCCGTAGATTTCTTGTAAGGTCGACGATCACGGCCTTACCTCCGCTGATTTTCTTGATCTCTTCCAGGTCCGCTAGCGTAGGTGCTGCTCCTACCCACAACTCGTTGGCCAGGATCTCCGTGAAGTCCAATAGTCTCTCGCCCTTTCATCATGCGTATTCGATGAGGCGAATAATCATGGGCTCCTTACGGGGGCTAGCCGGTCGGCAATTGTTCTAGCCGAGTTTCTTTGGATCGAACTTGTTGCCGAATTTGTCGATGAAGGCTAGTTCCGAGATGGGCATACGGTCTTTCTTCCCAACGATCTTTTTTACGGGATAGCCAAAACCCACCACCATCGTGGGCTTGATGTCGGCTGGGAAACCAAAGTCTTTCCGCATCGCTTCTTCCTTGATTCCTGTATAGACTCCGGAGATTACTCCGTTGTTCCATGCCGACAGCTGCATTTGTTGTACTGCGCGTCCAGTGTCGATTAGGTGGAAGCTCAGTTTTGGATCTGTGAGAACTATGACTGCAAAGTCCGCTCCGGCGACCCAGGGACCGCTTGTACTGTCCTCTGCTAGTTTCTTGATCGATTCCTTGTTTTGGACAAGTATGAATCTCAAGTGTTGCTTGTTATTTCCCGTTCCAGAGGCTCGCGCCGCCTCGAGTACCTTCAGTTTCACATCGGCCGGGACGTTCTTCGGGCTGTACTGTCTAACATCCAGCTTAGTCAGAATCGCTTGATGAGTATCCATTTCTCTCAGCGTGTATCCGAGAATAGGCCTAAGTTAAAAAATGTCTCCTTGAACGCTCAGATAGAACAGAGGTCTCCGAGGACAAAGTCATGGTTGACCAGGTCACCGTTCAGAAACAAGTCGTTGTACCCGAAGCAAAACTGAAAGACTTCTGTAACAAAGTGTGGATGAAGCTAGGCGTCCCAGTGCAGGACGCGAGGGTAACGACGGATGTGCTCGTGCTTGCTGATCTTCGCGGGATCGAGTCCCACGGCGTGGCTCGTCTCCCTCGATATTATGCGGATCTGAAAAACGGCTGGACGACGCCGACTGACCAAAGCAAGATTGTGAGAGAGACCAAGGCTACAGCGATGATTGACGGAGGCCAGAGCCTAGGCCAGGTGGTCGGACGCAAGGGAATGGAGTTGGCAATCAAGAAGGCCAAAGAAACCGCTGTAGGAATCGTTTCGGTCCGGAACTCTCATCACTACGGGATCGCTGGTTACTACAGTCTGATGGCCTTGGAACATGATTTGATTG
>WNGH01009664.1_pt1 | contig 18535 bp, 18 predicted proteins | sample 5400631 | NCBI WGS metagenome assembly WNGH01 (sample SAMN13153373, study PRJNA577476) | soil metagenome | isolation source: 115 cm soil or saprolite under Garry oak tree replicate 1 | place: USA:California | collected 2016-06-15
TGCTGCCACCTGCCTGGCGGCGAGGACCCGTCCGGGCGCGGAACGGCAACGGCGGCAACGGCGGCGGCGGGACCGGCGACGGCGGCGGCAACCGGGACCACGGCGGTGGTGCCGGAGATGAACGGGCTGGCGGCGAGCCGATGGAGCGGGTCGGGTGAGCGTGATCCCGCGCCGGATACGGCGCCGGACGAGCCTGACGGCGCCGCGGCGGCGGCCGCCCCGGCTCGCGCTGTACTATGACCCCGATGCGTTCGGGCGTTTCTCCGAAGCGATCGCCCGCTTCCTGGGGACCGCGCGCTACCTGGTCTTCCAGACGGTCGTAGTCTTCCTTTGGATCGTCTGGAACGTGGTCGCCAGGGCCGCGCACCTGACCTTCGACCCCTACCCCTTCATCCTGCTCACCCTCGCGCTGTCGTTGCAGGCGTCATACGCGGCCCCCCTGATCCTGCTGGCGCAGAGCCGTCAGGAGGAGCGCGACCGGGAGGAGATGCTCGCGGACCGGCGGACCAACGTCAGGGCGCTCGCCGACACCGGGTACCTGGCGCGGGAGCTCGCCGCGATCCGCCTGGCACTGGGCGGGGCCAGGCCTGGGCCAGCGCGCGGTTGAGCAGGCGGGTTGGTGACTCGGGGGACTCCAGCACCAGCAGGTGGTGGGGGCCGTCGAGAGGGAACGTCTGGTCCAGCCGGATGCCCCGTCTGGCGAGGTAGTCCCGGACCTTGTCGAACCGCTTCCGTGGCCCTGCGAGGTCCTCCATCGCCGCCGGTGTGAGCTTGACGACCGCGATGAACCGAGCCATACGGACCTCCAGCTTGCTCTGTGCCTGCGTACAGCCAAGCCGATTCCGGGGTCCGTGAAAGTGCCGCCGATCACACCGTCCGTGTGACGTGCAGCACAACGCGCCCCTACAGGCCGGGGACGTCGGCGACGGAGCGGCCGCGCAGGCGGGCTGTGCGGCGGAGCAGGTCGCGGAGGCCGACGAGCTCGCCGGCGACACGGCCGAGGCCCTCTGGCGGGGACGCCCCCTCCAGGGCGACCGTGACCAGCTCGAGGTGCCGGTCTAGCAGCTCGGCGAACGGCTCGGCCACCACGGGATCGGCCTCCAGGCCCCGCAACTGCTCGGCCAGCTCCAGGTAGGCCCGCTGGACGCGCCGTCCCTCATCGATGTGCGCCTGCTCGACCTCCCGGTCCAGCAGGCACCACTGGATCACCGCCTCGGCGGCCGGTTGCAGCGCGACCGCCTGGTCCGCCAGCGCCAGCACGGCGTCCCGGGTGGCCGGCTCGCCCCTGGCCCAGTCCCCAAGCGAGCTGTCTGGCATGATCGAACCCCGCCTCAGGTGGCCTCGATGGTGGCGATGACCGCGCCGGTGGACACGGTCTGGCCCTCGCTGACGGTGATGCTGCCGACCGTTCCGGCCTGGTGGGCGGTGACGTGGTTCTCCATCTTCATCGCCTCGAGCACCACCAGTGTCTGCCCCGGCGTAACCGTGTCGCCATCGGCGACCAGCACCTTGACGATCGTGCCCTGCATCGGCGTCTTGACGATCTCCTTGCCGGGGCCGCCCGACTCCGCCCTGGCCCGCTCCAGCGCCTTGGGCGAGCGCGGGGTCCGCTGCCGCTCCGCGACCTTGACGGGCTCCTGCGGGATGATCTCGACGTCGAAGCGCTTGTCCTGCAACTCGATGACCAGGCGGCGTGGCGGGGCCTTCTTCACCTCGACCCCCTCGGGCGGCGGCGCCGGCTGCAGGGAGGAGAGGTCCATGCCCTCCTCGACCAGGGTGGTCGACACCTCGCCGGCGATGAACGCGCGGTCCAGCATGGCGAGCCGGTGGAACGGGATGGTGGTCGGCACGCCCTCGATCACGAACTCGTCGAGGGCCCGCAGCATGCGGTGGCGTGCCTGCTCGCGGTCCTCGCCCCAGACGATCAGCTTGGCCAGCAGCGAGTCGTAGCTCTGCGGAACCGTCCAGCCGGCCTTGACGCCGGCGTCCACGCGCACCCCTGGCCCTGACGGCTCGCGCCACCCGTTGACGGGACCGGGAGCCGGCATGAAGCGGCTGCCCGGGTCCTCGGCGTTGATGCGGACCTCGATGGCGTGGCCGCGCGGGGCGATGCCGTCGTAGTGCATGGGTATGCCCTCGCCGGCGGCGACGCGGAGCTGCGCCTGCACCAGATCGATGCCGGCGGTCAGCTCGGTGACCGGGTGCTCGACCTGGAGGCGGGTGTTCATCTCCAGGAAGTAGAAGTTGCCGGTCTTCGGCTCGAACAGGAACTCGATGGTGCCGGCGTTCTCGTACTCGGCGACGCGGGCGATGTCGCAGGCGGCCTTGCCGAGCGCGGCCCGCACCTCGGCGGGCAGCCCGGGCGCGGGCGCCTCCTCGACCAGCTTCTGGTGGCGGCGCTGGAGCGAGCAGTCCCGCTCGCCGATGAAGACGACTTCGCCCTTGCCGTCGGCGAGGATCTGCGCCTCGACGTGGCGGGGCGCGTCGAGGTAGCGCTCGACGTAGATCTCGTCACGGCCGAAGGCCGCCTTGGACTCGCGCTGGGCCGATCCGAGCGCTTCGGCCACCTGGTCGGGGCTGCGCACGACCTTCATGCCGCGCCCGCCGCCGCCGAAGGCCGCCTTGAGCGCCAGCGGGTAGCCGTGCTCGGCGCCGAAGTCCGCCGCCGCCTCGGGGCCGCCGATCGGCTCCAGCGTCCCCGGGACCACCGGTGCCTTGGCCTGCTCGGCGACGCGACGGGCCGCCACCTTGTCGCCCATCGCGGCGATCGCCCCTGGCCTTGGACCGACCCAGCGGATGCCGGCGTCCATGACCGCCTGGGCGAAAGCGGCGTTCTCCGCCAGGAAGCCGTAGCCCGGGTGGATGGCGTCGGCGTGGGCGCGCCGGGCCACCTCGACGATCTTGTCGATGTTCAGGTAGCTGGAGGCCGGCGCCGCCTCGCCGATGTGCCAGGCCTCGTCGGCCAGCTCCACGTGCAGCGCGTCCCGGTCGGCGTCGGAATAGACCGCGACGCCGACGAGGCCGAGCTCCCGGCAGGCTCGCAGCACCCGCACCGCGATCTCGCCCCGATTGGCGACCAGGACCTTCTCCACGGAATGCCTCCTCGATCCATGTGGAGGGAGCCCGCTCCCCCCGTGGCCCCGAGGTCAAGGTCGTGCCCCGGAGCCGGGTCGTCGACCAAGCGTAGCCCAGCGGGCCCGGATCCCGGCAACGTCGCGAGCGCGTCGCCGGTCGTCCCGACCTTCCGGTCAGCGCTCCTGCTCCCAGCCGGAGCGCAGGCTGTTGCTCCAGCGGGTGCCGCTCGCCCAGGCGCGCAGGCCGATCCCGGGGCGGCTCGCCGTCGCCCAGGTGCTCGGCTGATGGCTCTGGTCCCAGGCGCTCATCCGGTCCAGCGCCAGCCCGAGGAGCTCGATCTCGTCCGCCTCGGGCGTGCCCCGCAGGATCCGGAAGCGCAGCCCCTCCGGCGACCGCAGGATGCCTTCCTCGTTCACCGGGGCACCCCCTTGGGGTTCCCCGGACCCCTCCGGTCATTCACAGGGGAATGTTCCCGTGCTTGCGCGGGGGGCGCTGCTCCCGCTTGGTGACGCAGATCTCCAGCGCGTGGATCAGGCGCGGGCGCGTGGTCTGCGGCTCGATGACGTCGTCCAGGTAACCGCGCTCGGCGGCGATGTAGGGGTTGGCGAAGCGCTCGGTGTACTCCGCCACCAGCTCGGCGCGCTTGGTATTGGCGTCAGCGGCGGCCTCGATCTCCCTGCGGAAGATGATGTTGACCGCCGCCTGCGGGCCCATCACCGCGATCTCCGAGGTCGGCCAGGCGAGGTTGACGTCGGCCCGCAGCGGCTTGGACGCCATCACGTCGTAGGCGCCGCCATAGGCCTTGCGGGTGACCACCGTCAGCTTGGGCACGGTGGCCTCGGCATAGGCGTAGAGCAGCTTGGCGCCGTGGCGGATGATCCCGCCCCATTCCTGGTTGGTACCCGGCATGAACCCCGGCACGTCGACGAAGCTCACGATCGGGATGTTGAAGGCGTCGCAGAACCGCACGAAGCGGGCACCCTTCACCGAGGCGTTGATGTCGAGCACGCCGGCCAGGTGCAGCGGCTGGTTGCCGACCACCCCCACCGGCCGGCCGTTGAGGCGCGCGAACCCGACCACGATCGACTCCGCGTGCGCCTGCAGGACCTCGGTGAACTCGCCGTCGTCCACCACCCGCTTGACGACCTCGCGCATGTCGTATGGCTGGTTGGGGTTGTCGGGCACCAGGTCGAGCAGGCCCGGGTCCTCGCGCCGCGGGTCGTCGGTCGGCTGGCGCCGCGGCGGGTCCTCCATGTTGTTGGGCGGGAGGTAGGAGAGGAGCTGGCGGACCAGGTCGAAGCACTCGTCCTCGTCCTCGGCCGCGAAATGGGCGGTGCCGGACTTGACCGCATGGGTCATCGCGCCGCCCAGCTCCTCGAAGGTCACGTCCTCACCGGTGACGGCCTTCACCACGTCCGGGCCGGTGATGAACATGTAGGAAGTCTCCTTGACCATGAAGATGAAGTCGGTGATGGCGGGGGAGTAGACCGCGCCGCCGGCCGACGGGCCCATGATCAGCGAGAGCTGCGGCACCACCCCGGACGCCTGCACGTTGCGCCAGAAGATCTCGGCGTAGCCCGACAGCGCGACCACGCCCTCCTGGATGCGGGCACCGCCCGAGTCGTTGATGCCGATGCAGGGCACGCCCATCTTCAGTGACAGGTCCTGGAGCTTGCAGATCTTCTCCGCCATGACCTCGCCGAGCGAGCCGCCGAACACCGTGAAGTCCTGGCTGAACACGCACACCCGCCGCCCGTCGATGGTCCCGTAGCCGGTGACCACGCCATCAGTCGGTATGCGGCGCTTCTCCATGCCGAACGCGTTCGACCGGTGCACGGCCAGCATGTCGGTCTCCACGAAGGAGCCCGGGTCCAGCAGCGCGTCGATGCGCTCCCTGGCGGTCAGCTTGCCCTTGTCGTGCTGGGTATCGACCGCCTGCTTGGAGCCGGCGTGCAGCGCCTGCTCCTTGCGCTTGCGGAGCTCGTCGATGCGCTCCTTCATGGTCTTCGGTTGTATCGGTGACACCTGAACCCTCCCGCCCGGGCAAACCGTCGGGACATCGTACTGCCCCTGGCCCCGCCCCTGGTGATGGGCATTGTAGGGAGACGTGTACCCTCCCTGGCGAGCCGGGCGCGCGGCATGGGAGGAGCCTGACAGGAATGGGCCAGCTTGACGCCTACGCGGCGGGGTTGCGTGCCGCCCTGCCGCCGTTCTTCAGCCCGCTCGAGGTGATCGAGCGGGTGCCGACCACCATGGCGCGCGCCGCCGAGCTGGGCGAGGCGGGGGCTCCGGAGGGCGCCACCGTGGTCGTCGAGGAGCAGACCGCCGGGCGCGGCCGCCTCGGCCGGAGCTGGGTCGCGCCGACGGGCACCGGGCTGCTGGTCTCGGTGCTGCTGCGCCCGACGCTGCCGGCGCGGGACCTCTGGCTGGTTGCCTCGCTCGCCGGGGTCGCGCTGGTGGACGCGGTCGACGAGCTGGCGGGCAAGGCGCCGCGGCGCCCGCGGGCCGGCCTCAAGTGGCCGAACGACCTGCTGCTGGACGGCAGGAAGGCGGCCGGCCTGCTGGCGGAGGCGGGCATGCGCGGCGGCACGCTCGACTGGGTCGCGCTCGGCATGGGCGCCAACGTCAACCAGTCGCTGGAGGACTTCCCGCCGGAGCTCGCCGAGGAAGCCACCAGCGTGGCATTGGCCATCGGCAGGGACGTCGACCGCGCCGAGCTGCTCGGCGCCTGGGGCGAGCGCTTCGAGGCCGGGTACCGGCAGCTCGCCGCCGGCACGACCGCACCGGTGCTGGCCGCCTACCGCGACCGCCTGGAGACGCTCGGCCGCCAGGTCCGCGCCGACCGCCTGGCCGGCGGGCCGGTGGTGGGCACCGCCGTGGACCTGAGCGCCGCCGGCAACCTGGTCGTGCTCACCAGCACCGGCGCGAGGGCCGAGATCGCCACCGCCGACGTGCGGCACCTTCGGGCGCTAGCGTCCCACCCAAACGGGAACGGCCACCGAGTAGGTGACTGACGCGTCAGTCGGGCTCGACTCGAAAGCCTCCGCCGTCCAGAGCTGCGGCTTGGGCGGGGGCACGAAGCTGAGCGCTCCGGAGAACGTGGCCCAGCTCGGGGCGGTGGACGGCAGCGCCGCGTAGCTCTGCGACACCACCCGTCCGGACAGGTCGCGGAGGCGCAGCCCGACCGTGCCGGAGGCGATCCGGGCCTGGCCCTTGACGACCACCCTGGCGCCCTCCACCGGGGCGCGCGGCGCGGGCTCGGCCAGCAGGATCGGCGCCACGCGCGCCGCGCGGTCGCGGACCAGCTGGCGACCGCCCGCGCCCACCCCCAGCAGTCCGGACAGCGGCTGGCCGTCCAGCGCGCCGGCGTTGCGTCCCTCCACCTCGACCACCACGCGCCTCACCTGTGAGACCTGCGTCGCCGTCCAGACCAGTGCCTGGAGGGCGTAGCCGTCGCCGCTGGCGGCGCCGAGCGCCTCCCTGGAGAGGTTCACGGTGGCGGTGCCGGCGTCCAGGCCGAGGCCGAGCAGGCGTGTCCCGGACGGGAAGGGGCGTTCGATGCCGAGGTAGCGCGGCGTGCCGGCCAGCAGCTCCGTGAGCGCCGAGGTCGCCACGCCCGCGGTCGAGGACGCGAACGGGACCTCGTGCTCCTCGGGCGCGAGGTAGCGGGTCGTCCCCACCGAGCGCAGGTAGTAGACCGTCACGTCCATCGGCCCTCTGGCCGCCGCCGCGCGGGCGTCGGGAGCGGCCACCGGGCGGTCGACGGCCTGGTCCACCGGGCCCTCTCGGGATTCCCCGGGCCCCTCCGGCCCGGCGGGCCTGGTGAGCCCCAGGGTGGCGACCTCGCGGCTGGACACCCCGCGTCCGGACGCGCCGCCGCGGTCCGCGACACAGGCACTGGCGAGCAGGCCCAATGCGGCGGCGAGCGTGGCGGCTCCGGTCACGCTGATGATCAAGCGGTGTCGTCTCATGGTCCTCGGGGGTCCAGCGGGCCCACGGCAACCCGCTACTGCGTCAACATCGGCCGCGGAGGTTGCAAACGTGCAACGGTCAGGCTCCAGTCCGGACCCGACCGGTTCCCGCTCGCCGCCCTCGCCTCTTGAGCCGGCTTCTCGTGCTTGCTACTCTCGCGACGCCGACGCCGGAGCGGTCCCGCCGATCGCGAGGAGTTGATTCGCGTGCCGTTTCCGCAACGGCTTCTCGGAGACCACGAGGAGATCGTCTACGATCTCCACCCCCACTGGTGGACCCTGGTCGGCCCGATCCTGGTGACGGTGGTGGTCGCCGTCGCCGCCGTTGCGGGATGGGCGTTCCTGCCGGGCGGCGGCTTCCAGCGGCCCGGCCAGCTCGCGATCGGCGGCATCGCCGTCCTGTGCCTGCTGGTCGTGGTGGTCCCGCGATACCTGCGCTGGGCCACGACCCACTTCGTCCTGACCACCGACCGGCTGATCTTCCGCTCCGGGGTGCTCGCCAAGTTCTCCAAGGAGATCCCGCTGGAGCGGGTCAACGACGTGACCTTCTCCCAGTCCATCTGGGAGCGCATCATCGGCGCCGGCGACCTCTTCATCGAGTCGGCGGGGGAGCGCGGGCAGTCCGTGTTCAAGGACATTCCCAAACCCGAGGCGGTGCAGGTCGAGATCTACCGGCAGATGGAGGCCAACGGCCAGCGGATGAGCGGAGCCGCGCCGCGCGCGCCCAGCGTGCTCGAAGAGCTGGAGCGGCTCGCCAACCTCCGCGACCGCGGCGCCGTCACCAACGAGGAATTCGAGCGCAAGAAGCGCGACCTCCTCGACCGCCTCTGAGCTGTCCAAGGCGCTGCGCGGCGGGATGGTGGGGGGCTGTGGACGGTCCGAGCCGGGGTCGGGCGCGGCCGGTAGGATCGTCTCAGGATTTGGTGATCGTCTCGTCGAGGTGCCAGGTGGAACTACCAGCGTCGATCGACGTCCGCGAGGTTGGCCCCCGCGACGGGCTGCAGAGCGAGGCGCCGCTCCCGGTCGAGGCGCGGGTGCGCCTGGTCGACGCGCTCTCCGAAACGGGCGTGCGGCGCATCGAGGCCGGCTCGTTCGTGTCTCCCAAGGCGGTGCCGGCCATGGCGGACAGCGCGCGGGTCTTCGCCGAGATGCAGCGCCGCGCCGGGGTGACCTACTCGGCGCTGGTGCCCAACCAGCGGGGCGCGGCCGACGCCCTTGCCGCCGGGGCGGACCGGCTCCAGGTGGTCGTCGCCGCCTCCGAGAGCTACAACGCCAGCAACCTGAACCGCAGCGTGGCCGAGACGTTGGAGGAGATCGCCGGGGTGGTGCGGCTGGCCGGCCGCACGCCGGTGGACGCGACCGTCTCCACGGCGTGGGGTTGCCCTTACGAGGGCGAGGTGCCGGTCGAGCGGGTGGCCGAGCTGGCACGCACCCTGCTGGGAATGGGCTGCCAGGCCATCTCGCTGGGGGACACCACCGGCATGGCCACGCCCACGCGGGTCGAGGGCCTGCTCGCCGCACTGCGCCCGCTCACGAGCGCGATCAACTGCCACTTCCACGACACCCGCGGCACCGGACTGGCCAACCTGCTGGCCGCCATGCAGGCCGGCTGCACGGACTTCGACACGGCGATCGGCGGGCTCGGCGGCAGTCCGACGGCGCCGGGGGCGGGCGGCAACGTCGACAGCGAGGACGTCGTCCACATGGTCGAGGACATGGGCGTCTCGACCGGCATCGACCTGGACCGCCTGCTGGCCGCGGCGCGGATGGCCGGCGAGCTGCTCGGCCGGCCGCTCAGGGGCCAGGTGCTGATCGCCGGCCCGGCCAGGCGCCCCAGCAACCAGGGGGTGGCGCGGTGACGGAGGGCAAGGCGCCGCGGGAGGCGGTCGAGGCAGGGCAGCGCGCCGAGCCGGCGTTCGCGGCGCTCGCCAAGCAGGCTCGCGCGGGCGGCGCGGAGCGGTACCACGCCAAAGCGCGGGAGCAGGGCAAGCTGTTCGTGCGCGAGCGCCTGCGCCGCCTGCTCGACGACGCCGACGCCATGGTCGAGGACGGCCTGCTGGCCAACGCCATGGCCGGGGACCTGCCGGCCGACGGGGTGGTCACCGGGATGGGCACGATCGGCGGTCGGGACGTCGCCGTGATGGCCAACGACTCGACGGTCAAGGCCGGTTCCTGGGGGGCCCGCACGGTCGAGAAGATCATTCGTATCGAGGAGTACGCGCTGCGCCACGAGCTGCCGCTGATCTGGCTCGTGGACTCGGCCGGCGCCCGCATCACCGACCAGGTGGAGATGTTCCCCGGCCGTCGCGGGGCCGGCAAGATCTTCTACAACCAGGTCCGCCTGTTGGCCGGGTGCCGCAGGTGTGCTGCCTGTTCGGGCCGTCGGCCGCCGGCGGCGCCTACATCCCCGCCTTCTGCGACGTGGTCTTCATGGTCGACGGCAACGCCTCCATGTATCTCGGCTCGCCGCGGATGGCCGAGATGGTCATCGGCGAGCGGACGACCCTGGAGGAGATGGGCGGCGCGGCCATGCACTGCCGCGTCTCGGGCTGTGGCGATCTCCTCTGCGCCGACGAGGACGAGGCCATCCAGGCCGCTCGCCGCTACCTCGGGTACTTCCCGAGCAACTGGCGCGGCTCCCCGCCGGTCGAGGAGCCCAGGGGCCCCGCCTACGCGGGGCCGGTGACCCCGCTGGTGCCGACCGACGAGTCGCAGCCGTTCGACATGCTCCCGCTGGTCGCGGCCATCTGCGACGAGGACAGCTTCTTCGAGGTCAAGGCCGAGTTCGCGACGGAGCTGATCACCGGGCTCGGCCGCATCGAGGGCCGGGTCGTCGGCATCCTCGCCAATCAGCCGATGGCCAAGGGCGGGGTGCTGTTCGTCGACTCCGCCGACAAGGCGGCCCGCTTCGTCTGGCTGTGCGACGCCTTCAACATCCCGCTGCTGTTCCTCGCCGACGTGCCGGGCTTCATGATCGGCAAGGAGGTCGAGCGGCAGGGGATCATCCGCCACGGCGCCAAGATGATCACCGCGGTGAGCGAGGCGACCGTCCCGAAACTCTGCGTGGTGGTCCGCAAGGCCTACGGCGCCGGCCTGTACGCCATGGCCGGACCGGGGTTCGAGCCCGACGCGACCCTGGCCCTGCCGACCGCCTCGATCGCGGTGATGGGAGCGCAGGCCGCCGTCAACGCGGTCTACTACAACAAGCTGGCAGCTCTGCCCGAGGCGGAGCGCGCGGCCGAGTTCGAGCGGCTGCGGCGCGAGTACCGCGAGGACGTCGATCTCGCGCGGCTGGCGTCCGACCTGGTGATCGACGCCGTGGTCGATCCGGAGGACCTGCGGGCCGAGGTCTCGCGGCGGCTGTTGGCCGCGGCCGGCAAGGAGCGCGAGTTCACCCGCCGCCGCCACGGGGTGCCGCCGGTATGACCCCGCCCCGGCCGTTCCGGACGGTGCTGGTCGCCAACCGCGGCGAGATCGCCGTGCGCGTGCTGCGAGCCTGCCGCGAGCAGGGCCTGGTCGGCGTGGCCGTCCACTCCGACGCGGACGCCGGAGCGCTGCACGTCCGCGAGGCGGACCGAGCGATCGCGATCGGCGGCTCGCACGTGACCGACTCCTATCTCGATGCCGGCAAGCTGCTGGCGGCCGCGCGCGAGGCCGGCGCCGAGGCGGTCCATCCCGGCTACGGGCTGCTCAGCGAGAACGCCGATTTCGCCCGGGCGGTCGAGGCGGCCGGGCTGGTGTGGATCGGGCCGCCCGCGGACGCGATCGAGCAGATGGGCGACAAGCTGGCCGCCCGCCGGGCCGTGCTCGCGGCCGGGGTGGAGCCGGTGCCGGGGACCATCGAGCCGGTGCGCGATGCCGCCGAGGTGGCCGCCTTCGGCGACGCGCACGGATGGCCGGCAGCCGCGAGGCGGAGGCTGCGTTCGGGTCGGGCGCCTGCTACCTCGAGCGGTTCTTCGAGCGGCCACGTCACGTGGAGGTGCAGGTGCTGGCCGACGCCCACGGCCGCATCGTGCAGCTCGGCGAGCGCGACTGCTCGGTGCAGCGCCGCCACCAGAAGCTGATCGAGGAGACACCCTCGCCGGGCCTGCCGGCCGAGATCCGCGAGCGCCTGCTCACCTGGGCGGTGGCGGTCGCCAAGGCGTGCGGCTACGTGGGCGCCGGCACGGTCGAGCTGCTCTGGGACCCCGAGACGGGCGGCGCCTGGTTCCTGGAGATGAACACCCGGCTCCAGGTCGAGCACCCGATCACCGAGGCGGTCACCGCCGTGGACATCGTGGCCGCGCAGTTGCGCGTCGCCGCCGGGGAGCCGCTCGGGTTCGGTCAGGAGCAGGTCCGCCTCGCGGGCCACGCCATCGAGTGCCGCATCAACGCCGAGGACCCGGCACGCGGGTTCCTGCCGAGCCCGGGGACGATCGGCAGGCTGCGCTGGCCGGGCGGTCCCGACGTGCGGGTCGACGCCGGCTACCAGAGCGGCGACACCGTGTCGCCCTACTACGACGACCTGCTCGGCAAGGTGATCACCTGGGGGCGCGACCGCGACGAGGCAATCGGACGGATGCTGGCCGCGCTCGAGGACCTGACGGTCGAGGGGCTGCCGACGACCGCGCCCGCGCTCGCGCTCGTCCTCGCGCACGACGACTTCCGCGCCGCCAGGCACTGGACCACCTGGCTGGAATCGTCCGTCGACCTGGAGGCCCTCGCCGCGCCCGCCCCGCGTTCGCCCGCGGCGGCCGAGCCCGCCGCCGCGGCCCGGCCGGCCAGGGCGGCGGACTTCACCGTGACGGTGGAGGGGGCGGTGTATCCGGTACGGCTGTACCGGCACCGGCCTTCCGGGACGGCCAGGGCGGGGTCGGGAGCGGCGGGAGGGCAGGTGGCCTCGCCGCTGGCGGGGACGCTCAGCCGCGTGGAGGTGGCGGTGGGCGACCGCGTGGCGGAGGGCGCGGTGCTGGCGGTGGTCGAGGCGATGAAGATGGAGACACCGGTACGGGCTCCGTTTGCCGGAAGCGTCATAGAGGTGCCATTTCCGGTTGGCGGTCCGGTGGCCGCCGGCCAGACCATCGTCGTGCTGGAGGCGGGCTGACCGGACACGGCGCCGTAGGGCCGAGCTACTCGCCCGGCCAGATCGGGGGGCGGCGCTCGTTCCAGGCGGCGATGCCCTCGCGCCGGTCGGCGGACTTCACGGCCCGGCGCCAGGCCTGGTCCTCGACCTCCAGGCCGGCCTCGCGGGCGAGGTCGGCGCCGAGGTCGATCGCCCATTTGGCGAGCCGGACCGCGGTCGGGGCGTTGCCGGCGATCTGGGCGTAGCCGAAGACCGCGGCCACCGTCGGCAGGGGGCAGCGGCGCACAGCGCCGAAGGCGCGGCGGAAGGCCTCGCGCTGCACGAACCACTGGTGATCGTCGAAGCCGCCGCGCTCGCGCAGGTCGGCGCCGGCGCAGAAGGCGCGGTCACCGGCACCGGTCAGGACCACCGCCCGCACGGCCCGATCGGTGGTCAGCGGCTCGAAGGCCGCGGCGAGCGCGATCGCCAGCTCGGTCGAGATGGCGTTGCGGGCCTCCGGCCGGTTCAGCGTCACCGTCGCGACGCCGGCGTCCACGGCCACCCGCACCGGCTCGCTCATCCGCCGACGCTTCCGGCGTTGACTTCCTGGAACGCCCAGGCCCAGGTGCGCTCCAGGCCGGCGGCGAGGTCGAACCTCGGCCGCCAGCCGAGCACCCGCTCGGCCTGCCCGCAGGCCAGCGCGATCGCTTGCAGCTCTCCAGGCCGCGGCGGCGCGAAGCTGGGCTCGGGCCCGAAGCCGGTCACCGCGCGGAGCGCGCCGTACAGGTCCAGCACGGAGCTGGCGATCCCGGTGCCGATGTTGAGCCGCATGCCGGTGAACCCCTCGCCCGCGCCGGCGAGCTCCTTCCGCTCGCCGGCGGCGGCGAAGGCGTCCACGACGTCGTCGACGAACACGTAGTCGCGGGTCTGCAGCCCGTCGCCGAAGACCGTCACCGGCTGGTCGGAGAGCAGGCGGTTGCAGAAGATCGCCACCACCCCGGCCTCGCCGTTGGGGTCCTGGCGCGGACCGTAGACGTTTGCCAGCCGCAGGCTCACCGGCTCCAGGCCGTCCAGCTCGGCGAAACTGCCCAGGTAATCCTCGGCGGCACGCTTGGAGACCCCGTACGGGTTGGTCACGCGTGGCGGGTAGCGCTCGTCGATCGGCAGGTCGCCGGGGTCCGGCTCGCCGTAGACGGTGCCGCCGGAGCTGGCGAACACCAGGCGGCGGCAGCCGGCGTCCAGTGCCGCCCTGGCGACCTGGATGGTGCCGAGCACGTTGATGCGGGCGTCCAGCGCCGGCTCAGCCACGCTGCGGCGCACGTCGATCTGGGCGGCCAGGTGGTGGACGACCTCGGGCCGGGCCTTTGCCACCACGCCGGCGAGCTCCGGCCCGGCCACGTCGGCCTCGGCGAGCTGGACACGGCCGGAGGTGAAGGCGTCGGCGAGGTTCTCCAGCCGGCCGGTGGACAGATCGTCGACCACGACCACGTCGTGCCCGTCGTGGACCAGGCGATCCACGAGGGTGGAGCCGATGAAGCCGGCGCCACCCGTGACCAGCGTGCGCATTCTGCGGATCGCCCTTTCGAGTCGGATCGAGGACATGGATTCGCAATGGTAGCCGCCCGTCTTGTGCCGGGCCGCCCGATCGTGCAGGGTACCTCCGCGAACGGCGAGTCGGAGGAGACGCGGTTGCAGCAGGCGGTGGACGAGCGGACGGCGACCAGCGTGCCCTCCTGGTGGCTCTCGCGCACCTGGCTGCTGCCCTACCTGGTGATCGCGGCGGTCGTGGTCAGCGACCTGCTGCTGCCGCGATCGCTGTCGACCGGTGAGTTCCTGGTGCTGGCGCCGCTGCTGGCCGGCCGGGTGACGACCGGGCGGGACCAGGTCTTCGCGGCCGGCCTGATCGCGCTGGTCGTCGGCTTCGTGCTCGGAAAATATCCGCACGAGATCGAGGCCTCGCAGCTCGTCCTGCGGCTGGTCCTGATCGCGCTCGGCACCATGTTCGCGCTGCTCAACCAGGGCGCCTACCGGCGCGAGCGCTCCGCCTTCGGGCGCGCGGCGGACACCATCACGCTGGCGGCGGCGCTGGCGGCGGGGCTCGAGACGGAGCAGGCCTACGAGCTGCTGGTCCGCTCGGCGCGGACGCTGTACGAGGCGACCGCGGTGGCGGTCTTCCGGCGCCAGCACGACGCGATGGTCTCGGTCGCGCAGGACCGCGAGCCGCTGGTCCCGCAGCTGCCGGCCCGGCTCGACCAGGCCTCCTTCCCGGCCGCCTTCTCGGGCCGGCCGGAGCGGGTCGGCGGCCGCTCGCGCTCAGGGCCGGAAGGGCCGATGCTGGAGGCCCGCGGGCTCAGCAGCCTGCTGTGGCTGCCGCTGATCGACGCGGCCGGCCGGCAGACCGGGGTGATCCTGCTCGCCTGGCGGCGGCGCGACCCGCGCCTGTCCGCCTCCGACCTGGAGACCTCGACGCGCTTCGCCAGCCTCGGCGCCCGCGCGATCTCCGGCTCCGAACGGGTGCAGGCCCAGGCCGAGGTGCTCCACCAGATCCAGGCGCTGCTGTTGGAGACGCCGCCGCCCTGGTCGGCCGGCTACCGGATCGGGGTCCGCTACCAGTCGGCCAGCACGCTGGCCGAGATCGGCGGCGACTTCTACGACGTGGTCGAGGTCGGCGAGGCGAGCGAGGAGGGGCTGGCTTTCGTCATCGCGGACGCTCGCGGCAAGGGCCTGGAGGCCAGCTCGATGGCGGCCGTGCTCAAAGGCGCGTTCCGGACGCTGGCGGGGGAGGGCGCCGGCCCGTCGGCGATCCTCGTCCGGCTCGACCGGCTGGTCGAGCGCGAGGGCGGTGAGGAGGACTTCGTGACAGCGCTGGCCGGTCGTGTCTTCCCCAACGGCCGCCTGGTGCTCGCCTCGGCGGGCCATCCGGTGCCGCTCGGCATCGGGCCGCGGCTGCACCCGAGGATCGCCGCGCCGCTCGGCCTCGGCACCCGGCCGGGCGACGCGTTCGGCCTGCTCAGGCCCGGCCAGCGGCTGATCTGCTACACCGACGGGCTGGTCGAGGCGCGCAACCCCGAGGGGGAGTTCATCAACCCCGCCGCCCTCGACCGCGCCATGGCGGGCAGCACCCTCGACGACGTCCTGGACGAGCTGGTGGCCACGGTCGAGCGGCACAGCGACGGCCGCCACACCGACGACCTCGCCCTGCTCGGTCTCGAGTACTCCCCCCGCGGTTGAGGCCTCGCGGCAACCCAACGTTGTATTGGACCTTGCCCTATTCCGCTTGCGCGAGACGCGCCGCGCGGCTGAGGCATCCGCCAGCGGTGGAACGACTGGGTAGGATGAATCCGGCGCCATCCGCGCCCGTCGACTGAGCCCCACGAGGGAGCCGTCCCATGGATTTCGCGCTCGAACCCGAGCAGGAGGAGTTCCGCAAGACCGTCAGGGCCTTCGCCGAGGAGGTGGTCGCCCCCAGGGCCGAGGCGATGGACCGGGCGGAGGAGATGGACCCGGCGGTCCTGGACCAGATGGCCGGAATGGGCCTGTTCGGCCTGCCGTTCCCGGAGCGCTACGGCGGCATGGGCGCCGACTACTTCACGCTCTGCCTGGCCATCGAGGAGCTGGCCCGGGTCGACTCGTCGGTGGCGCTCACGCTGGAGGCCGCGGTCGGGCTCGGCGCCATGCCGATCTGGCGCTTCGCCAACGAGCAGCAGAAGCAGCGCTGGCTGCCGCCGCTGGCATCCGGCGAGGGGCTCGGCGCCTTCGGCCTCACCGAGCCGGGCGGCGGCTCCGACGCCGGCGCGCTGCGCACGCGCGCCCGCCTGGAGGGCGGCCAGTGGGTGATCGACGGGACCAAGGCGTTCATCACCAACGCCGGCCTGCCGCGCTCCAGCATGGTCACGGTGGCGGCGGTCACCGGTGAGCGGGCCGACGGCCGCGCCGAGATCTCCAACATCGTCGTGCCGGTCGGCACGCCCGGCTACCGCGTCGGCAAGGCCTATTCCAAGATTGGCTGGCACGCCTCGGACACGCGTGAGCTGATCTTCGAGGACTGCCGCGTCCCCGAGGAGAACCTCGTGGGCGAGCGGGGCGCCGGGCTGGCCAACTTCCTGCGCACACTCGAGGAGGGCCGCGTGGCCGTGGCGGCGCTGGGGACCGGGCTGTGCCAGGGCTGCGTCGACGAATGCGTGAAGTACGCGCGGGAGCGGCAGGCCTTCGGCCAGCCGATCGCTTCCTTCCAGGCGGTCGCCTTCAAGATCGCCGACATGGAGCTGCGGGCCCACACCGCCAGGCTGGCCTGGCAGCAGGCGGCCACCGCGCTTGCCGCCGGCGGGCCGTTCGGCAGGCTGGCGGCGATCGCCAAGCTGTACGCCTCGGAGGCGGCGGTGACCTCCGCGCGCGAGGCGGTCCAGGTGCACGGCGGCTACGGCTACATGAACGAGTTCCCGGTGGCGCGCTTCTACCGCGACGCCAAGGTCCTGGAGATCGGCGAGGGCACCAGCGAGGTGATGCGCATCCTCATCGCCCGCTCCCTCGGGCTGGACGCGGGGAGGTGACGGGGGCTTCGCCGATGGCCGGAGTCCGGGTGGGGGACAGCCCCGCCCGGCGCGCGGCCGCGGCGAAGCGGACCGCGTCGCGGACGGCGCAGCCGTCGTGGTCGTTGTTGAAGTACACGTAGACGTCGGCGGACGGCTCCCAGGTCTCCGCCAGCGCCTCCGCCCAGGTGGCCAGCGCCTGCCGACCGTAGCAGGGCCGGGGCGTGCCGGTGCCCTCGTGGAAGCGCAGGTAGGTCCAGGCGGCCGTGCGCCATACCGGCGAGCGCCTGCGTGCCCGGTCCGTCAGGCACATGGCCGCGCCGCGCTCGCGCAGCAGCTCCAGGATCTGGTCGCTGAACCAGCTCTGGTGACGCGGCTCCACGGCGACCCGGACGCCGGCGGGGAAGCATTCGAGGGTGGCGTCCAGCAGGCCGGCGTCGGCCCGCAACGACGGCGGCAACTGCAGCAGCACCGGGCCGAGCTTGCCGCCAAGATAGGCCGCGTGCCCCAGGAAGCGCGCCACCGGCTCAGACGGATCGCGCAGGCGCTTCACGTGGGTCAGAAAGCGGCTCGCTTTGACCGCCATGACGAAATCGGGGGGCGTGCGATCCGACCATGCCGCGAACGTGTTGGCCTCGGGAAGGCGGTAGAACGCGTTGTTGGATTCGACCGTCGCGAACCGGCTGGCATAGTGCTCCAGCCATCTGCTCTGCGCGAGCCGCTCTGGATAGAAACGACCGCGCCAGTCCCTGTACTGCCAACCTGAAGTGCCAACCAGGACCGGCATTTTGCGTTCCTGACGCGAAAGAAGGTCGGGGCATCACCTTACGACCACTCTCACGCCTTTTGCGGAAGAGCGCGATTCGGGTGGTGCGCGGGCTAGCAGGCCTCGAGTCTACAGCCCGTAGCGGTCCTTCATGGTCGGATCGGCGGGGTCGATCTCGCGCAGCCCGCCGTCGCTCAGGCGTTTGTTGATCTCGTCGAGATGCGAGCGCACCAGCTCCTTCTCGGCCTCGGTGATCCGCCCGCGATGCGGCTCGCCGGCGTGCTCCAGGGTGGCGTAGTTGACCTTGGAGCGGCCCGCCCGCGCGGTCCCCGTGGCTGCCGTGCGAGCGCTCTCGCCAGGGCGGGAGCGGTTGCGGTGCTTGGAGATCAGCGCGTCCTGGATGGCGTTGTCCATGACCCCGGGACTGGCCAGCAGATTGAAGTCCTCGATGGGCACGGTGATGCGGTCGCCCTTGCGTGCGCCAGGGCGGATCCACTCCACGGTGACGAACCTGGCTGAGGTGCTCTGGAGTTGTTCGAGCTCTTCCGGCAGCGCCTCGAGCGTGACCGGCAGGTCGGAGTATTCCGGGTGTTCGTGGACCACGAGACGTCCGAGTGAGGACTCGTCCGCCTCCTTGCCCGAGATGTCCGACACGTGGATGGTCTTCACTGCCATCAGCGCGGATTCCTCCTCGACCAAATGGGCTTCACTCACGGCAGCCTGACGCTAAACGAAAAGCATAGTGGAAAGCAACGTGGGAGGACGTCTTACTAAGCGACGGAACTAATCTTGGGGGTCGGCGCGGGCGAAATAGTGCCCGGATGCTGGGCTTTTTTGCGATGTGGAAGAAGCGCGGGGACCTCAGCGGTCGGCGTCGTCTTCCAGCCGGCGTTCCAGGCGCTCGACCCGCTCGGAGACGTTGACGACCAACTCGGCGAGGAATCCGACCAGGATCACCAGCAGGCCGGCGAGCATGGCGATGCCGGCGACCAGCATCAGCGGCCGGTACTGCGTGTGGGAGCTGAGGAACGACCACAGCAGGTAGGCCCACAGCAGCACGCCCGCCCCGATCATTCCGGACCCGAGCGCGCCGAAGAAGATCGCCGGCCTGCGCTGGAAGGTGAGCAGGAACTTCAGCGTGACCACGTCCAGG
>WNGH01010860.1_pt1 | contig 18534 bp, 15 predicted proteins | sample 5400631 | NCBI WGS metagenome assembly WNGH01 (sample SAMN13153373, study PRJNA577476) | soil metagenome | isolation source: 115 cm soil or saprolite under Garry oak tree replicate 1 | place: USA:California | collected 2016-06-15
GCCAAGCTGGCCCGGCAGGTGATGGATTACTGCCGGTCGCTCGATTTGCCGGTGATCGAGCACGCCGAAGACACTTCGCTCGCGGCCGGCGCGGTGATGCGCGAGGGAATTACTTCGACGCGGCTCGGGCTGCGGGGCATGCCGGCGGCGGCGGAATCGGTGTGCGTGGCGCGCGACGTTCAACTCGCCGAACTGGCAGGCGCGCGCGTGCACTTTGCGCATCTCTCCGCGCGGGCCTCGCTCGAACTGGTCCGCAGCGCCAAACAGCTCGGCCTGGGCGTCACCTGCGAAGTCACGCCGCATCACTTCACGCTGATTGATGAAGACGTGCAGTACGATTCCCGATTCAAAATGAATCCGCCGCTCGCGGCCCGCGAAGACCGTGAAGCGCTGCTGGCTGGATTGGCCGACGGCACGGTGGACGCTATCGCCACCGACCACGCGCCGCATGAGCCTGCGCTCAAAGATGTGGAATTCGACCGCGCGCCCTTTGGCGTTACCGGATTCGAGACGGCCCTCGCGCTCGGGCTCGAACATCTCGTGCGCACCGGCCGTCTTTCGCTCCTGCGCCTGGTGGAGCTTTTCACCACCGGCCCCGCCCGCGTGCTGGGCCTGAAGTGTCAAATTGCCCCTGGGGAACCCGCCGACCTGACACTATTTTCTACCGAACATAACTGGACATTTCGCGCATCCGAGTCTGCCAGCAAGTCCCGCAACACGCCTTTCGATGGCCGCGCGTTTCGCGGCGCGCCCATGGCAACAATCGTCGCCGGCCGCGTCACGTTCAAACGGTAAGAGATTGGGAACGCAGAGACGCAGGGGTAACTGATGTTTCTCAGTGTGCGGCGGGTTCTGCGGCGGGATGTAATCCGTGTTGCGGGACTTCGTGAACGCCGCGCGCGGGAGGTTCCTGGCGCATGCGATAGAAATGGTCGAGCGGGCCGCGGCCTTTCCCGATGGGAAAGCTTCGCTCAATGGCCTTCATCACGTAAGCCTTGGCCAGCATCGCCGCTTCCTGCAGCGGGTGGCCCAGCGCAAGCTGCGCGGCTATGGCGGACGCAAAGGTGCAGCCGGTCCCGTGTGTGTTTTCGCTCTTCACCCGGTCCCCGCCAACTAGGACAACCTCGGCGCCGTCAAACAGGACGTCCACGGCTTTCTCCATGTGGCCGCCCTTGAGGATCACCGCGCGCGCCCCCAGCTCGACGAGTTTGTGCGCGGCCGCTTCCATCGCCGCCAGGTCCTTGATTTCCATTCCGGTGAGCAGTTCCGCTTCGGCAATGTTCGGCGTGACCACCTCCGCACGCTTCATCAGTTCGGCGGAGAGAAATTTGATTCCCGAGGCGTCCAGCAGGTCCGCACCGCTCGAGGACTTGAACGGAGTGTCGAGAACCACATGCGGAAATTGATGCTGGTCGAGGAATTCGGCAACCGCCGCAGCATTCGGCCGGTTGCCGAGCATGCCGATCTTGACCGCCGCAATGCCGACGTCCGCGGCGAGCGCATCCAGTTGCGCGCGCAACTCGGGAGCTTGCGTGATGTGCGTGCTCAGCACTCCTTGCGTGGATTGCACCGTCATCGCGGTAATGGCCGCGACGCCGTAGCAATTGTGGGCTGAGAAAGTTTTCAAATCGGCGGCGGTGCCGGCGCCGCAAGAAGGATCAAATCCGGCAATGGTCAGCAGAATGGGCGGGGCTGCGTTTACGTGGTTGGTCATCTTTTGCCGAGTGTCGTTCCCGGCGGCGCTCCGCCGCCACTCCCCCGTTCCGCGCACTTCGCGCGCAGAGTGAAGAACAATCGCCGGCCCCGCTCGGCGGGCCGAGGGAGCCGGCACTTCGAAATGTACGCGCAGTGTTTCTCTCACGCAAGAGGAAATTTGCGGCGGGAATTGGCGGAATGTCTGTTTCGAGGTTCCTCGGGCTTGGAAGAAACGCCAGTCCCCAGACGATCGACAAAAAAACAGAGGTTTTACGGGAACAATCCGCGCACCAGCGTGGCTTCGGCAACTCGTCCGATGGCGAGGATGTAGGCCGCGGCGCGCGAGTGTACATGGTATTTGCGCATCGTCTCGTAGACGTCGCTGAAAGCGCGCTGCATCACCTTCTGGAGTCTCAAATTCACTTCCGTTTCGTCCCAGAAGAGGCCTTGCAAATCCTGCGCCCATTCGAAGTAGCTGACGGTCACGCCCCCGGCATTCGCCAGAATGTCCGGCAGGACGAAAATGCCGCGCCGCGCCAGCACCTCATCGGCGTGCGGCGTAGTCGGTCCGTTGGCAGCCTCGGCTATGATCTTGGCTTTGATGAGGTCGGCGTTGTGCAGAGTAATCACATTTTCGAGCGCCGCCGGAACCAGGATGTCGCATTTCATGGTGAGCAGATCGTCGTTGGAGATCCGCGACGCGCCGGGCATGCCGACGACGGTGCCGGAGCGCTCCTTGTAGCGCAGCGCCTTGATGGGATCAATGCCGCGCGGATTGGTGACGCCGCCCCGGGAATCGCTGATGGCGACGATCTTGGCCCTCTTCTCGGCAAACAGCCGCGCGGCAATTGATCCGGCGTTGCCGAAGCCCTGCACCGCAACGGTGGCGCCGCGCAGCGGCATCTTTCTCGCTTTGCAGGCCTCTTCCGCGACGAACAAGCAGCCGCGCGCGGTGGCCTCGTGGCGCCCCACCGAGCCGCCGATGGACACCGGTTTGCCCGTCACCACGCCGAGTGTGGAATGGCCCACCATCATCGAATAGGTGTCCATGATCCAGGCCATGGTCTGCGAGTCGGTGTACACATCCGGGGCCGGAATATCTTTGTCCGGACCAATGATGGGCAGAATCTCGCTGGCATATCGCCGCGTCATGCGCTCCAGCTCGGCCTTGGACATGCGCTTGGGGTCGCAGATGATCCCGCCCTTCGCGCCGCCGTAGGGAATGTTCACCGTCGCCGTCTTCCACGTCATCCACGCGGCCAGCGCCTTCACTTCGTCCAGCGTGACGTTGGGGTGGTAGCGGATGCCGCCCTTCGCCGGCCCGCGCGCCACGTTGTGTTGCACCCGGAAGCCGGTGAACACCTTCACTTGCCCATTGTCCATCTTCGTGGGGATGGATACTTCCAGGATGCGCTTAGGCGTGCGCAGAACCTGCCGGAGTCCGAGATCGAGCTTCAGGTATTCCGCGGCCATATCGAACTGAATCTGCGCGATGCGGAACGGATTCAGATCTTCGCGCGGGGCAATCCGGGGCACCATCGGTTGGGGCTGCGATTTCACGGCCGTGGACATGGGCGTTTCTCCTCAACTCATCGGCTGGTGGCGAGCTGCATGGGCGCCTGTTTCCGGGCGACGCATTTCCCTGCGCGAGCAGATACTTTTTCGAGCGTCTTCTTGTGGGGGGTGCAACTTCACACGAAACGCTCCCCCTGCACGGCAGGTCCGTGAGTCGTAAGTCGAGTCTATTCAACAGAGAAAAGCTATGTCAACCAAAACGTTGATTTTGAACGAATTAGGTTGTCGAGGGGGAACATGCCCAGAAAGGTGATTAGCCGGTGAAATTTGCGCTAAAGCATTTATTTTGTGTAAGATGCAGACACTCTTGTATCCGGTGAGCCAGACATTGTCTACGGCGCCGGGATTCGGTCGGCCCCCATGTAAGACTGCAAAGCTGGCGGAATGATGATGGAGCCATCCGCCAGCTGATAATTCTCGACCATGGCGATCCAGGTGCGTCCGACGGCCAGCCCCGAGCCGTTCAACGTGTGCACGAACTCGCTCTTGCCGCTCTTGGGCTTGCAGCGTATCCCCGAGCGGCGTGCCTGAAACGCCTCGCAGTTGGAGCAGGAAGAAATCTCGCGGAATTCTCCGCTCGACGGCAGCCACACCTCGATGTCGTAAGTCTTGGCCGAGGCAAAGCCCATGTCTGCGGTGCACAGGAGCATGACGCGGTAGTGCAACCCGAGCTTTTGGAGAATGATCTCGGCGTCGCGCACCAGTTTCTCGTGCTCCTCGTAGCTTTGCTCAGGCCTGGTAAACTTGAACAACTCCACCTTCTGAAACTGGTGCTGGCGCATGATGCCGCGCGTGTCTTTCCCTGCGGCGCCGGCCTCCGACCGGAAGCAGGCGGTCCAGGCACAGAGGTTGATGGGCAGGGTCTCAGCGCCCATTGTTTCTTCGCGGTACAGATTGCTGAGCTCGACCTCGGCAGTCGGTGTCAGCCACAGATCCGTCCCCTCGACATGAAACATGTCCGAGGCGAATTTTGGAAGCTGGCCCACGCCGGTGAGGGACGCCGTATTCACCAGAAACGGCGGCAGGATTTCCCTGTAGCCATGCTCGCGCGTGTGCACATCCAGGAAGAAACTCGCCAGAGCCCGTTCGAGGCGCGCACCGAGGCCCTTATACACGGCAAAACGCGCGCCGGCGATTTTCGCCGCAGCGGGCAAATCCAAGATTCCGGCGCGTTCTCCCACTTCCCAGTGCGGTCGCGGCACGAAATCGAATTTCGGCGGCGCTCCCCAGCGCCGCACCTCAACGTTGTCCGCAGCGCTCTTGCCCACGGGCACAGAGCGATGCGGGAGATTCGGAATCGTCAGCAAGAAATCGCGAAATGAGGCGTCAAGCTGGGCGATTCGCTCATCCGCCTGCTTGATACGCTCGGATACCTCTTTCATCTCGGCCAGCAGTGCCGCTGCGTCCTGTTTGGATTTCTTGAGCCGCGCGATTTCCTCGCTGGCCTGATTGCGCCGCGCCTTGAGCCGCTCGGTCGAGGTAATCAGTTCCCGGCGCTCCCGATCCAGCGACCGAAAGCTATCCAAGTCCAATTTGATGCCGCGATGTTGGGCCATCGCCGTGAATTGGTCCAGATGTTCCCGGAAGTAGTCCAAGTCATGCATAAGCCCAAGAGGATACCGTAATCCGCAGCAGTCCGGCTATTCACTTGTCACTACGCCTTGGTTTTCGGATAGGTGCCGGAGGCCGCAATCGTCCGTAAACCGCGTCGGCGATTCCCCGAAAAGCGGCCTCCTGAATCCGCAGTACTCCCGTACTTGGACTGCCGTACTTGAGGGGCACGCTGGGAGTACTGGGCGAATGCGCCCCGCGCGCTATGGCGAGCGGAGAATCGCTCTGTCAGAGTCTGCACGTGTTCAGAAGTCGAAGCGCGGGAACGCGCCTTGGTTTCTGTTCATTGTACCCTCCATCACCCCACGCCCAGAGCGGCCGGTACCCCCACCGGCCGCTCGTTTTTGTGTTCCGCTGAATCAGGACGCTACCGCCGGGCACGATTGCGACCGGACGGTTGATCCCTCTGAAAGTCTCCTAATTTGAATTAGGACACCACCATCCTCTTCGCGTCTTGCGCGCGGCTCGGCTCATTCATATACTGGCGGCCGTGCCCCAGGCAGGCTTGCCATCACATTCGCTTGCACTCCGCCGGAGGGCCGCGCATTCCAGCGCAGGGCAGTGGGTCTGGCAAACGGGCCGCGCGCCGATTCTTTTTCCCGCGCGCCAGGTGGGGGAGAACGTTTCTATGGCCAACCTAGCCGCGCCTCAGGAATTAAATGTTTACGAAAACGCTGAGGCGCGCTTCGAGGTGGCCGCAAAGAAACTGGGTCTGGAGGAAGGGCTCTACCGCTACCTGAAATATCCCAGCAAGGAAATCACGGTGTACATCCCGATTGGCATGGATAGCGGGCATTTGGAAGTCTTCATCGGCTACCGTGTTCTGCACTCGACGGTGCGCGGGCCGGGCAAGGGAGGGATCCGCTTCGCCCCGGACGTTACGCTCGACGAAATCCGCGCGCTGGCCTCCTGGATGACCTGGAAGTGCGCTGTGGTCAACATCCCCTTTGGAGGCGCCAAAGGCGGCATCATCTGCGATCCCGGCAAGCTCTCCAAGAGCGAACTCGAACGCCTCACGCGCCGCTATACCGCCGAGCTCAGCGAATGGCTCGGCCCGGAGCGCGACGTTCCCGCTCCGGATGTCGGCACGGGGGAGCAAACCATGGCCTGGGTGATGGACACCTATGCCATGCACGTTCGCCAGGCCACCACTGCCGTGGTGACCGGCAAGCCCATCGAGCTGGGCGGCTCGGCCGGCCGACGCGAAGCCACCGGCCGCGGCGTTATGATGTGCTGCGACAAGGCCATTGAGAAACTCGGTTTGAAGCGCGGCGATTGCCGCGTGGTTGTTCAGGGATTCGGCAACGTCGGCTCCATGGCGGCGCTATTGATGAATCTGGCGGGCTACAAGATTATTGGCCTTGCGGACGTCCACGGCGGACTCTACAATGAAAAGGGCTTCGACGTGCCCAAAGCGATTGATTGGGTGTATAACCAACGTAGGCCGCTCGCCGATTTTCCCGCTGGAGGCGCAAAAATGCCTGCGAACGAAATTCTGTTCCAGCCATGCGAAATCGCCATTCCCGCGGCCATCGAAAATCAAATCACTACGAAAAATGCCGCCCGGGTTCAGGCTCGTATCCTTTGCGAAGGAGCCAACGGGCCTACTACTTGGCAGGCCGACTCCATTCTTGACAGCAAGGGCATCTTCACCATTCCCGACATTCTGGGCAACGCCGGCGGCGTCACGGTCAGTTATTTCGAATGGGTGCAGGACCGTCAGGGTTTTTTCTGGCGAGAAAGTGAAGTCAACGACCGGCTCCAGGACGTCATGGAGAACAGCTTCGATGAAGTGGTGCGCTATGCCGAAACTCACGGTGTGAACAACCGCATCGCCGCTTATATGCTGGCGATTGACCGCGTCGCTCGCGCACTGAAGTTGCGCGGAATTTACGCCTGACGAGGCGTATAACAAAGAGGACTTGTGAGAATTTTACTCTACAATCCCGACAACGGCGTCACGCGCAATTTTATGCCGCATCTTTGGATGTTTCTGCTGCAGTCGCTGACGCCACCTGGGCATGAGGTGCTGCTGATTGATGGGAATGCACAACCGATGGATGAAGAGGGTATCGCGCGGTACGTGCGCGAACACAACATTGGACTCGTCGGCATTGGTGCGATGACCAGAATGATCGCAAAGGCCTACCGTATGGCGGATGCCATCCGTGCCGTAGGTGTGCCGGTCGTGATGGGCGGCCCTCACGTTACGGAGGAGGCCGATGAGGCCCTCGGTCGAAACGGCGGACCGCGCCACGCGGACGCCGTGGCCCTCGGTGAAGCCGATGAGACCTGGCCGAAGATCGTTGCGGATGCTGTGCGCGGCGAACTCAAGGATATCTACGCTCCCGTGGATGAGTTTGGCCAAGAGCGTAAACCCTCTCTCCAGCCATATCCCGCGATCCCGTGGGATTCGATCAACCTCGATCAGTTCAATTTGGTCCCAAAGATCGCGAAAGGCATGCTCCAGCGTCTCGGGGCCGGATGGGGGACATTCCGCATTATTCCAGTCGAATCCGGGCGCGGGTGTCCGTACGGGTGCGAGTTCTGCACGGTAACCGGCTTTTTCGGCGACTCCATCCGGTTTCGCACGAACGAAAGCGTCGTGAATGAACTGCTGCTGTTGAAAGCGCGGGCCCGGAGCGAGCGGGGTCAGATCGCCGTTTTTTTCATCGACGACAACTTTGCCATCAATATCAAGCGCACGAAGTCGCTGCTGCGCGACATTATCGCCGCCGACGCGCAAGTACACTGGGTCGCTCAGATCAGCGCTAATCTGTTGCGCGACGAAGAACTCGTTGACCTCATTGCCGCCTCTGGTGGCAAGTGGGTTTTCATCGGCATGGAGTCCATCGACCCTGCGAACCTTGCGAGCGTAAACAAGGGGTTCAACAAGCCGGGTGAGTATGCAGCCGTGCTCGAGAGGCTCGCCCAACGCAATGTTTATGCGATCACCTCCTTCATCTTCGGCATGGACAACGACACGCCCGGGGTCGCGGAGCGGACGCTGCAGGAGATTCGCACTTGGCCCCCAGGGCTGCCCATCTTTGGCTTGCTCACGCCCTTGCCGGCGACGCCGCTTTACAAGAGGCTTGCGGCCGCAGGGCGACTGACGCGGCCGAAACACTGGCAGGAGTTTGTCCCATTTGAAATGGCCCACACGCCGTTGAAGATGACCATCCCGCAGGCTCATGCTGAGGTTAAACACGGATGGGCTCATTCCTACAGCCCGGATGCATTAGCAAAGGCTGTTGACGCGCTTGACCACAAGCCGCTGGGTTATCGCGTCAACATCTTCCTCGCGCGTCTCTGTTTTCGCGGTATCTACTTCCCTATGATGGGTCGCGCGGCATGGGTGAAAGTGATCTCTCAAAATAGACGCACAATCTTCAAACTCGTCAGGGAGGCGCTTCGTGATAATCCGGAACCGCCTTGGCGCCCATGTCCCCAGCCGCCGTGGCATTACAGGTGAGCATGGCTCCTATTCTGAACAGGGTGCGCGTCTTCGGCGCGCAGAGTGGAGAAGGCTCGCTGTCTCGCTCACCGGATACTTGGACGAATCTATGAATGCGGAGTTCATCTCGCCTGGGGCCTTCAAGCCGGAGCACGAACTTCGGCGTGAGCTTTGCCTGGCCGGCCGCTGGCTTTATGAGCGCTGCTTCGCTGTCTCCACCGAAGGCAATCTCTCCGTCCGCCTGACCGACGGGCGCATCCTCACCACGCCCTCGGGAGTCTGCAAAGGCCGCATGCAGCCGGAGGATCTGGTCGTCACCGACGGGCAAGGCTGCAAGATCTCCGGCGGCGGCAGCCCTTCTTCGGAAATTGCCATGCATCTGCTCATCTACCGCGCGCGCCCCGATGCCGGAGCAATCTGTCACGCGCATCCGCCTATCGCCACAGGTTTCGCCGCCGCCGGACGCCCGCTGGACAAAGCTATGCTCCCCGAGATCATTGTCGCCCTGGGCCAGGTGCCACTGGCGCGCTACGCCACTCCAGGCACGCCCGACCTCTGCAACGCACTCGCGCCTCTAGTGCCTCATCATGACGCCATTCTGATGGCCAATCACGGCGCCGTTACGTGCGGCCCGGATTTGCTGACCGCGTTCCAGCGCATGGAAGCTGTCGAGCAGTTTGCCAAGATTACTCTCGTGACCGAACTCCTCGGCCGCCAGAACCTGCTTTCCGAAGAGGATGTCACGACCCTGCTCGAGGCGCGCTCCCGCTACGGCATCGCGCCGCCGCCGGGCGCGCACCCTGCGCCTCCCTTGACCCGCGAGGCCGCCGAAACCAGCGCCACCGATCGCATCACGCTCTCCCGTGCCGAACTCGACGCCCTCATCGAAGACGCCCTCCGCCGCTCCCGCTCCCGCCCATAACACAATCATCCTCCGCGGTTTCCTGTTGAACGGACCAGCCTAATTCGAATTTGAGTTCCCAGGCTTGGAAGCAGCCCCGATGTTGACATTCCTTAGGACGCGGCGCGGGCTCCGGCGAATTGTCCTGCGGCGAGGTAACGGATCAGCAAGAGTGTGAGGTCATCGGCCTGGCGCGCACCGCGCGCGAAGTTTTCGACCGAAGCGAGGATGATGCGCTGCAGGTCCTCGACCGATGCGTTCACTTGACCTGCGAGAGCCTGTTTGAGGCGGGTTGTGCCGAATTCCTGTTCGTCGGGGTCCATGGCCTCGGTGATGCCATCGCTGAACAGCACCAGCGTGTCTCCGGGTTCCAGATTCACCGTGGCGCTGGTGAACACAGCTTCGGGAATCAAGCCCACCGGGTAGCCGCTTGCCGGAAAGGGCGCTTCGACACGCCCCTGGCGGAGGAGCAGCGGCGAAGGATGGCCGGCATTGGTGAACTCGAGGCCGCCTTTCCGGTCGAGGATGGCAAAGAACAGCGTGGCGTAGCGGCCGAGGCTCGAGTGGTCGCAGAGAAAGTGGTTGATATGGTTGAACACCGTGGCGGGATCCTGGCTGAGGGTCATTCCGGAGAGCGCGCCCTGAAGCATGGTGGTGAGAAGCGCCGCGCCCAAGCCTTTGCCGGAAACGTCGGCAATGAGAAAAGCGGTGCGATCGCCGTCGAGCCGCAGGACGTCAAAGTAGTCCCCTCCGACGGTCAGGCAGGGCTGATTCATGCCCGTCACTTGCAAGTGAGGGAAGTGCTGGAATTCGCGCGGCAGCAACGCCTGCTGGATTTCGCGGGCGATGCCGAGCTCCTGCTCCATGCGCTGCCGTTCGCGCTCGCGCTCCACCAGCCGCGCGTTGTCGAGCACGCTCGCGGCTTCCAAAGAAATAGCATCGAGAATCTGCCGCTCAAGTTTCGAGAACGCCGTGGGCCGGCGGCTGTCCAGATACAGCACACCGAGCAGCTCGCCGCGAACTGCCGGGTGAGTCGCCTCCGGCGAGGCCGTTGGAGGCATGGCGTAGAGCGGGATGACCACGACGGCGCGCAAACGCTGCGCGATGACGCTCTGGGCCGCCTTCAAATCGAGGTCGGCGTGCTCAATGTCTTCGGTGACGATGCTCGATTTATTTTCCAGCGCCTGCCGGACCGCCGTCTGGCTGGGTTCGAGGCCTTCGAGGGGAAGCCGCTTCGCGCCCACTTGACGGGCCAGACGGACGTGCAGCTTGCCCGTTTCATCTTGCCGCAAGAGCAGGCCGCGGTCCGCATCGGTGAGTGAAATCGTCTGATCCACCATGTGTTCGAGAATCGAATGGAGCGGCAACTGCGAGTGCAGCAGCGTCGTAGCTTCCAACAGAAGGCTCAGCTTGCGCAAACCACCGGCGCCGGAATCGGTGGCGGTGACGTGCTCGATGCGGGTGAATAGCTCGGGGATCGATCCCTCGATGGCGGCGCCGTGAAAGATGAGCTGAAAGGAATCTTCCAGGCCGAACGTGATGACATCGCCATCGAAGAGGGCGCGATTCTCGACGCGCTCTCCATTGACAAAGAGCCCGCGGCGCTGGCCGCGGTCCTCAATGCAGATTTGGGCGTCGCGAAGCACCAAGGCCGCGCATTGCCGGGAAACGCGCCGGTCGGGAAGCTGCAGATGATTGCCGGTGTCCGTTCCGCGGCCGATAAGGAAGGGGAACGTTGAGACACGCACCACGCGGCGGGCGCCATCCGGCGCGATCAATTCCAGTGAGGTCTCGGGCGCAGACTGGGGTTCGAGCATGGACAGACCCGCGAGAAACGAATCTTAGCACGGTGTCGCGCCAAATACTCTCCGCGGCGCCGGCCGTAAAGCCCTCCGGCACGGATGCAAGACACGCCCCGGGGGCGCTTCGTGCTGATTCAGGGACGGGACGGAACTCCCGCAGACGCGGAGGTGCGGCGCGAGACGTAGTCGGCCACGTAGGCGGCAAAAATACCTTCCAGCTTCCGGGTCATGGGGCCGGGCGCGGCGGCAAGGCGATGACCTTCGATTTCTCCCACGGCCAGGAGATTCCGGTTGGTCGAAGAAATAAACACTTCGTCGGCAGCATAAAAATCTTCCGGGCGAAGCGTTTCTTCGATGAACCGCACGCCGGCTTCCGGGCCAATCTCCAGGAGGACTTGCCGCGTGACGCCTTCCAGACATCCTGACCGGAGCGGAGGAGTGGACACTTTTTCGCCGCGGATGCAGAAGACATTCGCGGCGGTGCACTCGGCCACTTCGCCGCGCTCATTCAGACACAGCGCTTCATCAAAGCCTGATTTCTTGGCTTCCGCGAGGGTCCACACGTTGTTCAGCCAGGAAATGACCTTGACGCCCGCCAGAGGGGAAGCAGCGTGACGCGCATGCTCGCGCAGAGCGAGCCGGGCCGGCTCGCGGTACTCCGGCAGTCCGGCAGAATACAAAATAAGGTCCACCGGAGGAACCTTTTCGCCGCTTTGCCAGAAGCCGGCCTGGTTGTAGACGGCGTAAATGCGCGCGCAGCCTTCGGTGACTTCGTTGGCGCGCAACAGGTCGCCCAAATTGACGCGGACCTTGGCGGCGTTAAACGGAAAGGGGAGAGAGATGCGCGCGGCGTCTTTTTCCAGACGGCGCCAGTGCCGCTCGTAGGCAAACGCCTCGCCTTGCACGATGCGCAGCGTGGTGAAAATGCCCCAGCCATTCAGCAGCCCGGCCTGACCGGGCGACAGCCGGACCCTTTCGATGGGAACGACCCTGTCGTTGTGAAAAACGTGGCGATGAATCACGCAACCCCCGTAAGAGCTGTAACTATTGTAGCCGATTTTTGAGGGGAGCAAGGCGCCCCGCAAGTCAGGTTGCCTTGATGCGCTCGGCGGGAACTTCCACTTCCGTTACCCCCTTGAAGGAAAAGAGCAGCTTGACGAGATATTTTTCGGGAGACGCCGAAGTCTGCTTCACGACGTGGCCGACGGCGTCGGTGACCGCGGCATGGAACAGCACGCCGCCGACTTGGAGCCCTGCGAGGTTTACGCGCACGGGTTGGCCGGGTGTGAGCATGCCAAGTCCTCTGGTTGGAAAGATGATGTTGCGCTGGCGGCGTCACAAATGCAAGTGATCGCCGCTCCCCCGCATTGACAAGAGTGGCTAAATCCATTATTGTTAGGGTTTGTCTTTGAGGGGAAGGGTGTCACTGGGCGGATGCGGACTTACGTAGCACGTGGCCGGGAGGCCGAACAACTCAAGCAGGGCAACAACTGGTTTGTCGTGGACGCTTCGGACCAGGTTTTGGGGCGCTTGGCCACGCGAGTGGCGCGGGTATTGATTGGGAAGGATAAGCCGGCGTTTACGCCCTATCTGGATTCCGGCGACCACGTGGTGGTGATCAACGCCGACAAGATTCGGTTGACGGGAAACAAGCTCGAGCAGAAGGTCTACCGCCATCATAGCGGTTATCCCGGTGGCTTGAAGGAAATCCCCATCAAGAGGATTCGCGCGAAGCGGGCCGATTGGATTGTGCGCGAGGCCGTCCTCGGCATGCTGCCGAAGAACAAGCTGCGCGCGCGGCGCGCCCGAAAGCTCCGCGTCTATCTGGACGCGCAGGGGCTGCAGCGCCACGCCGGCCAGAAGCCGCAGCCGCTTGCGCTGTAACCCGCCGAAAAGCCTCCCAGGATGTGGGAGCCGCCGGGGAATCTTGCGCTTGCGGGAAGTTTTTGAGGAGGAGGAGTGAGTTCGACAGCACCGCCCATTGAGGGCACGGCCAAGACGTGGTTCTACGGCACGGGACGCCGCAAGGAGTCGGTGGCGCGGGTGTTTATCCGGCTGGGCAGCGGCAAGTATCAGGTGAACGGCCGGGCCGTGGAAGATTATTTCAAGAACGTCGCCTGGAAGAACGCCGCGATTGAGCCGCTGAAGTTTACCGATACATTGAACCAGGTGGACGTGATGGCCACGGCCAAGGGCGGCGGCGCCGGCGGGCAATCGGGCGCGGTGCGCATGGGGCTGTCGCGCGCGCTGGCCAGGTTCAACGCCGAGCTGCGCCACGGCCTGCGCAAGAACGGATTTCTGACGCGCGATTCGCGCATGAAAGAACGCAAGAAGTACGGGCAAAAGGGAGCACGGAAGCGCTTCCAGTTCAGCAAGCGCTAGTCAGCAAGCCATGGGCGGCCCGCGCCGCGTTACGCGCAGCGCGGGTTTCCCAAATTCACGGCCGGCAAGGAAGCCGGCAAGAGGCCGCTCTGCTGCGGCGGAATGTTCGCCGTAGCCGCAAGCGGCTAATTTCCTGAGGAGGGACGTTGGCGGTCGAAATTACGATGAAAGAGCTTCTGGAGGCCGGGGTGCATTTCGGCCACCAGACGCGGCGCTGGAACCCGAAGATGAAAGAGTATATTTTCGGGGAGCGCAACGGCATCCACATCATTGATCTCCAGAAAACCTTAAAAATGTTCCGCGAAGCAGCGCGCTTCGTCAGCGAACTTTCCGGCCGTGGCAAGACCATCCTTCTGATAGGCACCAAGCGGCAGGCGCAGGAAGCCATTGCGGAAGAGGCCCAGCGCTGCGGCGCGTTCTACGTGAACCACCGCTGGCTGGGCGGCACGCTCACCAACTGGGCCACGCTGCAAAAATCCATCAAACGCATGAAGCTCTTGAAAGCCATGGTGGAAGACGGGCGGATGGCGCAGCTCTCCAAAAAAGAGGCCGCGCGGCTCGACCGCGAGATGAAACACCTGCACCAGAACCTCGAAGGCGTCGAGAACATGACCGCGCTTCCGGACGCCATGTTCGTGGTGGACTCGAATGCGGAAGAAATCGCCGTGCGAGAAGCCCGGCGCATGGGCGTTCCCGTGGTATCCGTGGTGGACACCAATTGCAACCCCGATTTGGTGGACTGGGTGATCCCGGGCAATGACGACGCGCTGCGCGCCATCCGCTTGTTTACGTCGAAGATTTCGGACGCGATTCTGGAAGGGCGCAACGCTTTTGAACAGACGCAGATTGCGGAAGAAAAGGCCGCCGAAGAAGGCGCCGAAATAGCCGAGGTTGTCGAGTACGTGGACACCAGCGCTTACGAGGCCTACGAAAAGCAGGAAGGCGACTTTGTGGAGGGCGAGACGCCTGCCGAGCCGGTCGTGCCCGCCGAAGAGGAAGAAAAGCGCTAGTTCTTCCAGAACCCTCGCGGGAAGAGCCCCTGATTTCCCTTTGGCTGTCTTGCCCCGGGAGACTATGCGGCGGAAGAAATGGAACAAGAAAAAGCGCGCGATCCCAGGTAAGTCCCGGCAGAAAATGCAATCCGCGGGGCGGGCCCGCAAGCCCGGAACGGAATCAAGACAGAAGGAACCTGCACCGGCCATGAGCACAAAACCAGAGCAGATCAACATCCCCGCGCAACTCGTCAAGGAGTTGCGAGAGCGCACCAGCGCCGGCTTCAGCGATTGCCGGGCGGCGCTGCTCGAAGCTGGCGGCGACATCGAGAAGGCCGTCAAGGTCCTGGGAAAGAAGGGCCAGGCCGCGGCGCAGAAAAAAGCTCAGCGGCAGGCGTCCGAGGGCCTGGTGGGAAGCTACATCCACGCCGGCGGGAAAATCGGCGTGATCGTGGAAGTCAACTGCGAATCGGATTTCGTCGCCCGCACCGAGGCGTTTCAAAAGCTGTGTCATGACATCGCCATGCACGTTGCCGCCCTCGACCCGCGGTACGTGCGCCGGGAAGAGGTGACGCAGGAGATGCTCGATCGGGAGCGCGAAATCTACCGCGAGCAGGCTCGCGCCACGGGGAAGCCCGACCCCGTCATCGAGAAAATCGTCAACGGGAAAATGGAGAAATTCTACGAGGAAAACTGCCTTTACGAGCAGCACTTCATCAAGGACGAATCACTCACTGTCCAGGAGCTGATCCACCAGGCCGTTGCCAAGCTCGGCGAGAACATCTCCGTGCGGCGCTTCTTTCGCCTGAAGGTGGGCGAGGACAAGGCCGCCCCGGCAGCGGGCACCACGGAGTGAAGTCAAAAACGCAAACCGTTTGTTTCGAGAGCGTCCCAGCCGCGGGGCGCTCTTTTTTTTCGGCCGGAGCGGCGGCCGGGAGTGCGGCGGGTGGGATTCTTTGTTACAATGCCGCGCGATTCTGCAAATCGATGCATTACTCGCGGCGGACCGTCTGATGAAAGCAACCAGCACCGCAGCCAAACGGGAACCGAAAAAGGCGGCGCCCGTGTATCAGCGCATCGTCCTGAAACTTTCGGGTGAATCCCTGCAGGGGCCCCAGGGTTACGGCATCCATGGGGAAACGGTCGCTGCGATTGCGCGGGAGATCAAGGAAGTCAACGACCTCGGCGTGCAAGTGGCCATCATGGTCGGCGGGGGAAATATCTTCCGCGGAACGCGCCAGAAATCGCTGGAGATTGACCGCGCCACCGGCGATTACATGGGCATGCTGGCGACGGTGATCAACGGGCTGGCGCTTCAGGACGCACTGGAAAAACAGGGCTGCTTCACGCGGCTGATGAGCGCCATCGAGATGCATCAGGTGGCCGAGCCATTCATTCGCCGGCGCGCCACGCGCCATCTGGAAAAGGGCCGCGTGGTAATCTTTGCGGCAGGCACGGGGAATCCCTATTTCTCCACCGACACGGCTGCGGCGCTCCGTGCCATGGAGATCAAGGCGCAGGTGATCCTGAAGGCCACCCGCGTGGACGGCATCTACGACGCCGACCCCGAAAAAGTACCGGGGGCGAAACGCATCGAGCGAATCAGCTTTCGCGATGTGTTGCAGAAGAGTCTAGAGGTCATGGACTCGACGGCCATTTCGCTCTGCATGGACAACAACATGCCCATCATCGTGTTCAACCTGAACGTGCATGGAAATATCAAGCGCGTGGTGTACGGCGAGCGCGTGGGCTCCAGCGTGACGCGGGGCTGAGGGCCCGCGCGCCTGCGGATGAATCTGTAGCAGCAGGAGATCTCCTGAAACCTCCACACCGGGAGGAAAAATCCCATGACGGCAATCGGCAGCAGCAAAGACGCGATGGCGCAAGCCAGGACTCGCATGGAAAAAGCCGTGGATGATTTTCGCAAGGAACTGGCCGCGCTGCGCACCGGCCGCGCCAACGTGGCGCTGCTCGACCACATCCGCGTGGACTACCACGGCACGCCGATGCCCGTGAATCAACTGGGGGCGCTGTCGGTGCCCGAGCCGACCATGATCATCATCTCGCCCTGGGACCCCAGCGCGGTGTCCATGATTGACAAAGCGATTCGCACGTCCGATCTCGGCTTGAATCCGGCGACGGACGGGAAAATCGTCCGCGTGCCGATTCCGGCGCTCACCGAAGAGCGCCGCAAGGACCTGGTCAAGCACCTCCACAAAGTCCTCGAGAACCACCGCACCGCGAGCTCGAGAAAGTCACTCACCAGGAAACCAAGAAGATTGAAGACCTGTCGGCCGCCAAAGAGAAAGAAATCATGGAAGTGAAGTAGGTTCTGTCCGTCTGTCCTGGCCGCGAGGGGTCAGCGGGCTGCCGCGGAGGCGTGTTTTTGCGGAGACGTCGCCGGCGGGTTCGGCGACTGGCGCTCCAGTCCGGCAGTCTGCGCTTCGTCGTTGCGCACGGCATGGACAAACGCCGAGTAATCGGCAAAGCGCGCGACGGGGAGTTCGCGCATCAGGAAGCGCAGGTCACGCGTGGCGATGATTCGGTTTCCCTCCAGGCGGTAAGTCGAGCGATATTCCGCATAATCGCGTCTTACGGCCACAGGAAAAGGAGCACGGACGGTCACTCCCGCGGGCAAGACGATTGAGGCGCGAGTGGTGATGTCGAGCGGCGTCCCGAGTTGCAAGGCGGGCGCCCCACTGTCGTCGGCAGGAAGATGCTCGGGGAGATCGGGCAGGCCCATCCCCGGCAAAGGTAGAGTCAGACCGGCCTTCTGCTCGGCCCATTTCACCGCATGATCCTGCACAAGTTGAAACTCGACGTGAAACGGGTCCGCGGCCGCTTCGGGGTCGGAGGGAGTCACTTCGCTGACTTCGCCGTGAAACCCGTCGGAAAACGCGAGGAGCAGGCCAATCGTGTTCCATTGGTCCTTCGGCGCGCGGTGAAAAGTCACACGCAAGAGCAATTCTGCGTCACCCCGCAATGTGTAAGCGACGCGCGCAGTCAATTTTCCAGCGGCATTCAGCTCGCCCGTCACGGTTACGCTTTGCGTCGCGGGGAAGGGAGGGTCTAGGGGAGTCGTCAGCCAGTGAAAAGTCTCCTTCGAGGTGGCATCCGTTCCCGCGGAAGTTGGGAACACGGCAAAGCCGCGTTTGTTGCGCAGATTCGAAGACAGCATGCGGAACGGTGCAACCTCCGGTCCGGTATCAAGCCACACCAACTCGCTGCCGGCGTGCACCGCGGTGATCACATTTTCAAATTGAGCCGGCGAGGGAACGTCCTCATCCAGTTTGCGCGTGGGGCTGACAAATACCGGGACAGCGGAGAGACCGATGCTCTTCGCCAGGGCGCCGAGCAGCGCGTGTTTGTCTTGCGGCGTGGCATAGCCCTGTTGGAGGACCTGCCCCGGCGCCAGCGAACGATAGCGCGCTGCGCTGAGTGGAAGAGGAACCGTCCGAATCTTCAAGGCCACGAATGAATACAAAGCTTGCAGTTTCTGCAGATCTTCCTTTTGTCCTCGCGTGAGTTCGGCCGCTCTCGCAGCGACTGCGTCGTCCGCGGATGCAGCGGTCTCTCCCCGGCCGGAATACCAGCGCGCGACCTGTTCCCAGCTTTGCCACGTGCTCAGTTGGACCGCCGGCGGCTCTTGTTCCTGCGAAGAATTCGTTTTTTCTTTTGTTGCTGAATCTTCTCTTGCCGAACTCTTTTCGCGGATGCGCCTCCAGTGGTAAACGCGCCGCGCCGGATCTTCCTCGGTAGTTCCGGCCGCGCCTTCCTGTGCGGACGGTTCGTACCCAGGGCGAGTCTTCATCCGTAGAACGCGGCCCCGAGGGACATCGACGTCCAGCGATTCTTCGTCCGCAAGAACGTCACGCAAAAAACTGTGCTCGAACCAGAATTCGCCGGGTGCAAGTGGCTGGGTGACAGTGGTCGTCACCCGGTATTCCAAAGTGTCCCCCGGTTTCAGCGCCGGAACGCGAACGGTTTTCTCGCGGGCGTCTTTATAAGCGGGCGCATCTTTAACGGCTTCGACGGGGACATCCATAACGGCGCCCGGGAGCACTTCGATGGAGCCTCCGCCCGGCTTGTGAACCACGATGGAGTTGATCGCCATCTGCTCGC
>WNGH01002172.1_pt1 | contig 18513 bp, 18 predicted proteins | sample 5400631 | NCBI WGS metagenome assembly WNGH01 (sample SAMN13153373, study PRJNA577476) | soil metagenome | isolation source: 115 cm soil or saprolite under Garry oak tree replicate 1 | place: USA:California | collected 2016-06-15
CCCCTCACGAAATTCCGATCAAAGGCCAAAATACCGGAACCAAAAAAATCAGGATCAAAGACTCCACGACTGTCAAAACGAGACCCACCTTCAGAAGGTCTTTCGCCTCGAACTGTCCATAGGAGTACCCGACCACCAGCACCGGTGATTGATACACAAAGATCTTACCGCCCGCTGCGAACGTCCAGATCATACCGATCGCGAGCGGGTTGAGATTGTGCGATTTCGCGAACTGCATGAGCAACGGCATCGACGTACTGATGTTCGATGGCTCAGGCAGGAAGAAGTGATAGATGAAACCGATCCAGTAGAGAACGACCGCGGAATAGTTCACCGACTCCAGCAGCGGTTGAATGCGTAACAGAAATGCGGCATTCAGAACGTCAATGGCCTTCGTGTCGATCAGCACCACCGCCATGGATAGAACCGCACCCACGAGAATGATAGGCAGTGGATCCACTTTGCGGAAATCTTCAGAATTGAATATCCCGATTTTCGGAAGACATGCCGCCAGCCCGGCCCCGAGGCCGATCATTGCCGGCGAGATGTGATGCAAGAAGTCTGTCAGCCAGAGGGCAACCGTAATCGCAATTAACAGCGCTGCACGTTTTTCCTGGCGGTTGAAGGACCCCAGGTTCGCAAGCTGCATCTGGACATATGCCTTTCCGTCTGCCAGTTGATGCCTTTCAGGTGGATAGAGCCACAAGACCGTGGCCCAGCAAGCTGCGATCGTGATGAGATCGCACGGAAGATATGCGAAGAACCACTGGCTGTAATAGACAGGCACTCCACCGACCTCCTCGATCAAGCCACGCGCAACAAGTGAAGTTGCGCCTGCGATGATCATCTTGTCGAAGATCGTGGCCGTGTACGTGAAGATGATGAAGAGGCCTCGCGCGATGTTGCTCTTTGGCGCAACGCCGAACGCGTCCACGATTCCGAGGCAGATCGACGCCAGTATGACCACGCGCGCTGTCGCAGACGGCACAATGAACGTCATCAGAAAGTCGACGATGATGATTCCGACCAGAATCCGCGAATACGACGCGCCGATAAGAGACATGACAGAGTAAGCGAGGCGCCGCGCCAGTCCCGTCTGCGCCGCCACGGAACCGAAGATGATTGCGCCGAAGAGGAACCAGGGCGTATCGCGGGAGTAGCCGCTGAATGCCGTCTCGAAATTCACAGCTCCCGTCACCCAGTACAGGACGCAGCCGGCCAGGCCCGTGATGGCGTGATCAATGGGAGCGAAGATCCACAACAGGATCATCCAAACCGTAACAGCGAGGGCTTTGTAGGCCGCAGCCGAAATTTCCATCGGCACAAGAAACACGCTTAGCGAAACGGCCGTGCACAAGAGGAACATCGCCAGCTCCGGCCAACGTCTTGCGCTCGCCGGCGCGGCCGCTTCAGATATCGATGGAACACGTATCGTCATTTCACGAAATGCCAATCAACGGCCAATAAAAAGGAACCAGAAAAAGCAATATCACCGATTCCACCGCCGTCAGGATCAGGCCCACTTTCAACAAATCCTTCGCATCAAAGTAACCGTATGAATACCCGACTATAAGAACCGCACTCTGATAAACGAAGATCATTCCTCCCGACGCGAACGTCCAGATCATGCCAATCGGCAACGGATGAAAACCCTGGGATCCAAAATATCGGAGCACCACCGGAAGCGATGTGCTCAGCATTTCTGTCTCGTTGGCGATAAAAAAGTGATATACGAAAGCTGTCCAATAGAGCACGATCGACGACGTGAACGGCCCCCGCACGAGCGGCGCCATCCAGTTCATCATTGCGCCCGTGAGGACGTCCAGGCCTTTGGTATCCATAAGAATTCGGCTCATGCTCAACGCGGCCGCGGTAAACCAGATCGCCCCGAAGTTCAGCTTGCGCAGGTCCTCGGCCCCAAGCACTCCCACATTCGGAGCGAGTGCAAGCAAACCTACTGTCAAACCCACCATCGAAGGATTCAGATGGTGAATAAAGTCGGTCATCCACAGCACCACCGCAATGCCGGTCAAAACTGCACATCTCTTCTCGGCCGGGGACCAGGGGCCAAGCCGGTCCAACTGCGTCTGCAGATACTGCCGGCCCTCACTTTCCAGCTCCTCCTTTTCGGGTGGATATAGCCACAGGATGATTCGCCAGCAGCACAGAATGGTGATGATGCTGCAGGGCAGGTAAGCGATGAACCATTGGCTGTACAAGACGCGAACCTGGCCGGTTTCTTCGATGATGCCGCGGCCCAGAATCGAACTATCCCCCGCGATGAGCATTTTGTCGAAGATCGCGGCCGTGTAGGTCACGATGATCAACAAGCCCCGGCCCACATTGCTGCGATTTCCAAAGCCAAGCGCCTGGACAGTTCCGGCCGCAATGGTCGCGAGGATAGTGACTCGAGCGATACCCGACGGGATGAGAAAGGTCAGGAGGAAATCTACAACGATGAAAGCCAGCAGCAGTTGGCTATAGGACGTTCCAACTCGCGCCACCACGCTATAGGCGATGCGCTGGGCCATCCCAGACTTGTTGGCCATCGCGGCAATCAGAATCGCGCCCAGCAGAAACCACGGCGTTTCGTTGGAGAAGCCGGAAAACGCGCGCTCGAATTCGGAAACACCGAGAGCCCAAAACAGAAACACTCCAATGAAGCCGGCCAGGGCGTGATCCACGGCCTCCGTTGCCCACAAAACGATCATGAGGGCCGCTATCGCAATCGCATGCTGCGCCGCGGGAACTTCGTGCGTCGGCGTAAACCACATCGCAATCAAAACGAGAGGCGCCGCGATGAGACCACCCCACTGTCGCGTGCTTAGGGGTATCTGTGTTTGTAATTGCGGTTCAGCAGTTGCGTGCATGGGCGAATTATTGAACATCGCCAGGTAGCCGGGAATTACGCCACTGACGCGAATGGCGCGCAAAATCCTTGAAGGCGCGCCATTCGCGTCATTGGCGTAATTCGCGGCTACCCTACTTCGTTTCGGCCGGCGTCGATGTCGCGGGACCCATGCCGACGATTTGCAGGATACATTCGCCATCCTTCGCGCCGTCGTAGTGGATCTGCTTTCCGAAGTGTGTGACGAAGCTGCCCGCAGGAAGCGGTTTCATGCCATCCGGATCGTACTTGGGACCGGTATTGACCCACCAGGTTCCCGAGATCACGGTAATGAAACGGTCATTCGGATGAAAGTGGGGGCGGCTGTTGTGATGCGGGGTCCACTTGGTCAGGACCACGTAAAGGCCAGGCTTGTCCGGGTCGCCAACCAGCACCGCGTTTACGGAGCCGCTGGGACTGGCAACCCACTTGATGTCCTTGGGAAGCTGTATGGCGATCGCTTTAGGGTCGAGGTCGGCGGCTCTTATGGATCCCAGCCACACGAACATAGACAACACTAGCGCGAGGCGGACGATCCGCCGCATAGTAAGGAGACGAAGCATGTGTTCCTCCTGCTGAGTTCAGATAATCTTTGAACCTGGCTAGAGTAATACGCAGAGCCCGCGGGGTCAACGAACACAGATCAGAAACACCTCGCCTTCAACTTTGTTTTGGAGACTTCACTCGGTTTTAGGATAATCCCTTCCCTGTCTAAAACGAGCAGAGAGGAATCAACTTGAAACTCTGGTTTGCCCTCAAACGACTGGCCCTCGGATTTACTTTCATCGCGCTGGCGGCCGGTGTTCTGTTGTTGTCGGATCTGAATCAGCGCAAGACGGGGGCGGCAAGAATGCCGCACGTCGCCGTCTTACAACATGCTTCGACTGCGCTGCTGGACGAAGCGGTGCAAGGTATGCTCGATGCGCTCGCGGACGCCGGTTATCGCAATGGGCAGAACATCGTCATCTCGCGCTTCAATGCCGAGAACGATCTGCCGACCGACAACGCTATTGCGAAAGAGGTCACGGACGGCAAATTTGATTTAGTTCTCACGTCCAGCACGCTGTCGATGCAAGCCGTCGCCAATGCGAATAAGGCCGGTAAGGCGATTCACGTTTTCGGCGCAGTGGCCGACCCATTCAGCGCCGGCATTGGACTTAACCGCGATAACCCGATGGAGCATCCGCGCCATCTGACCGGTATCGGCACGTTCATGCCGGTAGCGGCCAATTTTCAATTAGCGCGGCGAATGTTTCCCGGACTAAGAACCGTAGGCGTCGCGTGGAATCCGGCCGAATCGAATTCGCGTGCGTTCACCGGGAAGGCGCGTGAGGCGTGTCAGTCGCTTGGCATCGAACTGCTCGAAGCAACCGTCGAGAACTCGTCGAGTGTGGGCGAGGCGGCCAATTCGCTGGTTTCGCGTGGCGCGCAAGCACTGTGGATCGGCGGCGATGTTACGGTAATGGTCGCGGCGGATTCCGTGATAGGCGCAGCGAAAAAAGGCCGCATTCCAGTTTTCACGCTCACGCCTCCGACGGCCCAACGCGGCGCGCTCTTCGATCTTGGCGCCAATTTCATAACGATCGGCCGGCAGACCGGCGATTTGGCCGTAAGGATTTTGCGCGGCGCAAATCCAGCGGATTTCCCGATTGAAGATCGGGTGCCGGAAAGGTTGATCGTTAACAAGCTCGCGTTAAGCGGACTGAAAGACTTTTGGCAAATTCCTGATGATGTCCTTGCCCGCGCAGACACGCTCATTGATGAATCGGGCATTCATGAGAAAGCGGCTGCCAAGCCCGCAGCAACCTATCCACCATTAGCCAGCCAATGGCACATCAGCCTGGTCACATACGTGGATGCACCTGCAACCGAAGAAGCGCAAAAAGGCGTGATGGACGGTTTGCGCGAAGCAGGTCTGATTGAAGGCCGCGATTATGTGATCAAGTCGCGTAGCGCGCAAGGCGACATTGCGACGCTCAACGGCATTATGGATGCCGTCACGTCTGAAGGCGCGGATATGGTCATTCCGCTCTCAACGCCGACACTGCAAACAGCCTTGAAAAAGATCCGGAAAACACCCATCGTGTTTGCGCTGGTCGGCAATGCGTTCATCGCGGGTGCGGGCCGCACCAATGAGGACCATTTGCCGAACGTGACCGGCGCAACGATTGCCAGTCCGTTTGAAGAAATGCTCGCGCTGCTTCGTGAAGTGATGCCCAGTGTGCGGCGCTGCGGCACGATCTTCACACCCGGGGAAGTCAACTCCGCCTATTACCATGAACTCCTGACCAAAGCGGGCCGCAAGGCGGGGTACGAAGTCGAAGCCGTTGCCGCCAGCAACAGCAGCGACGTGGCTGATGCGGCGTTGGCGTTGATGACGCGGAAGATTGAGGCGGTTTGCCAGATTTCCGACAACTTAACGGGCGCCACTTTCACCAGCATTGCGAAAGCCGCCGGGCGCGCCCGGCTACCGATCTTTTCATTCAATAGCGCACAGGCAAGACAGGGCGCGAGCGTCGTCCTGGCACGCGACTTTCACGATGGAGGGCGCGAATCGGCGTTGTTGGCGGCCCGCATTATGCGCGGCGAAAGCACTGCATCAATTCCATTCAAGCCGACAACACGCACCAGGTTGCTCATCAATCAAACGACGGCGCGAGCGAATGGCTTGATGATTCCGGCGGCGGTATTGCAGCGGGCAGATGAGGTAATCAACCCATAGTATGGAAATCACGAGGGAACATTTCGGCGATGCCATGAATTTAATTATCCAGGGCCGGCTCGATGGGTATTGGGCGGACCATCTCGCAAAAGAATTGACTGAGGTATTGCGTGAGGGAGTGCATCAAGTGCGGCTCGACTTAGCCGGCGTGAAATATATGAGTTCGGCCGGCATTGGCATGCTCGTGCAGTTCTATAAACAATTCGAAGCGATTCAAGGTTCTTTCACTGTCATTAATGCGTCGGCGTCGGTGCGTACCTTACTGAGTTTGACCAAACTGGATACGTTGTTGGTTGCCGATGGAGGGCTCGCCCGGCCGGCGGCCGCAGTCGCGCCGCTCATTCGTCAACTGGAACGCGGCGGGGTAATCTTTGAAATCTTCGATATCGCGGCGGGTGCGGCGTTGAAGTGCGTGACGGTGGGTGATGCTTCGCTGCTGGCCGGGTGCCGTTTTCGCGAGGCGGATTGTCACAGGATTTCTTTTCCTGCTTCGACCTTTGCTGTCGGTTTGGGCGCCTTCGGAAATGATTTTACGGATTGCCGCTCGCGGTTCGGTGAATTCCTGTCCATTGCGGGGGCTGCGGCCTATCTGCCCACTGATGGAACGAATGTGCCGGATTATATGCTCGCGGCGGCAACCTTCATTCCCGAGTTGCAGGTGCTCTATTGCGCGATGGCTGAGGGTCGCTTTTCGCACCTGGCGCGCTTCGAAGCTACAAAAGAAATCGGGGCAGTCAAGCTCAGCGACCTTACCCATGCCGGTTTTGAGATTGCCGGCAGCGCAACCATCGGTGTTGTCATTGTGGCCGAAACAGCGGGCCTTCTGGGAGCTTCATTGCGGCGTTCGCCTGCGCTTGAAGAAAACGGCGCGCGCGACACTCGACTGTTCACGTTTCCGGCCGTTCGCGAGTGGCTGTCGTATTCGGCAGAACGCGCGCACACACGGAGCCTCGCCCTGGTCGTCGGCATCGCTTCGAGAAATGATGAGCGCGAAGACGCCGGCAAACTGTTTTCAATGTTGCGGCCGCTCGGCCCTGCTCCCTGGCCGGCCGGGCATTTTCACGCCGCCGCGTTTTCTTATCGGCCTTTGAAGAAAGGCACGCTCGATTTGAGGACGATGGTGGCGACGCTATTTGAAAGCGAGAACCTCGAGAGCGTGATGCACCTGCTCAACGACACCCGCGAAATCAGCGGCGCGGGCGAGAGCGAATTCGTGCGCGGCGCCTGCTGGTTCGGGCCGATTTCAGAGATAACGGAAAGAGTTTAGAAATGACTCTGCTCATCGGAGCGTTCACGATTGGCTTGATTCTCTCTCTGCTGGCGCTCGGGGTCTTCATCAGCTTTCGCATATTTCACATCGCTGACATTACGGCGGAAGGCTCCATCACGCTAGGCGCAGCGATTGCGGCAACAATGATCGTTGCGGGCATTAACCCGGTGTTGGCGACGGCGTCAGGGTTTTTCGGTGGCATGATGGCGGGCACGGTGACGGGCGTGCTGCATACGAAGTTTAATATCCACAGTCTGCTCTCCGGCATCCTGGTAATGACCGCGCTGTATTCCGTCAATCTGCATGTGATGGGCAAAAGCAATGTGCCCATGGCTTCACAAAAAACGCTTAGCAGTTATGCCGAAGTATTGGGAGCGCGGTTCGGCGGCGACATTCCGGTCTTTGGCTGGGATGTGAGCTCGCACGATGCCTCGGTTCTGGTGCTGATGCTGATCATCAGCGCGCTAATTGGCGCCCTCTTGTATCTCTTCTTTCGCACAAACCTCGGTACCGCGATGCGCGCCACAGGCGACAACGATCAGATGATTCGCGCGATGGGCGTCAGCGTCAGCAATATGATCATTCTCGGTCTCGCCGTCTCGAACGGTTTGATCGCACTCGGTGGTGCTCTGCTCGCACAGTATCAGGGTTTTGCGGATGTGCAGATGGGCATCGGCATGGTCGTGTGGGGATTGGCCAGCGTGATTATCGGCGAATCGCTCGTCGGTAAAGAGAGTTTGGGACTCGCAATCACTGGCACAGTCATGGGCTCGGTCCTTTTTCGCCTGCTCGTTGCGATCGCGCTGCGCTGGGGTTTGAATCCGAATGATTTGAAACTCATCACCGCTATCTTCGTGTTCTTATCGCTCGTATTGCCGGGTTTCCTGCAGCGAATGAAGAAGACGGCAAGCGTTGCCGGTACACTTGCGAAATCTGAAGAAGGGAAGGCTCGCTCAGCGCATGCTTGAGACTCGCGGCATTTCGAAAGTGTTCAACTCTGGCACACCGAATGAAGTGCGCTCGCTCGAAGCGGTCGATGTGACGATTGATCAAGGATCGTGGGTCATCGTCATAGGCACGAATGGTTCGGGGAAATCGACCCTGCTTAATGCGATCGCCGGCACGTTCTTTGTGGATTCGGGCAACATTAATTTGGCCGGACGCGAAGTGACACGCTGGCCCGAACACGAACGAGCGAAGCTGATCGGGCGGGTGTTTCAAAATCCCTTCAGCGGCACGGCGCCGAATATGTCGATTGCGGAAAATCTGGCAATGGCGGCGCGGCGGGGTCAACGGCGGGGTTTAGGTTGGACATTGCGCTCGAATTCATTAAACGAGTTCATGATCGGCGTCGCCCGCTTGAATATGGGACTGGAAGACCGGCTGGATAACTTCATCGGCAGTTTGTCCGGCGGCCAGCGGCAGGCGTTGACGCTGTTGATGGCAACCTGGCTCAAACCGAAACTGTTGTTGCTCGACGAGCATACCGCCGCGCTGGATCCGAAAAGCGCCGATCAAGTGATCAAGCTTACCGAAGAGATCATCAATCGCGACAAGCTGACGACGCTGATGGTGACGCACTCCATGCAGCAGGCGGCACATCTGGGCGATCGCTTGATCATGATGTATCGCGGACGCATCATTCACGATTTTCGCGGCGCCGAAAAACGCCGCTTGCGCGCCGAAGACTTGCTGGCGCGCTTTGAAGACGTACGCCGCGCCGAACAGCTCGATGAAACCGTTGCCGAGATGTTGCGGTGCAATTACGTGTAACGCGTCACGCCAGCGTGTTATTTGAGCGCCATGACCCGGCCCGGATCAATCCGTACGATGGAGTAGGTGATGGGTTCCTGGACATCTGTAAACAGATGCGGCGTACCCGCCGGGATGACGACCATGTCACCCTTGCTGAGCCGCCGGCTGACGCCGCCTTGAATCCCTGTGCCGCTCGAGCCGGGACCGCTGAGCTGGGTCACAGTTTCGGAGTTGGCTTCACGGCGCTGTGGATTGACGAGCCTGCCTCCGGTCACAAAAGTTCCAGACCCTTCGAGTACCTGATAGACCTCGGATATCTTGTCGTGCACGGCGGCGGCCATGAGGTTCGTTCCCTTTCCCCGATGCACAACAGCGATGCCGACATTGTGGCCTCCTGCATCCACCGTGCGAATCGGTATATCGGTAGTGTTTGTCGACTTCTCCCGCTCGACTGTGGCCTGAATATCGGCGGCCTTCACATCCGTTGCCGGAAGTGATCGCGTCGCCCCTGCCTGAAAAAGTATGAACAAAGCTAGAAGGCTCCTGAACATGGTTCTCTCCTTTCCAAAGAAGAATCAAAAAACGTTCCGGTTGAGAATTGAAAATTGATTGGTGGTTAATGATTAATGCGCTTGGCAAATCTAAGATTTTTCAACGACATTACTCGATAATCACTAATCAATTCTCAATTCTCATCCGAAGTTTTTTTCCCTTTTTATTTCAAGAGGTCCTTGACCTTGGCGATACCGGCTTTGGCACAGGCGTCGTCCATCTCTTGGCTGGACCCCGAACTGCCAACGGCTCCGATCGTTTCGTTACCCACCTGGATCGGCACGCCGCCGCCAAGCGCCAGGATATCGGCGACATCGCGTTGCGCAGCCAGCGTCGGATCGGTTGCCGTGCGCTTCTGAAACTCCAGCGTGGTGGTGCGGAACATGCGCGCGGTGTAGGCCTTCCGCCGGGCCATCTCCGCCGTTTGCGCGGTCGCCTGCTCGTCGCGCAGGATCACCAGCACCTGGCCGGAGCGGTCAACCACCACTGCTGCAGTGTTAAAGCCTTTCGACTTGCATTCCGCAATGGTCGCTTCGGCGATGGTCTTCGCCATTGCCAGCGATAAGTTGCGCTGCATCACCACGCCCTGCGCGGACGCACGACCGGACAAAATCATGGCAATGCCGATTCCCACCACCGCTTTCAGCGTGTAAACCATGAAACCCCCCTTTCATTTGCGTGACACGATTCTACTCCTTACTTGGCATTTGGATACTCTGAGAGGAGGACTAGCGCGACGGCTTTTCCTTTCCCACTTGTTTGGTCAGCTTGAAATCGCCATTCCGATTTTCATCCGGACGATTCCAGCTTCCGCTTAGCGTGTTCTTGTTGAGCTTGCCCTCAATGACGTAGTGGCGGCCCCTCGGCTGGTAGGTGGCTTCGAATTTGACCATGCCGGTCTTGGGATCGAAAGAGGCCTTGTCTATAGGAAAGCTGTCGAAGTTTCGGTACATGCGCGCGCCGGGAATGCCTGGACGCACGATGCCCGTGAGGGTCGTTCCATCCCAGTGGAGTTCGAGCGTGATGGTGTTCCTGTCATAGAACGCAGGACCAAAGTCACCAACCCATGTTCCAGTCAAGGGATCGCCTCCTTCCTGCGAACCTTGCGCGCGTGCACAAGAGGCGACGAGGCAGGATGAAAGAAGCAGGCAGATCAGGCGAGGACTCTTCATGCCGATTCCTCCGACAGCTGGAATCGTACCACGGCGCTTTGGTTGTGTTATAGCATCCGCAAACATTCGTCCCACACCCCCTGTCTCCCGCTGAGAACGCGACGATTATGGCAGGCATGTTGTATCCTTTTTCCGGCTGAAGCTGAGGAACCTCGAACCTTGAAAGGAGTCCTATGAAGAGATCGATTTTTGTAATTGTATTGGTGATGCTAGCGCTGGTTGGCACAGCGTTGGCTCAGGCGCCCGCTGGCGGCCAGGCCCGGGGCGGCAGACCAAACATATTTGCCCCGCCCGCGACGCCATCAGGTCCGATTGCCGACATGGTGAACTCCATCTTAACCGCCTTTAACAATCGGGACACGGCGTATCTTACCAAGATAATAGCGCCCGATGCAGTCTGGCTAGACGAAGACGGTCATCATCTCCTGGCCATGGTGTGGATGAATCGCCTGATGTCCGCAAATCCGCAGAAGAAACTCAGCATCACGAATCTCAGGGTCGGAAATTGGGATACGTCCGGTTGGGCGGGTTTCAACTATGTGATGGAAGGCGCCAATCAGGTGAAGGGTACAAACAGCATGCTCTTCAAGAAAACAGGCAATGATTGGCAAGTCGTACTGGTTCATGGTGCGGTCGACACCACGATCGGGGCCCACTAGGCTTACACGGTGGCTCCAGTCGTAGCGCATGGACGAGATGGCACACGATAGTCACTCACACATTCCCGTTGTCGACATAAGCGCTCTGGTATCCGGAACAACAGGTCGATACGACGTGGCCGCCAGAATAGGACAAGCCTGCTGCGACTGCGGTTTCTTTTACATTATCAATCACGGAGTGGACGAAGATCTTCAACGGCGGCTGGAGGAAGTCAGTCAGCAGTTCTTCGCTCAAGATCTTGAGACAAAGCTCGAAATAGACATGTCACGTGGGGGTAGAGCGTGGCGAGGATACTTTCCCGTCGGCGGCGAACTCACATCGGGCAAGCCTGACCTAAAGGAGGGCATCTACTTTGGTGCTGAGCTTAACGATGATCACCCTCTTGTGAAAGCGGGCACACCGTTGCATGGACCCAACCTTTTTCCACCCAATATGCCGTACTTCCGAGAAGTAGTGCTGGATTACATGGCAGCAATGACACGGCTCGGCCACTTCCTGATTGCCGGCATTTCCCTCAGCCTCGGCTTGGAAGAATCATACTTTGCCGACCATTACACTTTGGACCCCCTGATATTGTTCCGTATCTTCAACTATCCTCCGCCATCACCAAACCGTGAGGTTGAATCCCGCTTCGGAGTCGGTGAGCACACCGACTATGGACTGCTGACTATACTGAGGCAAGATATGTCAGGAGGTTTGCAGGTGAAAGCGAAGTCTCATTGGGTAGACGCCCCGCCCGTACCCAACTCGTTCTTGTGCAACATAGGAGACATGATGGATCGCTTGACAGGGGGGCGCTATTTGTCCGCGCCGCATCGTGTGCGGAATCCGGCAGGCCGTCATCGTTTATCATTTGCATTCTTCTTCGATCCAAACTTCAATGCGGAAGTGAGGCCAATAAAAATTGATGCAGAAGTGAATGACAACAGGGAAGAGCGCTGGGATCGTGCCAGCGTTCACGAGTTTCGTGGTACGTATGGTGATTATCTGTTGAGCAAGGTATCCAGGGTTTTTCCAGAGTTACGCCGCAAGGTCCTCTAGTGAGCAATTTACACTTCCACCGAACCGGTGGAAACAGAAAGCGAGGATACAGACCATGCGCAATTTGACGCCAGGCATCGCGTGTCTGGCCATCGTCCTGCACGGCTTCTGGCCTGCATTGGCATCGGCACAGATCACCCTCGAGATCAAGGATTACGTTGCGATGCCGATGACCGGACTGGTCGACGGCAAAGGCAGCAACGACGTGCTGCTCGCAAGGGTCAATGGTTTGCGAGAAGAACCGGGAGGGGCGAATCGCCTTTTTGTTATTGACCTGAACGGCCTGCTTTACATTCTCGACAAGGACACCAAGAAGCTCACGACTTATCTCGATTTCAACGGTCGTGAGGGCCGGTCGGGTCTGTTCCACAAGTTGTTCATCGAGTCTGGTTATGGGAACGGGCTGAACGGTTTTTACTTCGATCCCGACTATCGGAGGAATGGCAGGTTTTACACCATCCACATAGAGGACCCCTCGCTTCCCGGATCGAACGTTCCGGACAACACCAAGTTTCCCGGCTTGAACATTTCGGGCTACACGACGACTCCGGCTGTCTCAACTCCTGGACCGGCGCAGGACGAGGGAGTCCTGATCGAGTGGACCGACACGAACATTTCGAATGCCGCCTTCGAAGGCACGGCTAGGGAATTGATGCGGGTGCAGCTCAATACCCGCGCTCACCCGATGGGCGACATGATCTTCAACCCGGCGGCCCGCGCGGGCGATCCCGACTGGCGGGTCCTGTACATCGAATGCGGCGATGGTGGGTCCGGCGAGGCGACCTCCAGCATCCGGTCCAACCCGCAGCGGCTGGACAATCTCGTCGGCAAGATCCTCCGGATCATTCCGGATCTGAGCGAGCACGCCGCGACGAGCACCGTGAGCGACAATGGCCGCTACCGGATTCCGAACGACAATCCCTTCGTCTCAAAGCCAGGTGCGCGGAAGGAGATCTGGGCGTACGGGATGCGCAACCCACACCGGTTGAACTGGGCCATCGACCCAGGCAATGCAGCCAACAACCGCCTCATCGCCAACTCGGTCGGACTGCACACCTGGGAGACGGTCAACATCATTCGCAAGGGGGCCAACTACGGCTACTCGCAACGCGAGGGAAACGAGCTGCTCAAGCCGGACAACACGACGACGAACCTGCCGGCGGTCGACAAGATTCCGGTTCAAGTGAGTGATATCACCGAAGAGTCGGTCGTGCCGACCTATCCCGTCATTGAATATGGACATGTCCCCGGAGGCGGAGACGCCATCGGCAGCGGTTTCGTCTACAACGGCAAAGCGATTCCCATTCTCCGGGGCAAGTATGTCTTTACCGACATCACGACCGGCCGCATCTGGTACGCCGACTACAAGGACATGCTGGCCGCCGACGATGGTAAACCCAACACGCTGGCGCAGATTCATGAGGTGAAAATCCTCTGGGATAATCCCAATGACACGCCCGATGCCGGGAAGCAACTCTACGATACGATGTTCCCGATCGCCGAAGCCGCATACCATTCTCGCGGTGGAAAAGACCCGGACTTGCCGGGGCGATCGACCATCTCAGGTCAGGGGCGCGCGGATGCCCGCCTCTCCATCGACGCAGCCGGGGAGCTGTATCTCTACACCAAGACCGATGGGATGATCCGCGCCATCGCGGGAGCCACTGCGAAGTGAGTTCCATCGCTCTGTGATGTAGTTTTCAGGTATGAGATCAGAGTCCGAACCACAAATCGCGGTGAAACAGGTAATTGCAGAACGTGATGGAATTACGGAGCCTTGGAATATTACTTGGCTCGTTAGAAATTTGGGGCGATATCCGATGCGTATTCTGTCTGTGCGTTTGCCGCATGGGCAATTTAAGTCAGAGGAGCGCCGGTTCGAGCCTGCAATGGATTTAAATGGAGGAGAAGAGGTACAGTTCCGGACTTTCGTCCGGTGCGATGAACCTTCCGGTCTCGTTACGGAGAACGCTTTCGTGATTTTCTACGTAATCTGGCGTGGTGAGCCGTGCAGGATTTTTGTTCGGCTCCGGGTAGTCGTGAACTCTGATGGTAAGCCGGAGACAGCGACCGAATTGATCACCACGCAGAAAGTGGGTTTCTCCGGCGTTTCATCGTAAAACTCGTCGCCGGTTGCGAAAGGCTTTAATGGCTGACAAAGAAAAAGATCTTTACATCCTGCAGCGCATGCGTGGCTGACATAACAATTGAGGCCTCGGCTTCGAAGAGACCACGGGTATGGTCTCCAATCGGGTGAAGATGGAGCAAAAGGACGTCATTAAGGCGCTCAAACGCTTGCGCGCACATCACAGCGACGATCCGGAATACAAGAAACTGCGAGGAGATTTGCCGAAGGACTGGCCGATCTAGAAGATGGTTTCAGCTCTGGTGTAGTAATTCATCGTTCGCCCTAATCAGCGATTCGAGCCGGGCGCCCGCACAGTGGGTTGGCGCAGGCTGAGATTCGATACTCCGTTCCAAAACTCCCGTTTGCCCGTCATCGCCTGAACGTGGCCGTCCCACTCCAGCGTGAACGCGGTTAGGCCAAGTTTTACGGCCGCGCGAACTTTTTCTTGATTTTCATTATCGGTAGCTAGAAAGCGAATGGCATCGATCTGGCGAGTGCCGTGGCCTTCGTCCTGGGCTGCGTGGATCTTGTAAGTTTCCGCGGCGCGTGGCGAGAAACCGTAGTAGCCCGTAAGCTCGCGATATACTTTCTCAGAAATCTTACCAGCGCCGCCGAGTTGGCTTTCGACGAAGGCGAGCATGGCGATGCCTTCGAGCGCCGAGCGGCGCTGACAGCAGCCAATGATCATCTCAATCGCTGCGAGCGTCCCTGGCGCCGGCTCGGCATTATCCGCCTCTTCCCTGGTGATGCCGCCTTCTTCGAGGAACTGGAGCATAATGTCCATGTGCGTCCGTTGTCCGCCCAGTTCTTCCATGAAGTTTTCTAGCACGGTATCCATCACCGCGTATTCCTTGGCGGAGACTGCATTGATAGCGATGTAGCCAAAGAAGATTGGATTGGTCCGGACTCTGAGATAGTGCTGAACCTCACCCAAAATGATCTGCCCGCGGTCCCAATGATGTTTAAGAATTCCGTCGAACCAGGGGTGCTGTTCCATGGGCACTTCCGCGGCGTAACCCCAAAGCTCTTCGATGAATTCGTCGGGCAACATGAGATAGCATCTAACTCAAGCTGGGTCCAATGTCCAACTTTAATGAAAATCGGCGCATCAGTCTCGTGTAAATTCCCTTCCTTTGCAAAGGCTGATCATTACCCACAAGTCGTCCGCTGGACACGGGCGTCCGGGACAACCGGAGGGAAAGACGAAGTCCCCTCCTTGGCACGGAGGGGAATACGTTGTCCCTCCCCCGTGTCCAGCACCAGCGATACCGAACGCCGGTTATTGATTAAGCGGTAGGCGCAGTGAAACCATGGCCCCCGAACGAGTCGGTGAGATTTGTAAATAAGGCGAGAGCGCAGTTCTCCCTTGCATCTGTTTCGGATGCAGCCAGGGAACTGTCAGGCCGATGCTTCCGCCAGCGATCGCACCTGTAACGACATCTGTCGGGAAGTGTCTGCGCGATCGGACTCGCATCCAGCCCACCGTAGCGCCGGTTATTCCGACAGCGGAATATACAGCCCAACGATAACGGCTTTGCGGATGACGGAAAGCGAAGGTCCTCGCATAGCTCATACCGGTGGCGAACACCGATGAAGTGTGCTGAGAATAGAAGGAAAGATGGTTGTCCGGATCGCTGATCTTTGAATCATTTGGCGACAGCCCATATAGAAGCGGTCGCGGTCGTTGGACGCTATACTTCACTATCTGATTCACAGCGGTGTTGACCAAGAACGCTTCTCCGATGACTACAGGGTCGCTCCAGCTTTTCGAATCGAGCGCGCTTAACGTCACCGGTAAGGCGATGGCCGAAGCTGCCACAACATAACTTGCAGCGTTAAGCGTTTCCGACCTTCGGAGAGCCGTGCCTCGATCAATGCGATTCAGGCCGGATATCGAACAAAGACAGGATTTCTCCACATGAGCCAGCATCGGTATCAGTGCTCCCCCGCCAGCAATACCGATCAACACCGCATCTCTTCGATCCAGTGTGTATGTCCCTTGGCCAAGAACGACGTGTTGAAGCAGGATGAAAACACCGAGCAGTGTAGTACCAGGGATTCTGAGTCGTCGAACCTGCATGTCCGCTTTTACCTGAGTTTCATTTGACACATTAAGTAGCGCAGTGATTCTATAAGGCTGCTGTCTCAACTTCTAGGCCGTGAACGAAAAGCCTGCCGATTAAAGTTCTATCCGAAAGGAACACGGACATGAATCGACACAAATTCTGGAGTCTGGCTATTCCAGCGCTGCTCGTGATGGGACTTGTTGGTCAAAGTGCCCAGCAACCAGCGCGGCCGATCGGTTTTGCAAATGTGATCCAGGAATTTCTCGATCAAGACAAGACCAGTCCACCGCCTCAAGGGGCGATTCTCTTCATCGGCAGCAGCATCTTCCGTCTATGGGCGGACCTCAAGACGCAGATGGCGCCACTGCCCGTCTTCAACCGGGCATTTGGCGGCTCACGCACATGGGAGGTGCTGCACTACATGAACAAGATCGTGCTGCCGTATAAGCCAAAAATCATCGTGTATTACTGCGGCAGCAACGATGTGGATGCCGGAGCCGGCGCCGCGGAGATCTTCGGCAACTTCAAGGCGTTCGTGGAGAAAGTTGCCGCTCAACTGCCCGAGACGCGAGTGTTCTACGTGTCCATTAATAAGGCGCCGGAAAAGAAGGCTCTGTGGAACGTGGTCGACGAAGCGAATTCACTCATTCGGGACTACACCACGCATCAACCGCGACTCGGCTTCATCGACGTGAATCCGGTGTTGTTCGACGCCGAGGGCAATCCTCGCCTGAAGCTTTATCGCGAGGACCTGTTGCACTTCTATCCGCCGGCTTACGTGGAATTCACAAAAATCATTCGACCGGTGATCGAGAAGGCGTGGAGCAGCGCGGCAAGCCGCAACCAAATCCTGAGCCGCGAATTGCGCGAATGACGCGAATGGGCCGCCCGCAATTACTGCAATGTGGGCAATTCTGTGCGACCCATTCGCGTCATTCGCGCAATTCGCGGCAAAGAAAATCTTCGATGGTTGAGTGCAAGCAACTGCCAATACGAGGAGGCATAAACATGTTACCCAGCGAACGCATCACCTATTCGGCCATCAAAGACCGTCCTCGACTCGCATTGCCCAGCGGCGGACGCCTCGCCGTGTGGGTCATCGTCAATATTGAGGAATGGAATCCGCGTGAGACAATGCCGCGGACTGTCCTGACTCCACCTGCTGGTGGCTCGCCACTACCCGATATCCCCAACTGGGCATGGCATGAATATGGAAACCGCGTGGGCTTTTGGAGAATGTTGGACGTCCTGGATCGCTTCAAGATTCGTGCCGTGCTGGCAATCAACGGCTCTGCGATACAGACATATGAACCCATCGCGCTTGCCGGGCGGGAGCGCGGATGGGAGTTCATGGGGCATGGCTTCACGCAGAAGAACATGCAGAAGGTTTCGGATGAGCGTGCCGATATCGCGAAAACCGCCGGCGCCATCCGCCAATTTACGGGTCGTGCACCGCGCGGATGGCTTGGACCCGGCCTGACGGAGACGTGGGACACACCGGACATCCTGGCCGAGGAAGGCTACGAATATGTCGGTGACTGGGTTCTTGATGATCAGCCGGTCCTGCTGAAGACTCGCACTCGTCCGCTCGTGAGCATGCCGTACACCCAGGAATGCAACGACGTGGCCATGATGCTCATTCAGCATCACAAAGCGGCGGAATACAGGGACCGCGCCATCGATCAGTTTGAGCAGTTGTATGCGGACGCACAGGAAGCCGCGCGGATCATGGCGCTGGTCGCGCACCCCTACATCATGGGGGCGCCCCACCGGCTGCGATACTTCCGGGAGGCATTGGAGCACGTCCAATCCCGTCCCGGCGTGATGTTCTGGACCGGGGAACAGATTCTCGACTGGTACCTCGGCATTCAAGCCAACACATAAGCTGAGAAAATATTCCGCTCCTTGCAAAGCAGGGTGCCCGCGCCATTAAGAAGAATGATGCCGAAGGCCACCAAAGTGGCGCGGACGGGGTGGTCAGTCCTCGAAACGTCTTATCTCGAATGACCACCCCGTCTGCGCCAATAAGAACGGGACCGTTTTCTTGGTGGCGCAGCCACCCCTCCTGTTCCAGGGTAATGGTGCATTGGGTGTTGCTGGATCGCAAATGTCAAATGTTGGGATGTCCCACGAACGATGTCATATGTAGCTGTCAAATGACTCAACTACCAAATGACCAGATAGTTCAATTGGGTTATTGGGTCGTTGGGTAATTACGTCGTTTGACAAGTGCATATGACATCGTTCATGGGACATCCCA
>WNGH01002453.1_pt1 | contig 18507 bp, 18 predicted proteins | sample 5400631 | NCBI WGS metagenome assembly WNGH01 (sample SAMN13153373, study PRJNA577476) | soil metagenome | isolation source: 115 cm soil or saprolite under Garry oak tree replicate 1 | place: USA:California | collected 2016-06-15
CCGATACGTCTCGATCCGCGCCTCGGCCAGAATCTTCGGGATATTGATGGCGAATTCGTGCGGCGGCGTGAACATGCAGGCGTAGTAGCAGGCGCGGCAGTCATGGCAGAGGTTGGAGAGATAAAACACGTCGCCCTGATTGAAATCCCGCCGCGTCTCAATGGCGCGAAAAACAGGGCAGTATCCCTCGCAATAGCGGCACGCGTTGCATATCACCAACTGGCGGTTGGCTTCCTGGAATACGTCAAGCTCCGGCATTCGACGCTGCCTCTCTCCCCGCGAGTTCCCCGAACACGGAACCGATCGTCAATCCGAAGCCGCCAAGATATCCCTTCGTGAGGATATTCCCGGACATGATTTCTCCGGCCGCGTACACGTTTGCAAATGGCCGGCCGCTTTGATCGAGCACGCGCGCTCTTTCATCCACGGCGACTCCCATGTACGTGAACGTAATTCCAGGCCGCAGTGGAAGCCCATAGAACGGAGGACGATCGATTGGAATGGCCCAATTGCTTTTTGGCGGCGAGATATCGCGGGTGCAGGCGCCGTCCAGGATCTCGATGCGAATCTCGGTGTTCGCGGCCGCCGCGCGATTATATTCCGTGACTGTCTCTGCGAACACTCTGGGATCGAGTCCCAGGGCCGCGCCCAGCGCCTCATGCGAATCGGCTTGGTAAGGTTTGAACATGGGAGGCAGGAAGCGCTCGATGGTTTTCGAATCCACAATGCAAAATGCCTTTTGTTCCGGTTGCGCGGCGATCAAGCCTCCCCAGCTGGCGTATCGCTTCGGCCAGATGTTTTCTCCTTCGTCATAGAATCGACAGCCTAGTTGATTGACGACAATCCCAAATGGAATTGCGTCGAGCCTTGTAACAATGCCGCCGTCAAATTTCGGCGCGCGCGCGTCCACCGCAATAGCATGAAATCCTTTCGGATCGCCAATTGCCTGCGCTCCTTTTTTCAGGAGAGTGGCAAGCAGCATTCCGTCGTTGTACGGCGTGCCGCGGATGATGAAATTGTCTGCTGCGTCTCCCCAGTGCTTCTTGAGCCATTCGATGTTGCGGCCACCACAACCGCGCGGGCCCGGATGAACTCTTCGGTTTCTCCGCTCTTGAGCCGTACGCCCTCGAATCGGCCATTTTCAATGACAACGTCCTCAATCATGGCGTTGTAACGGATGCTGATTCCCATGCGGCACGCCGTTTGATAGTACGCATTCAGAAGCGCCTTTCCTCCTCCGAGGAACCATCGGTTGGTTCGTCCCAGGTGGAGCGTACCGGCGAGAGGCTGCTGCCAGCTCACACCGTGCGCGCTCATCCACTCGGGAAGCTTGCTCGATTCTCGCACCGCCAGCTTGGCGAGATCGAGATTGGCAGGCTCGCCGGTCACGCCAATAAGGTCCTGCAGATGCTCCTCTTCGGAATATGGGCCCGAGAAAAACTGGTCGGCGGCGGCATGTGTGCATCGTATGTTTCGCGTGTGGCGCGTATTTCCACCGCGCATGTGTTGCGGAGCGCGTTCGAGCACCAGGACTCGCGAGCCGGCGTGGCGCGCTGCCAATGCCCCACACAAGGCGGCGTTGCCGCCTCCGATTACGATGACGCCGTACTCCTCCATCGATCCTGCTCCCAAGAAAGGTCCCCGAAGAAAAAATTGCCGTGCGCGACGGCTAAAATTCTGCCAACGCCTGCCTTGTTGTAACCCGCCGAATGCTTCTCGTCAAACCATCGGTGCTGACCTATAATGCGCGAATGCTTGCTTGCATCTTTATTCCGGTGGGCTCCACGCAGAGCGCGCACCCGGGAGACACTTGATGCGTGAGCAGCGCTGGCTACGAATCCTTCCGTTTGCAACAGTGACGTACGCGATTTCCTTCATCAACCGCGCCAACGTGTCGCAAGCGCTGCCTTCCATGAGCCGGGAACTCCACATGAATTCCACGCAAGGGGGAATGATTGTGGGCGCTTTCTTCTGGGGTTATCTCGCGCTGCAGGTCCCCGGCGGATATTTGGCGACCCGTTGGAGCACCAAATGGTTCGTCAGCATCTTGCTTGTCGCGTGGGGAGCCGCCGCCGTGGGTTGCGGCCTTGTGCACAGTTGGCAGCAGATGTGGGCGATGCGGTTCCTGCTGGGCGTTGCGGAGAGCGGTATGTACGCGTCGACGCTAGTTCTGCTTTCTCACTGGTTTCCGCGCAAGGAGCGGGCGCGAGCGAACTCCCTGTTCTCCATCGCGATTCCCATTTCCTTGATTGTTTCCGCCCCGCTCTCCGGATGGCTGCTGGATCGCTGGAATTGGCGCATGATGCTGGCCGTGGAGGGCGCGTTCCCGTTGTTGTGGGTCCTGGTCTGGATCTTATGCATCTATGACTATCCGCGCCAGGCGCCGTGGATTTCAGCGGGGGAACGCGAACATCTGGAAGAGGAGTTGCGTCGAGACGTCGCGGCGCGAGAGCCCGCCGACCGCGAATATTTCCTCCGAGCGTTATTCGCCCCGCAGGTGCTCTTGCTGACGGTGATCAAGCTGCTGATGCTGAGCGGCCAACTGGGATATTTGTTTTGGCTTCCGAGCGCGATCGAAAAGGCGAAAACCACAAGTCACTTCATTACCTCGCTTCTTTACATGATTCCGTTCGTGGTGGGGGCAGTCTCCTTGGTGCTCATTTCGCACAGCTCGGATAAAAGGAATGAAAGGCGCGGGCACGTGGCGTTGGCGATGGCCATTGGCGGCCTGGCTCTTTTCGGCGGCGTGCTCACGACCGAGATCTCACCGGTATTCTCGTACGCTTTAGTGTGCCTGGCTGCCGTGGGGGCCTTCGCGCCACTGGGGCCGTTCTGGGCGATTCCTACCGAACTGTTCTCCCGAAAAATGGCTGGATCCGTAGTGGGATTCATCAACGGTATCGGAAACCTGGGTGGCTTTTTCGGTCCTCTGCTGGTGGGTTACCTCAACAAGCGCACAGGAAGCTTCTCTTCTGGTTTTGCCATGCTCGGCGCATTTATGTTGCTCGGCGCCGGTCTGTCCTTTGGATTAACCCCACGGCAACAAGTGGCGGCGGAACCAGCGCTCACGGAACAAATCTAACTCCCTTTTGTCAGGGTTTTAGTGGCACAGACTTTAGTCTGTGCGCTTTACCGCCCGGGTGAAAACCAAAACCACACGGGCTGAAGCCTGTGCTACTTAAGACAGTCTTACGCCGCAGCGCATTTAGAGGAGGCACGCGGAAAATAATCGGGCTGGTTCCGCCCGCAAAAAAGTGAGGGAAGGAAAGCGTTAACGCGTCTCCTTCCCCGCTGTGACTTAAGGGACTTTTTAATTGGCGCACTACTTCAGATCAGGTTGATTGGGCGTGGCGGTCATCACGGCGGAAGCCAGAATGTAGTTGTGATAGCTCTCCATCATCTGCCACAGGCCCGATTCGTTCGGGGCCAGCACGCGGCTGGACCAATACGCTTTGTCACCGTAGGTCGGCTGGCACGATACCATGACGACCGCGTCGCCGAAATCCCAAGTGCGAATCCAGAGCGCAGGCGCCGCACCCACCTTCGGAGCATTAGGATTCGCGGCCTTGCGTTTGTTCATTCCCACGATTCGATCGGCCTTGGAGGGCGAAGCCCCGCCGTACGTACTGACGACTCGTTGGTCCATATTGTCGGCGACGTGCTTTTCCCAATTTTCCTGGCTCGACTCCTGCTCCTGCCATTCGTCGAGCGACGCCTTTTCACCGGCGGAGAGCGGCTTGTACGGCACCGCTTTGCACGGGTTGTTGCACGGGATGTCGTAAGTAGGCTCGACGGTTTGGAAATCCCGCTTCGGCATCGCGGCAATTTCGGTCGTGTGCAGCAGTTTCCATCCCGATGCGCGTTTCACCCAAAAGCGCGCGGCGTATTTGTTACCCTGATTCCATTGGATCCAAACAACATTCTTTCCGTACTTGTGTTCGAGGATTTTGGTGTCCGCCCCGGCAGGAACCAATGGCTTTAATCCCGAGCGGAAAGCATCCGACTTGGCCCACATGATTCCTTCGGAGTCGATCCAAGTGAAATCCGGATCGAGCCATTTGCCTGCGGCCACCTTATCACCCTTGGCGAGCGCCGCCACCACAGCTTTATCTGCCGCGACAACTGCATCATCGGCAGCGGTTGCCGGACGGCTTGCCAGTGTCCCCATCAAACTTGTCCACGCGAGTCCCACTGCGAGTCCATTCCTGACCTTACGATTCATGGTGCCTCCCCGAACCTTGAGTCTGTCGCCGCAATTCTAGAACGTCGAACAGATTGTGGCAACGCCGCCATCAAAATCACATGCAAGCTTTACTCGAAGTGCGCGGTCGCGCGCTGCTCCTCCGGCGGCCGTGGAGATTCATGGATCGCAGCGTCGACGGGGTAAAATCCAGCATGAGTGTTTCAAGCGCGAATGGTGCCGGCGGTGAGACTCGAACTCACGACCTAGGGATTATGAGACCCTCGCTCTACCCCTGAGCTACGCCGGCGCGCACAAACGCACACATGTTAAGGAGCCAGTCCGAGAACTGTCAAGCAAGGAAACCCAGTGGCGCGGGCCTGGGGTCGCGGCGTGACAAATCGTCCGACAAAGGTGCCAAGGCCTCCAAGCAGGGGGGCCCTGCCCGGTTAGGCCTCCTCTTCCCTCTATGGACCTGATCGAGCGGATGGCTCTCTGGTTTCGTACTAGTGGTACTATAGTACCGTTGACCCCACCCGTCTCCAATCTTACTCTGTAAATGGACAATTTGAAAAGAACTGGTCCGAGCTGGCCGGGAGAGTCCGCCCACCGGGCCATTGTCCAGGGGAGTTTTCCGTCTAAACGCAACACATTCCTGTTTCATTATGAAACAGGAATACGTATAATCCCTTCGGGTTAGTTTCCCAACTCGGAGGTCCCATGTCGAAGTGGCTCGCCGTAGTCGCTTTGGTGTTGCTTGTTTTAAGTGGCGCGATGGGGTTGCGGAACTTGGTCTTGGCGAATGCCTCGACAATTTCCGCCTCCAATAGCTTCACCGCAGCAATTTGGGCGAACGGTCCAGGCCCTCTTCCACCGCCCCCACCCCCAGGTGGTCACATTTGGGCGAATGGTCCGGGTCCTTTACCACCGCCCCCACCTCCAGGTGGTCACGTTCGGGCGAATGGTCCGGGTCCTTTACCACCGCCCCCGCCCCCTGGTGGTCACGTTCGGGCCTATAGTCCTCTCAACTAGCTATGCTGGTTGACACAATTGGGCCCATGCGGAGATGGCTTCTACGATGCTGGGCCCAATTGATTATTCGATGTGGTCAGCGGATTTCCTGGTGGAAATCTGCTGCGTGGCGTGCCTCCTCAAGAAGAGAGCTTTCACCCGGCATTTCACGCTCGTCCTTTATCTGTGTGCCTCCATAGCGGTCGGCGTGGGGCGTTACAGCATCATTGCGACATCCGGATTAGCGTCGGGCGCGTACTATTATTTTTACTTCTATTCAGATGCTCTGCTAACGATTTGCCTGTACTTCGTTCTCATGGACCTCTATGCACACGTCTTCTCGGAGATGGGAGCCACCCAACTAGTGCGTGGGGGCGCGATGCTCCTTCTTGCGGGCACTGTTTGGATTTCCTATCACATGGTTGCGACCTCCAGCGACAGGCTCGTTACGCGATTCGTCATTGAACTCTCGCAGAACCTTTATTTTGTGGGGGTCGTACTGACCTACCTGCTGTGGGGGGCAATGTTGAAGCTGCGGGAAAATAGAACGCACCTGATGCAACTTGTCCTATCGATGGGCGTCTATTTCAGTGCGTTTGCCGGGAGTTACGCACTGTGGAATATGTATCAATATACTTTCGTATGGCGCTACATCCCCCACTTGATGGCCTTGTGGCTGCCCCTCTCCTGGGCCTACACGTTCATGAAGGTTCCCGAGGATGCGCGGATTGCTACTGCTAGAATGCTGGTCCCGAATCGATGATCGCCATCCTGATTTTCGGCATCTCGGTCTTGACGCTGCTGCAGTTCTTCGTCTCGTATTGCCATTCGCTCATTGCGGAGTCCCGGGGCTGCGAACTTTCGGAGCAAGGGCGGGAAATTTCCGGCATCACGTCTCATTCCGTTCGCGGCGATCAATTCAGACGGCTCCTGCAGTTAATTGCGCTGTGTCCGGAGCCCGGTGGCGACAACAGGCAGGTTCGTGCCGTTTCACTCTACTTCGGGCTTTTGGGATTGGTTCGCATGCTGTTCGGATGGATCGAGCCGGCGGTAGCCCGATGGATCGAATCCGAGCGTGGTGGCTGCGCCTATGTAGCGGCAGTAATGCTGGACCGTCGGATTGCCAACAACAGAGTCCTCATGGCGCAACAGATGGGCACGGAACTCTAGCCTGGGTTTGTTTGTTCCTCTTCTATTCTATCCTCTGCCCGGTATGTCTTGAGTATGCCTCGGACGCCGCTGCTGCTACCATGAGCAAGAGGCAATCCGCCCAGGAATTCGTTCGCGATGAAACGCACCCTTCAAACGCGCGTTCTAGACACGCTCGAACGGCATTCGATGATTCGTTCGGGAAATCGAGTCGGCGTTGGAGTTTCGGGTGGCGCGGATTCGGTGGCGCTTCTGCGCCTGCTCGCAGGCCTGCGTGCACGGCTCGGAGTCAGGCTTTTCGTTTTGCATTTCCACCACCAGCTTCGGGGCGCGGACGCGGACGAAGACGAAATGTTCGTTGCCGGGCTTGCGCGCGAATTTGAGTTTGATTTCGTGTCGGACCGGGCCGATGTGGCTGGCGAGGCGCGCCGCAACGGATGGAATCTCGAAGATGCCGCACGTCGCTTGCGTTACCAATTCTTTGCTTCCATTGCAGGTTCGCACAGCCTGAATCGCGTGGCTGTCGCGCACACAGCGAATGACCAGGCTGAGACGGTTTTGGCTCATCTTTTCCGCGGGACAGGTCCCTCGGGACTTGCGGGAATCTATCCAGTGGCTGGCACGATCATTCGCCCTCTGCTGGAGATTGGGCGTGTTGAACTCCGCGATTACCTTTTAGGTTTGAAGCAGCCCTGGCGTGAGGATGTCTCCAATCAAGATACCTCGCGCACGCGCGCCCGCATTCGCCACAAACTTCTTCCGCTTCTGCAGCAGGAATTCGAACCCGCGACGGTCGCACACCTGTCCCGCCTGGCCGGCCTTGCGCGCGAGGAGGAAATTTTCTGGCATGCGCTGGAAGATGAACGATTCGAAGCGCTCGGTTCGCGCGAAACTTCGGGCGCGGTCTCGCTCCGGATTGCGGACTTGTTGTCTCCGCTTCCCTTGCTGGCCGCCGGCAGCCGTGATGCCGGGCCCCAAGCGGGATCTCCCGTTATGCCCGTACTCGCGCTGACGCGTCGTTTGGTGCGGCGGATCTTACTTGAGTTGCGTGGCAGTCGTCAACAGTTGACGGCCCGGCACGTCGAGGATGTGCTTCATTTAGCCACGAAGTCTCAGAGCGGCTCGCGCATCGAACTTCCCGGGGTGCTCGTGGAGCGTCAATTCGACCGGCTCGTATTTTCGTCTATTTCTCCGGACCCGCGGGCTGAAAAAATTGACAGGGAACAAATTCCTGTTCCCCAATTCGAATACGCGATTGCTCTTCCAGGCTCATCCAAATCCGCGCGTATTGTCATCCCGGAAATCCGGCGCCGGTTTACCTTGAAAGTCGTTGACTGGCCTTCGAGGTCGCGCGAAACTACCATAGGGCGGGATACACTCGATTTCGACAGGCTCCGCTGGCCACTGATCCTCCGGAACTGGCGCCCGGGTGATTCTTATCGCCCTTACCGGCGCCGCCGTGCCCGCAAGCTAAAGCGAATGTTAATGGAGTCTCGTGTTCCACGATGCGAGCGCACGACCTGGCCGGTATTGACAAGCGCAGGGGCATTGGTCTGGGCCTTGGGGTGTCCTGTCGCGGATGAATTTGCTCCGGGCTCCGGAACACGTGTGGGTGTGGTCATTGCCGAGGAGGAGTTCTGAAGTCTGAACTCAAGATGTTGTATCCGGCGTCACGGCTGGCAAGGCGTGTTGAGGAACTGGGCCGTGCCATCTCGCGAGATTTCGCGGGGCGTACAGTCGACGTTGTGATTGTCCTGGAGAGTTCGTTTGTTTTTGCGGCGGATCTGATGCGGCGAATTTCTCAGCCCGTGGTTTGCCATTTTGTTCGCGCGGACATCAGTGATGTGAAACATGGCGGGTTCGACCGGCGTGAAGTTTTTTTCTCGCAGGCGCCGCGGCTTGAGGGGCGCGATGTTCTGGTGGTGGATGCCGTGCTAAATACCGGTGTGACGCAGGAGTTTCTGTTTAGGCGTCTGATGGAAACCGGACCGCGGTCGCTCCGCTTGGTTGTTTTGGTGGATAAGCCGCATGACCGGCGCGTGGATCTGAAGCCGGATTACTTTGGCTTCGCGGTTGCATCTAATGATTTAGCAGGGTATGGCCTGGCCGGAAGCCGCGGCTGGTTCCGCAATTTGCCCTACATTGCTGTGCGGCCCGTGCAGGGCCGCCGCAGAGTTGCTCGTGCCGGGAAGATCCGGCAGGTGAGGTAGCCGTGAACCCGAGTTCGACGTTAAAAACAATCATGTTTTGGCTGTTCATCATCATGCTGGGTGTTCTGCTCTGGACGCTGGTCTCGAAAAGTGGCCAGTCAACCCGCGAGAAGGAACCCAGCTACAGCGAGTTCATGGCGGAAGTGGACCGCGGCAACGTCAAGGAAGTCACGATGTACCTCTCCCCCACGAGTTACGAAGTGGAAGGCGAAAAGCGCGAACCTGCCGAGAAGTTTCGCGTCACGATCTTTAAGGAATCCGCTCCCGACCTGGCCAAGACTTTGCGCGACAAACAGGTCCTGATCAACGTCAAGGAAGTGAATCGCGCCGATTGGGTCAGCGTCTTGTTTAGCGCGGCCCCTGTTTTGTTGCTCGTGGCATTCTGGATATTCATGATGCGCCAGATGCAGGCCGGCGGGAACAAGGCGTTGAGCTTCGGCAAATCGCGCGCCAGGTTGCTTACGGCTCAGCAGAAGAAGGCCACCTTCAAGGATGTTGCCGGCACCGACGAAGCAAAAGAAGAGCTCCAGGAAATTATCGAATTCTTGAAAGACCCGCAGAAATTCCAGAAGCTGGGCGGGCGCATTCCAAAGGGGGTCCTGCTTGTCGGTCCTCCGGGGACGGGAAAGACTCTGCTGGCGCGCGCCATTGCGGGTGAAGCCAACGTCCCGTTCTTTTCTATTTCCGGTTCCGACTTCGTTGAAATGTTTGTGGGCGTTGGAGCGAGCCGCGTCCGCGATCTTTTCGAACAGGGCAAGAAGAATGCGCCCTGCATCATCTTCATCGACGAAATTGACGCTGTCGGACGCCACCGCGGCGCGGGACTGGGCGGCGGCCACGACGAGCGCGAGCAGACGCTCAATGCCTTGCTGGTCGAAATGGACGGCTTCGAATCGAATGAGGGTGTCATCCTGATCGCAGCCACCAACCGCCCCGATGTGCTCGATCCGGCGCTGCTTCGCCCTGGACGTTTCGACCGCCGCGTGGTTGTGCCGCGTCCGGACATTAAGGGCCGCGAAGAAATTCTCCGCGTGCATACGCGGAAAGTGCCTTTGGCCGAGGACGTGGATCTCTCCGTCATCGCCCGCGGCACCCCGGGCTTTTCGGGCGCCGACTTGGCCAATCTTGTAAACGAAGCCGCGCTCTGGGCTGCGCGCCAGAGCCGCAAACTGGTCTTAATGATTGATTTCGAAATGTCCAAGGACAAAGTCCTGATGGGCGTTGAGCGCAAGTCGATGATTCTCTCGGAAGAAGAGAAGCGCAATACCGCCTATCACGAAGCGGGCCACGCGCTGGTGGCCGCGATGACTCCGGGCACCGACCCGTTGCACAAGGTCACGATTATCCCGCGCGGCATGGCGCTCGGATTGACCATGCAGCTTCCCATCGACGACAAGCACACCTACACGAAGACCTATCTCGAAGGAACCCTCATCGTGCTGATGGGCGGCCGCTCCGCCGAAGAGATCTTCCTCGGGCACATCACCACGGGCGCAGGCAATGACATCGAACGCGCCACGGAGATCGCCCGGAAAATGGTCTGCGATTGGGGGATGAGTGCGCTCGGGCCGCTGGCCTTTGGCAAAAAGGAAGAAGCCATCTTCCTCGGCCGCGAAATCGCGCAGCACCGCGACTATTCGGAAGACACAGCGATTCACATTGACCAGGAAGTTCGGCGCATCGTGACTGCCGGCTACGAGGGTGCACGCACCATTTTGGAGAACAACCGCGACACTCTTGAGCGTATCGCGGCCGCACTGCTGGAACGAGAAGTTCTCGACGCGGTGGAGCTGAAGCTGCTCCTGGAAAATAAGCCGCTGCCAGAAAAAGTCCGGCCTGCTCCGCCTTCGCCGCCGCAGCCTCTTCCCGGCGCCGAGCCAAAAACCGCGCCACGTCCCGAGCTCCGGCCCGCTCCCGGCTTTAGCAAGGGCTGACGGGGCGCATTCCATCGGTTGCAGGTCATAGCCGGAATCTTGTGAAACGTGCAGGGGCAGGGCACACATTCCGAACTCGCAAAATCCATCTGGCTTTACCTCAGATGCCAAGGACTCCCGAGTCGTCGTAGTTTTGGGTTTTCTGAACATACGTCGGAGTTGAGCCTAATCGCCTCGGAGACGCGCTAACGCATCCGCATCACCATGTCCACAGTCCTGACTGCCGAATTCACAGCTGTTCATGTAGCCCAAGTGGACTTCTCTTCCGTCAGCGTTTCTGACGGACTGACCTTGTCCTTCAATCTACGCTGGCAAATTGCTCACGAAACTCAGATTTCAAATCTGGGTATTCCTGGGCGAGTTCGCTAAGGCGGTTAAACAAATAGCGCTTCAATTGCATCTTCTGGCCTTCAGAAAGCTTATTCAACAAATCGCGCGCAGTGAAAAATATCTCTCCTGAACGGAATGCGCCGCCAGTCGGAAGATGACTTATCACATTCTCAAAATCACTCATCTTAACATTCGTCATGCGGAGGATCTTAAGGAAGTTCTCCGCTTGAGTTCTTCGCAGCGTTTCGACCTTCAAATCCAGAACGTCATCAATATCATTCTGTAGCTTTTCAAGCCACGGTGAGAACGCATCTCGTGCAAAGTTGATCTCATCATGAATCATTGATTCATTCACGGGGCTTTCCAGAATTACCGGAACCGCCTCAGGGATCAGATGGGCGACACCGCTATAGGCACTACAAGCTGCAGTCGAGATTAAGCCGTGCGTGCTGCGCGTGGTCACACCGCTGGCATGGACTTCCCGAAGGCGCCCCCCAAAAGCCTTCAAGATCTGAGCTGCTTCAATCATACTTGGGTCCACTTGCCGCGCATGGGCAACGTCGAAACACAGCCCAGCTTCAGGAAGGCTATGGAATACGACCGTCAATTCAGAAGCAGTGCGCCCAATTGGCTTTCTCTTATCCATATTCTCGATCAAGAGAAGAGGACCAAAAGGTTTCCAAAGATCGAAAGTCTGGATTGTATCTGGATGCGCAACGATCGGAAGCCGGTGAGATGCCGCTGCTTGGAGCAGTTCGACAACATCTAGTTCCTGTAGATCTTTGAAGTTGGAGGGAGCGTGTACCGAAACATATTCGAATCCCTCCAGATCGAGATGAGTGAAGGATCGAGCCAATTCAGGTAGTTCATGCTCGCGCAATGCGGAAAGTTCTACCGCACACACGTGAGCGTCTTTGAGCACACCAAGTGCACGGCGGAAGTCGCCTTTCGCGATTGCTCCCGTCGAAAAACCTATGATGCGTTCAGAAGATGGCATATTGCTTCACCAAGTCGTATAGCTGAGTCCCTGGGATAAAGAGCCAGTTTAGCAGCCCATCGCGAAATTCGTGACTATTCGTTCTGATCTTCTGGAATACAAAACTCTTATCGGCCACCTCACGAGGAATTGTCACCAATTCATCTCTCATCGACGGGTCATCCAGAATACTAAGAAATTCATCATAAGCTGAGAATATCTTCTTTCCTAACTCAACCGGCGCATTGGTCTGTAACAATTCATCGGCGAGAATTTCAAGAGGTGGCCGCGAAAGGTAGGATTCGAAGTAGGCAATTGCGTCTGCGATCGCATCCTCGCCTGGTACAGGAGATGGGGACTTTGATCCACGGAGCCGCCAACTGAAGCATGCGAGCATTCCCGTCATGAGAATCAGCTTTCGGGAAAATCGCAGTTTGGCATTTCGCAACGCCCATTTTTCCCCTTCTTGGTCACGAAACTTGTCAGCGAAATCGACGGCCATAGTCCGCCAGAACCGAACAACATCATTTAGAAAAAATCTCGGAATCTTCCCGTCTGGTTTCCATGTCCAATGCGGATCATCGGCGAGATATCGCTTCAATATCGTTCGGATCACCATTCGCCTTGGTTCATCATCTCCAATCGAGGTAGATTCAAGCAAAAGCAGCATTCGCAACGTAAGATTCTTATTCGTATCGTCTTGCCCCCCTATGCAGTGAACGAGATCATGACTAAATGCCATCCCACCGAACGTTCCTGTCGCGCCCGGCTCGACCTTATTTGCATCGCGCAATTTCTTCCGCATGTTTTGGAAGATTAGAAAATGCCGCCCATCGACTTCACCATTGATGAGCAAAGTCCAGTCGAGATCGCTCATTGAAGTCGACTCGCCACGGGCTAGAGACCCAAAAATGACCAAACCTAGGTTTTCCGCTATAGGACGGCAACCGGTCGGGAGTAACAGTTGCTCCAATTCGGTGAGTTCCTGTTCGCTGCTGTCAATCGCCTTTGCAATGGCCGGCCACTTGCAGCCGAGTTTCGTCTCTAGCTCCTTCAACTTCTTGAAGCGTTGGTCAGTCGAAAAACTCATGGGCACCTGATAGTTTACGATATTTTGAGTTCATAACGGGCGTGGATGTGTAGGGGTGAGAGCCGTTCGGAAAACCCATGTTTATCCTGAGGGGAAGGGAAGGGCCATCCCGCCGCAGATGTTTTTGTGGGTCTGTGTCCTGTTGCCACTGGAAAATGCGACCTAACGCTGCGAGGCCTCTCCGGAAGCCACTTTCGCATTAAATTCCGCTGATTTGCGGCGAGGCACGGAGAGTGTCTTCCATTTCGGTCCTGCGAAATGCTTCGCAAGATAGACTATCTGTCCGACGTGATACGCATAGTGCCCGATCTGCCGATTGATGGCCTGCATGACTGAGTGCGCTTCCCCGCGAATACGTACCGTGCGTCCCAGATCCGCTTCCGTCAGTGGGGTCAGGGCATCAAAAAGGAGCTTCCAGTTCGCTTCCCATAGCGCCATTAACTCCGCTCGCGTTTTCGGCGGCGTTTCGAATTCCGTGTCGCGATGCCGGTCGGGCTTCTCGCCGTCGCTCGTGAGGAAATCCCTCCACCGCGAGCGCATGTTCCCCGTCACGTGTTTCACGATCGTGGCGATGGAATTCGATTCCGCATCCAGAGTGGTAAGGAGCGCATCGTCCGGAGTTTGCTGCAGCGCGCCATCCCCCAGCAGCTTGTAATAGCGGAAGAGACTGATCGAGTCTTTCAGGTAGGACGTTGTGAATTCGACTGCCATGCCCGGATTTTGCAGCGTTGGACGGAGAAAATCAAGCGCGAGGGTAATCCGTGCCCGTCCGATTCATTTCTGGCATAGAATAGCGGCATGGCGAAGAAGTCCGCACCGCCGGTCGAGGTGACGTGCCCGTGCTGCCAGTCAAAGCTGACGGTAGATCCGGAGCTGCGCGTCGTGCTTTCGCATGTGGCGCCGCCCAAGACCGCCCCTGACGTTGATATCAATGATGCCGCGCGCATCCTGGCGGAACAGGCCCGCAAACGCGAAGACAAGTTCCGCGATTCCTGGGAAGCCGAAAGCAAGAAAGAAGACGTCCTCAATCGCAAATTCGAGGAAGCCCTCAAGAAAGCGAAAGACCAGCCGCCCGAGAGGCCGACGCGAGACTTCGATCTCGAATAGCGCATCTGGCATACTAAGGGCGTGTTGCAGAACCTTCGATTCACCGTTCTTGCCGCGCTCGCCGGCCTGATAGCTCTTCACCCAAGTTACGCAAGGCCAGGCGCAGACCCGGCGCAAACGTCACTACCGGCAAAATCTCAAAAACTCCCGCACCCGCGGCCTTTGGGCCATGGCGTAGCGCTTGAACGCGACCCGACAACCAGCGAGTTGCATTCCTCAGCGAAAGATTCCTCCTCCCTTGCAGGGGGCATTTCGGGGGAAGGAGCCATCCATTCGCGCGTCACCCTTGTGCAGGTCGCTTGCACGGTCACAGCTCCCGATGGAACGCAAATCCGCGGCCTCACGCAGGAAGATTTCCGAATTTTCGAGGATAGCGCCGCGCAGGAAATCGCTTCGTTCGATGCTTCGGCGACGCCTGCAAGCATCGCGCTGGTGCTCGACGTCAGCCCAAGCATATTCCGCGAACTGGCGGAGATGCGCGGCGCCGCGCACTCGCTCGCCGCAAATCTATCGCCCGCCGACGAAATTGCGGTCGTGTCCTTTTCCACCGAGGCGCATCTGCTGCTGCCGTTTTCGACGGACCGCGCGCTGCTCGATCGCGCCATTCAATCGAAAAATCTTGCCGGAGTGGAAAATTCGTCGGAGTCGAATATCTATGAATCTGTATTTCTCGCCGCGCGGGAATTGTTTCGCGGGCGCACCGGCAGAAAAGCGATCGTCTTGCTGACCGACGGGCAGGACAGCGGCCTGGGCCTCACCTGGGACGCCTCCAGCGCGCAGCCTCGTGGGGGAGCTGCTTCATCGCAGCTCGTATTTGACGATGTGGCCCGCGAACTCGGCGCCGGCGGCATCGCACTCTTCATCGTCTCCACCGAAAACCGCCCGCGCGGCATGACGCCGGAATGGCTCGAAGCGCACCAAGGCGCCATGCTCGTCACACCGGAATCGAGAAAACAGGACATGCCGCACTACACGTTGTATCTCGCCGAATTGGCGCGCCGCGTCGGAGGCCAGCTCTATTTCCTCCGCGAAATCGGGAATTTGAGCGAAATCTATCGCCGCATCGCCCTCACGATCAGCGCCCAATACACGCTGGGCTATTATCCCTCGGCGGGCGCCGCGCGGCCCGGCTGGCGTTCACTACGCGTTGAATTGACTGGCGATCCCAAGGCACCGCCCGGCTCAAAGCTCACGCATCGCGGGTCGTACTATGTCTCAGCTTTTCCGTAGAATTGCTGTAGCTCGCCAATTTAGAGGCGAGGATTTGGTTGCCAATCGTAAGGAACCCCCCCCAGCGTCTAAGGACGCGGGCTACAAAAACAATTCCGCGGCGCAGTTTGAAAATTGAACGTGGAGAGTTCATGGCCGCAAAGATCGAAGTCGAAAAAGTGGAAAACTCTAAATTTCGAGTAAGGGTCAGCGAACCCGGAAGCGAAACCACCCACGACGTCACCGTCAGCCCCAACAGCTACATGAAACTCACTGCCGGAAAGATAGACCCGGAAGAACTCGTGCGTCGATCCTTCGAATTCCTTCTGGAACGCGAACCAAAAGAATCCATCCTCACCCGCTTCGATTTGTCGTTGATCAGCCGCTACTTCCCGGAATACGAACGCGAGATCAAACGCCGGTTATCCTAGAAAAGTGGTCTTGGAGAACACAGTTCAAGGTTTGATCGAAACGTCGTAATACGCGACGGTGCCGCCTTCGCCGCGAATCGGCTCGAAGTGCAGAATTTCGAACCGGCCGTGGTGCAGGTCCTCGACGTTCTTCTGGACGGCTTCGTGAAGATCGTGTTCGAGTTCGGGCGTTCGAATCGGTGAGGCGAGCAGACGCGCATCCACGCGATAAGTAGCGATTTGCCCCGGCGCCACATTGCGCAACTCGATCAGGGCCTGCGAGGGTGGAGGTCCGACTGAGGGCTGATCGTTGAAATGTATGAAGAGCGGTGAGAAGAGAACAAACAGGGTGATTCCGGCGACAGCAATGTCGTACTGCCATGTCCCGCGCTCATAGGACCAGAACACGACCCGCACGATGCCTCGCCAGAGCGTACGCATGTCAGTCGGCAGGCACGCCGTCGACAATGACGCCGTCGCGCATGTGGACGACGCGATCGGAATAGGCCGCGGCTTCCGGATTGTGCGTAATCATGACGATGGTTTGGCCCAGCTCCTTGTTCAATTGACGCAGCATAGATAACACAATTTCCGAGTTTTTCGTGTCCAGGTTTCCGGTGGGCTCGTCCGCGAGTATGATCTTCGGCTCATTGATAATCGCCCGCGCGATGGCCACGCGCTGCTGCTCGCCCCCGGAAAGCTCCCCTGGCCGGTGCGGCAAGCGGTCGGTCAGACCAAGCATTTTTGTGACTACCTCGAACCGGTGCGGGTCGAAGCCGTCCCCGTAAATATGCTGTGCGATCGCGATGTTTCCCCGCGCGTCGAGCGTTGGCAGCAGGTTGAACCTCTGGAATACGAAGCCGATCTTGTGCCGCCGAAGCTTGGTGCGTTCGGCGTCATTCATGGCCGCCAGGTCGTTGCCGTCCACCAGGACCCGCCCTCGCGAGGACTGCGCCAGCCCTCCGATGACGTACAGGAGGGACGACTTGCCACAGCCGGATGGGCCCATTACCGTCACGAACTCGCCCGGCAGCACCCTGAAATTGACCCCGCGTAGCGCCGGGACTTCCACTTTCCCCGCGTGGTACAGTTTCCAGAGGTTTTCGGTAACAACTATTGGTTCCACTCTTAATTCCCTTGTGGAGAAGAGTACATCGGCAGGCCCGGTTATTGTAGACGCGATTGCCACTCCTGACTAGGTCTGCCCGCTAATGCAGGGGTACCCGGGACAGATACGGCGGCGCAGGTGTTTTGACGACATGGGTCTTCTATCGGGGTCTGGATCTGTAAGTGAGACGCCGGATGGCCGCGCGCTAATCGTACGACAGGGCTTCAATCGCATCCTTGCGGCTAGCGAGCCATGCCGGATAGCTCGCACCCAGCAGGCCTCCAGCCACGGCGATCACGGCAGACCGGAGAATCCAATTCGCCGTAATTAGGATCGACAAGGTCGGAAACGCGGAAATAAACACCGCCCGCGCGGCGTAGCTCATCACGATGCCGACGACGATGCCAATCCCGCAAATGAAGGCTGATTCCCCAAGCAGGGACCGGATGATGTATCCCTTCGACGCGCCAATGGATTTCAGGACGCCGATGTCCCGCGTCCGCTCAATGACGGTTGTATACATCGAAAGCAGGATCACCAGGAATCCGATCGAAACCGCCAGCGCAATCATGCTTTCGATGAAGATATCGAGCCCTGGCAGACTTGTTGAACTCATCAGGGAAAGGAAATCCTTGAGCGGACGGATTTCGTAGCGCGGGAAAATCTGGCGCATCTGGTCCATCACCGCCTGTGTATGGTCCGACCGCGTACACTTCAGGAAAAATATCGACGCCTTGTCGCGGGACCCGGACAAGTCCTGCAAAGTCCCGATCGGCACGAACAGGCGCGCGCCCTTTCCATGCTCCACAATCCCCGCGACGTGAAAATCATGATCGAGAAGGCGGAAAGTTCCTCCCACCTTGGCGTTCTTGGCTTTGGCCGCCCAATCGTCCACTAAGATATCGTCGGGGCCGGCCATGTCGTGCCCTTCGAGAAAAACGAACCCGCCCGAGACGTCATGAAAACTCCGCGGGTCAATCCCATAGATCACGTCCACTCCTCCCGACGAACTGAATTGCAGCAGGACGGGAGCCACTGCCTGCACGTATTTCATTTCGCGCAGCTTGTCGCCGATCTTGGTCGGCATGGGCGCGCCGCTGAACGCCAGAAAAACGGACGCTGAGGGCGGCTGCAGCATTATATCCGCGCCGATGCCTTCGATGCGCTTGGCCGTCTCCTGCATCAAGCCGCTGGTTAGCCCGACGATCAAGATTACGAGCGCCACCTCGACGCCAACCGCGATCACGCTCACGACTGTCCGAATCGGCCGGCGCATCACGTTGTTCACAATCAACTGCTGGATCATGGCTGCGTCCCCGCCTGCTCTTCGCCCACGCGTACCAATTCGGCGCCTGCCGGCTGAGTCAGCTCAAAGCGGTCCGCGGAAATCTCTTCGTTCACCGCCAGCTTCAGGATGTGGATCTCGAGCTTGTAGTCGTCCTGAGGGCGCCAGATATGAATGTCGTGAGCGTAACTCGTTTGTGCCGGCGCGGGCGCGCCCCCGGAGGGCGCCGCCGCAAGGGGCTGCCAGTCCGAATACGAGATGTCGGAATCGAGTCGTCCCGCCGAGCCATAAAGCTGCACGCGGGAAACGCGCAGATCGGCCCTGTCGAACCAGATTTTCCTCGCGATTTCGAGCTTGCCGCCGTCCGCCTGGCGCAATACAGTCAGGATGTAATACCGGTTCGGATCGGCATCGAACTGCTCGAACAGCACACTCGCGCCGGCCGGCAATTCCGGCCAGAATAGCGCGTCCACCACGTGTTGCGGCCGCAGATTCTCAATCGGCTTTT
>WNGH01003985.1_pt1 | contig 18502 bp, 18 predicted proteins | sample 5400631 | NCBI WGS metagenome assembly WNGH01 (sample SAMN13153373, study PRJNA577476) | soil metagenome | isolation source: 115 cm soil or saprolite under Garry oak tree replicate 1 | place: USA:California | collected 2016-06-15
GTGAGTAGAGCTGGAAACTTTCCGCTATCGAGTTCTTCTTTCCGGCGTTCTGCCCACTGAGCAGTTCGTGGGTTGGTGGGACCGTAGAGAGCTTTTCCGAGATCGCTCAAGTGTTGCTTGGCGTGATAGCGGTCGACGATCTGCGTGGCATCCGACAAACGGATCGTCGGCGATGTTCCAAATCCAAACGGCCCCATCCCCGAGCACGACCCGGGCGTGGCGCTCGGCAGAAGCGCCGGCGCGTGGCCTCCCTGTTCCATCCATACCGAGATGCAGAGTCTGCGGCAGAGGAAAAGCATCCAGAGGTTCGGTGTGCACACGTTCATTTTCAGCGATCTCTTTTCCCAGACCTTCTGCAGTTCTCTCTACCTGCTTGGCATCCACCGCCACACCGGCCAGTTCGGTCAACAGGTCGCTACTTTCCTGGAAGCTGACCATGGCCCCTACGGTGCCGATCATGCGCACAACCGCCGGAGAGAACGACGTGGCGTCCATTCCCAAGGTCCGGTCGCGAGGACAGAAGCCCCGCTCACATTCCCAACAGTAGTAGTAGGCACGTTCCAGTTTCAGTTCTCCGACCACACTATGAAAACCTTTCCATCGTCGTTCTACATAACGCGCCCGCCGGCCACAGGCACAGGGCAACGAGCTGCCCTGGTAATCGGAATGGTCGCGGTTGAATTGCTGATCGAGTAAACGGGCGGCCAGCTGCAGGGTGCAGCGCCGCAGCGCCGTTTCCAAAGCCTCGAAGTCGATCGCCTCCATGGATTGGGAACCGAACAGTTCTTCGATCTCCCGCGCGAACTCACCTTGCAGACTTGCGGCGATGGCGTTTTTTTTTAGTTTCGACCTCTCGAACGCCCTCGAGATCCTTTAGTCGGAGGTCACAGATCTGGTCGCTGATTTCGATCAGTTCTCGCGCCAGTTCACGAAAGCGCTTGTACTCGGCCACTTGCTGCTTCGACTGCTCTACCGCTGGTCCGGAGGGGATCCTCTGGGCCACGGTCAGAAGAATACCTCCAATCCCCCGCACTTCGTCAAACACCACAATGGTGGCTTACACCCGGTTGTGCTCCCCGAATTGACGCAGCCGCTTTTCCCCTCGTATAGTCGAACATTACTCTGAACGACACAGATGCGTCGAGAGCGGGCAGCCAAGGCTAGCCCCTGCACTGGAGAAGCGCACTGGATGGGTCGCGAAATAGCCAAGGCGTACGAACCGCAGCAGATCGAACCGCGCTGGGCAGACTTCTGGGTAAAAGAAGAACTGTTCCAGGCGGATGCGAATGCGCCCGGGCCGGTGTTTTCGATCGTCATTCCGCCGCCGAACGTGACCGGATCTCTGCACATTGGGCACATGCTGGACCATACGGAGATCGACATCCTCACACGCTGGCACCGCATGAGGGGATTCAACACACTCTATTTGCCGGGAACGGACCACGCCTCGATCTCGACGCAACGGGTAGTTGTGCGGCAATTGGCCGAACAAGGAATCGATTATCGCAACCTGGGACGCGAGGAATTCGTGAAGAGGGTGTGGAGGTGGAAAGAAGAGTCGGGGGGCATGATCACCCGACAAATGAGACAGATTGGGGAGAGCTGCGACTGGTCGCGCGAGAAGTTCACGCTTTCTCCGGAATTGTCACGCGTGGTCATCGACGTGTTCGTCCGGCTCTATGAGGAAGGGCTGATCTACCGGGAGAACCGGCTGTTGAATTGGTGTCCCGCATGCCTGACGGTGCTGAGCGATTTGGAAGTGGTGCACGAGGAGCGCCAGGGACACTTGTGGCATATCAAGTATCCAGTCGTGGGGACGCCGGAGTTTCTCGTGGTGGCAACGACGCGGCCGGAGACGATGTTAGGCGATACGGCCGTGGCGGTAAATCCGGAAGATGAGCAGTATGTGCACCTGGTTGGCAAGAAAGTGCTGTTGCCGCTCATGAACCGCGAGATCCCCATCATTCCCGACGCGATGGTGGACCGCAAGTTCGGGACAGGTGCGGTAAAAATTACCCCGTCGCATGATCCCAATGACTTTGAGGTGGGACGACGGCACAAATTGCCGGAAATCGACGTGATGACCGACGATGGCAAAATGAATGCGGTGACGGGAGTCTACCGGGGGATGGACCGCTTCGCGGCGCGGAGAAAGATTGTCGAGGATTTGAAGGCGCTGGGCTTGATGGAAAGGGTCACCGATCACACCAGCTCTATTGGGCTTTGCGAGCGGAGCAAGACGATTGTCGAGCCCCGCGCATCGACGCAATGGTTTTGCCGGATGAAGCCGATGGCGGAGCCGGCGATTGCGGCGGTAGAACGAGGGGAGATCCGGATCGTGCCGGAGAACCGGCGCGAAGAATACTTCAACTGGATGAGGAATATCCGGGACTGGACGTTGTCGCGACAGCTCTGGTGGGGACACCGGATCCCGGCATGGTATTGCAAGGAAAACAGGCACGTCACGGTGGTGCGCGAGGCGCCAGCGAAGTGTGCGACGTGCGGGTCGACAAACCTCGAACAGGATCCCGACGTTCTGGACACCTGGTTCAGCTCGGGGCTGTGGCCGTTTTCGACGCTGGGCTGGCCTGCGGACACGCCGGATTACAAAACGTACTATCCAACGAGCCTGCTGATCACCGGATACGACATCCTGTTTTTCTGGGTGGCGCGGATGATCATGATGGGAATTCACTTTACGGGCAAGATCCCCTTCCGTGCCGTTTACCTACACTCGCTGGTGCGTACCGGGAGCGGCGAGAAAATGTCCAAGTCCAAAGGGACGGGACTGGACCCGGTGACACTCAATCAGCAGTACGGAACAGATGCGATGCGCTTCTGCCTGGCGTCCATGGCCGCGCCGGGCACGGACATCGTGCTGACCGAGGACAAACTGGCAAGCGCACGGAATTTTGCAAACAAGATATGGAATGCGGCGCGGTTCCTGTTCGTGAATCTGGACAAGTTTGAAGAGCGTGGGGCGAACTTGGAAGAGCTGGCGGCTCCGGAGGTGCGTGCAAAGGCGCCCTATGCCTATGGTGGCGGCGTTCCGCTGGTGGATGCGTGGATGTTTGCGCGGCTGGCGGCAACTGTGGAGTTAGTGAATGAAGCGCTGGCGAATTACCGGTTTCACGAGGCTGCTCAAGGCGCGTACCAATTTTTCTGGGGTGACTTCTGCGACTGGTACATCGAATGGGTGAAACCCGAACTGCAGAGCGCGGACAGCGAGCGGGCAACTGCGGCATGGAAGAATTTGTTCGCTGCGTTCGATGCGGCGTTGCGTCTACTGCATCCCTTCATGCCGTTTCTGACTGAAGAGCTGTGGCATCAGTTGCCGCAGAAAGCGGGCGCAAAGTCGATCGCATTGGATCAATTTCCAGAAGCGCAGGGCCACTGGAAGAACACAAACGCGACGGCGGATGTGGCTGCCATCCAGGAAGTGGTCACGGCGCTGCGCAGACCTGGCTCAGGCGAATCGCGGCGCGATTGAGAGATTCGCGGTGTTGTCAGAACTTCGCTTCATTCCGCGCCAGCAGTTGGAGACGAAAAGAGAGGCCGTGCGCTCCACGGCCACGTTTGACGTGCGCATCGCGTATTCCGACGCTGTGGATATCGCCGGGGAGAAGCCGCGGCTAAGCAAAGAGATCGAGAGTCTGCAGAAGGCCATCACGTCGAAGGAGCGGCAGCTCGGCGATCAGACGTTTCGGAGCCGCGCGCCCGAGAATATAGTCAAAGGGTTGGAAGTTACACTCGCGGAACAGCGCATCGCACTTCGCAAATTGCAAGAACGCTTGTCGCAGCTCGACGGAGATTCATAGTTCTACGAGGTCTTATGGATTGGAATTCTCCCTACATCGCTGACCTTGTACGGCGTGCGCTGGACGAAGATATCGGCACGGGAGACGCGACTAGCGCGGCGACGATACCACCGCGAGTATCGGCACGGGCTCATGTTCTCGCCAGGCAAACCCTGGTTTGCGCGGGACTTCCGATTGCCGAAAAGATTTTCCGTGCGCTGGATCCGGAGATCCGCATCACCTGTCCGCACAACGATGGGTCGTTTGTAGAACCTGGCGCGGAGATCGTGCGGATGAACGGGAATGCCTGCGCCATCCTTACCGGCGAGCGGACCACGCTGAATTTTCTGGCACATCTTTGCGGCATCGCCACACTGACACGGCGCTTCGTGGAACAACTGGCGGGCACGAGAACCCGTATTCGGGATACCAGGAAAACGACACCTGGTTTGCGAGCGCTCGAAAAATATGCAGTGAAGACGGGCGGGGGCTCCAACCACCGCTTCGGACTCTACGATGCAATCCTGTTGAAAGAGAATCACATCGCGCTGGCCGGCGGTATCCAAGAAGCGCTGGACAAAGCGCATACCCATACGTCTCCAAAGGTGCCGCCGCCGCGGGCTGCGAGCGCCTACGATGCGGCCGGGTTGGACCCCGAAGTCGTCGGCCCGGGACCGCTGGCGCGCGGGATTCGCGCCGAGTGCGTGATCGAAATCTCCGGCGGGATCACCCTCGATAACGCGCGAGCATACGCAGAGACTGGTGCCGACTTTCTTTCTTCCGGGATGCTCACGCACTCGGCGCCTGCCGCGAACCTCAGCCTGCTTGTAGACAACATCGAGGAAACGTAAGCTTAGGCGGCGCCCAGGGGCGCGGTGAGACCCCCATGACTCAGGAATCCCTACCTGGCACAACCGATCGGCGGCTGGCGGGACTGCTTACCTTGCTGGCGGAAAATGCCACTATGGTGACCAGCGGCACGCGAATCGCCAAAGAGGTTGGCGTCTCGCGTTCTATGGTGTGGCAGTGGGTGGAACGACTGCGCGAATTGGGAGTGAAAGTAAAGAGCCAACCGGGCACCGGATACTTCCTCGAGCAAATCCCCGATATCCTGACTCCGGACATGCTGAAGCAACGGCTGAAAGGCAGTCTTTTTGGGAAGCGCATCTTTCATTTTTTTAGGACGGATTCGACGAATCGAGTAGCACTGGAATTGGGGCATGCTGGCGAACCGGAGGGCGCCGTCGTCCTGGCGGAAGAGCAAACCGCGGGGCGTGGCCGAGGGGGACGCGCATGGCATTCCGAACGCGCGACGGGCATTTATGTAACTTTGCTTCTCAGGCCAAAACTGGCCCCCGTACAAGCTCCCTTGCTAACCATGATGGCGGGGCTTTCCGCGCATTCTGCGGTGCAAGCCCTGACCGGGCTGGAAGTTGACCTGAAGTGGCCGAACGATCTGCTCGTTCGAGGAAGAAAACTGGGCGGGATCTTAACCGAGATGCACGCGGAACCAGGTCAAATTCGATTTGTGATTGTGGGAATCGGTCTGAACGTGAATCAGGAGAAGTTTCCCGGTGAGCTTGCCAATCTAGCGACTTCCCTGCGCGCGGAGACGGGCAAACCGCAATCGCGCATGGAGCTGCTGGTTCGGTTGCTGCACGAATTCGAGAGCGATTACAATCGTTTCTTGCGGGAAGGAGTGGCCACCGTGGTTGCGCGCTTCGAATCGGTATCTAGTTATGCGCGAGGCAGGCGCGTGCGCGTAACAAACGGAACAGAAAGCTATGTGGGAACAACGGCAGGCCTCGGGCCGGAGGGATTGCTGCAAGTAGAACGTGACGGCGGACAGCTGATGACGGTGATCGCGGGCGACGTCGCGGAGGCACGCTAGATGCTGCTGACCATTGACGTGGGGAACACCAACTCGGTGCTGGGCGTTTTTCGCGGCGAAGAGCTGATCGCGAACTGGCGTTTGACGACGGCTCGTGAGCAAACCATCGACGAGTATGGCGTGCTGACGAGAAATCTGTTCACCCTGGCGGGACTCGACCGGGACACCATCACGGGCGTGATCATCAGCTCGGTGGTGCCTCCGGTCAATCGGACACTTGCAGAAATGTCGCGAATTTATTTTGGGAAGAAGGCGCTCTTTGTGGAACTGGGTGTGAAGACCGGGATGGCTGTCCTGGTGGACAATCCCTCCGAGGTGGGCGCGGACCGCATTGTGAACGGCGTGGCAGCGTTTCACCAGTACGGCGGGCCGTGCATCGTGGTGGACTTTGGCACAGCGATCACCTTTGATGCGATTTCCGGGAAGGGCGAATACCTCGGCGGGGTGATCGCGCCTGGACTGGGGATTTCGTCGGAGGCGTTGTTTGCGCGTACGGCGCGGCTGCCGCGCGTGGAGATCAAGGACCCCGGAAAGGTGATCGGAACAAACACGGTCACGCACATGCAAGCGGGTCTGTACTACGGCGTGGTGGACATGGTGGACGGGATGCTCGCGCGCATGAAGAAAGAACTCGGCGAAGATGCCAAGGTTGTTGCGACCGGCGGCCAGGCCAAGCTCGTGTCGAAAGGCTCGAAACACATCCAACACACCGATGAATTCCTAACCCTGACCGGCTTGCGATTGATCTGGGAGAAAAATCAGCCGGCAGAACACGGCAAGAGCGCGACAGCGGCACCGGCCAAGAAGGCGCAGAACTAACCCGCGGGACTGGCGGCGCGTACGGAATCGGGGCCCGCGTCCGCGTATCCGGCGGCGTCCCAACCAACGAAATGGACGGCTGGAACTACTTCAATTATTTTACGGAAATAGAAGAATACTTTTGGAAGAAACGCGGGGCGCATCTGCTGGTGTCGCCGCTGGATTGGGCGATTATGGAGGCGTGGCACAAAGCCGGGGTGCCGCTGGAAGCTGCGCTGAAAGGCATCGACAAAGCATTTGAGAGCTATCAGAGGTCGCGAAGGGGAGCGGCCAAGCCGCTGAAAAACCTGGCTTATTGCACGGACGCGGTGCTGGAAGCAGCCGAAGAACAGCAGGAAGCGGCTGCGGGGAGCGGGCCGAAAACCGCGCCCGCGACGGCCAGCAACGCGTTTTCGCGAGACGAATTGAAATCGTATTTTGCAAGGAATGTGGTGCATTTGAAACGTGCGGCAGAAGAGAGTTTCGAACGACAGCTAAAGATCGCCGGCGGGTTGACGGAAATTGCAGAATCTCTGAAATCCAGCGGCCAGTTCCTCGATGCGCCGGGGGCGCTGGACCTGGAAGATCTCGAGCGCCGGCTGGCAATTCTGGATGAGAAGATACAAGCATTGCTGACTTGTCATGCACCAGAAGAACTCATGCTCAAGATCCGGCGCGAAGTGGATGGGCAACTGGCGATGTACCGGCGAAAGATGAGGGCCGAGCAACTGGCGATGGTCGAGAAACAGTATGTGCAGAAACGACTGCTGGAAGAGTTTGGAATCCCGCGCCTGAGTCTTTTCTATTTGTCTTAGCGTGAGCCGGCAAATTGGCTCTGTATCCGGAAACAAGAGAGAGCGGTTTGAGTTGCGCTCACCAGGGCGCCTCTTCTCAAAACAGGACACATATTATGGCTGATGAATTAAAAGTCTCGATTGAAAAACTCATTTACGGCGGTGACGGTTTGGCGCATGCCGATGGAAATACCGTTTTCGTGCCGTATGTTTTGCCTGGCGAGGAGGTGCGGGCAACCACGAAATCGAAAAAGAAGAGATTAATCTGGGCCGAACTGCTGGAGGTCACTTCCCCGTCCAAAGATCGCGAAAAAGCAAAGTGCGCTCATTTTCAGAAATGCGGCGGCTGCCACTACCAGCACATTCCGGCAACGGAGCAGTTGAGACTCAAAAAGGACATTCTGCGCGAAACGCTCTTGCGGCTTGGCGGAATTGCATGGGATGGCGCGATCGTGGAGCATTCGGCGGAGCCCTATGGCTATCGAAACCGCGCGCAATGGGCAGTGCGAAGCGGGATGCCTCGGGCGCTGGGATATTTCCTGCCGGAGAGCTCCATAATCGTGCCGATTGATGACTGCCCCGTGCTCTCGCCGCGCCTCGCGAGCACGTTCGCCCAGCTTCAGGAAATGGCACGCTCCGGCAGGTTGCCAGAAGGTATCCAGGAAATCGAAGCCTTTGCCGACTCGCTGGACGAAAAGATTGCGTTGAACGTGGCGTTTGAGAAATTCCCGAAGCCCGCCACTGAGCTTGCATCTACTTTCCAGGACGTTTTGCCCCAGATCGAAAGTTTGCTTTTGCTGGACAAAAAGAAGAATCGGTTTGAATTGACGGGACCGGGTTACTTGACGCACGAAGCCGGCGGATACAAATACCGGGTCAGCCATCTTTCATTCTTTCAGGTGAACCGATTCCTGATCGAGGATTTGCTGAAGACGGTGACCGCGGATGCGCATGGCGCACTGGCGCTGGATTTGTATTCGGGAGTCGGTTTCTTTGCGTTGCCGCTGGCAAAGACGTTCCAGAACGTGGTGAGCGTGGATGCTAACCTCGCCGCGACTCGAGATCTATACGCCAACGCGGAGGTTGCCGGCGTCACGATCGTATCGCACAACGAACATGCAGAAGAGTTTCTGAAAAAAACCGAAGAAAAACCAGACTTCGTGGTCTTGGATCCGCCGCGAGCAGGATTGGGAGCGGAACCCGCAGAGAAGCTCGCGGAGCTTGGAGCCAAAGAGATGGTGTACCTTTCCTGCGATCCATCCACACTGGCTCGTGACCTGGCGGTGCTGACGGGCTCACCCCGGAAACGGAAAGAAAACACCGGGCCAAACATCCGCTACGAAATCACGGAAATGCATCTGTTCGATCTGTTCCCGCAGACATTTCATATCGAAACCCTCGTGAGGTTGCAAAGAGTGCCATGAGGCTGCCGGCCCCAGCGATGACCGCGGCATTTGCCTGCGGCATGGTGATAGGCCTGCACCCCGCGGCCGTGCGAAATGCTGCGCCTCTTATTCTCCCTTCCTCTTCTTTGGTGACGATAGTTGTTCTCCTTCTGGCCGCCATCCTTCTCCTCGGGCTCGGGCATCGTGGCGGGCTTTCTGCAATCCGGGAACGTTGTCCTGTTGCGAAACTCTGAATCGGGCGTGAACTGTCTTCCCCGGCCCCGCCGAGACTCGAAGAATTGGCGCGCACCGACAATCCGCATCGAACCCGACCTGCGTGGCAATGCTTTTGGCTGGGATGGCTTCGATGGAGACTTTTTGTGGCCCGAGTTTCCCCCGCAAGGGGTCGCTTCTCGAGTGACGAGCAATGACTCGTTGGTGCCTAAGTTGCGCTCCAGGCGGCCGGAGCATCCGAAAAACAAGTGGGACGCGAAGTTCTCTTCTAGAACAGCGTGGAAGCAATGCACTCGGGTGCGCTGGAGATCGGACATCACGGAAGCAAGAATCCAACTACGCCGGAATTCCTCGCGGCCGGCGCGGTACATATGTTGACGGATGGAGATCATCTGCTTCGTTGCGTGTCCAGGTGCGACAAACGCTACCGCGTCAGTGCGGACGGAGACGCCAGATGGCCAGCAAGACCAAGAGTAGAAATAAGAAGCCAAGGGGGGCCTGCCACTCATGGTTTTTCTTGTACTGGGTGAGAGAGAAGGACCCGGCCGAGTCTGCAGGCAGTCTCGCGGCGGTCAGACGCGGAATAAAAAGCGGGACGGCGCGTGCATACTCTTCGAAAGATGCCCGGTGGCGAAGGTGGAGTTCAGTCGTTTCCCTCCGCATCACGATGGAATAAAAAATCGCGAAGTAGAAAATAAGGATGGAGACTGAGATCCACGAGCGCGTGGCAATTCCGGCTCCGAGAGCCAGCATGGCGCTTCCGAGATAGAGCGGATTTCGAGTGTAAGCGTAAGGGCCGGTGACGGTGAGGACTTCCTGCTTGTGAAGATAGCCGGCTGCGTACGCGCGTACCGACAGACCGACAGCTCCCGCCAGAGCGCCCAACAAGATGCTGCCAGGCGTGGGCCTGGAGAAACCGAGAACTGCTATTGCGAGCGGATAGCCCAGCCGTACACGCCAACGCACAAAAAAATTGCCGACCCCGCTCATCGGCGAATCTCAACCTGCCGGCGAACCGCGTCGAACACGTCGTCGACGGCGATTTCCAGAATGGAAGCAGCGGCTTGGTCGCCTCGTTTGTAGGTGGTCACCGCGTGCGGACTACGCAGAACGATGTTGATGCGAGAAGCGTTGCCACAGCCGTCGCTCATTCGATAGGGACCATTTCGCGCCGGGTCTGTTGGACCAAAGATGGCGACGGCAGGCGTTCCTAGAGCGGCGGCCAGATGCAGCGACCCGGTATCACCAGCGACGATGCAGACCGCGTTGCGCAGAAGAGCCATGAGTTGGCCGAGTGCACCATCGTAAGCGATGGGGTCGGCTGCCCCACTGGCGGCTTTGACCACGGAGACTACACCTTCTTCACCGGGGCCATAATTCAGAACGCAACGCAGTCCGAGCGTGCCGTGGATTTTCTGGCAGAGAGCGCCGTAGCGATCCGGCGGCCAGCATTTCGAGCGCCAGCCCCCGGCGGGGCTCAATATGACGTACCGTTCGATAGCCATGCTTCGCAGGAGTTGCAAGACAAACACTTCCTGAATCGCCGGCACCGAGAGGACGACGGACGCCACGCCGTTGCGAGCACCTGCGCGCTGCGACAATTCTCCATTCTGATCGGCGATGTGGGTCTGTGTGCAATGGACGCCATCGGTGTAGAGGATCGGTACGCCGAACTCGCGAACCGTTTGCGAGGAAAATCCGATTCGGCGTGAAACGCCGCCGAAGAACGGCAGTGCCGAAGACTTCCACAACCCTTGATAGTCGATCGCAGTCGTGAAGTGCGCCTTGCGGATTCGTCCGATGATTTCGCGCAAAGATTGGTAGGAGCGAGTCTCCGTCTCCCAGACGTCCGTTGCCAACTCGCTGCTTTCGACCAGCGCTTTCCAGCGGGGATGGGTCAGCCAAACGATTTCAGCTTCAGGAAACGATTCGCGCAGACCGGCGACGGCGGGAAAGGTGTGGACGATATCTCCGAGGGAACCAAGACGCACGACCAGGAAGCGCGGCTCAGGCATGCGGCGCCTTACGAATAGACTCTAGCAGCTGTTGCGTGGAATGCTCCTTGGGGTCACCCACGATGGCCACGCGGATGCCAAGCCGTGCGGCGACGGCGCGCTCCGGCACAGTCTCGGCGGCGTAGTCGGTGCCTTTGGCATGTACATCAGGGCGCAGCTCTTGCAGAAGGGCTTCGACGTTGGGTTCGCCGAATAGCACGACGTAATCCACGCAGCGAAGCGCGGCAACGAGTTGGGCACGCGCGTTTTCATCGAGGATGGGGCGGCCGGGCCCTTTGAGTGCGCAGACGCCGGAATCAGCATTCACACCGACAACCAGAACGTCGCCTTCGCGCCGGGCACCTTCAAGATAACGAATATGTCCGACGTGCAGGGTATCAAAGCAGCCGTTGGCGAAAACAATACGCTGGCCGCGGCGCTGGTGTTTCTGAAGGCTCTCGCCCAGCGCAGCACGCGCGATAATTTTGGAAGCGGCTTCACGCATAACTTAAGAGGCAGCTCCGGATGCCTCGCCGCGGATGGCGTCGAGAAGCTCTTGGCGCGAAATGGTAGCCGTTCCGCGCTTCATGACCACCAGGCCGCCCGCGATGTTGGCGATGTGCGCAGCCTCCAGAGAAGATGCCCCGCAGGCCAGAGCCAGAGTGTACGCGGCAAGAACGGTGTCCCCGGCACCAGTGACATCCACGGCTTGATCGCTGCCGTGAACGGGGATCTGCGAGAAGCGATCGCCTGGTTCGAAAAGGGCCACACCGTGTCGTCCTCGGGTGACCAGGAGTGATTGCAATTTCATCTCGGAAAGAGTTTCGCGGCCTGCGCGCGTGAGCTCGCCGGTATCTTGACCGATGGCCGTGTGATGCTCCGCCTCAAGTTCGGCTTCGTTGGGGGTAGCGGAAGTGATGCCTGCCTTCGCATAACGGTGCAGCTGGTAACGAGCGTCAAGTGTGACCTGCAGGGAACCCTTGCGCTTCACGGATGCCTGCTGCACAAGCTCCGGAGTCGCTATGTTAAAGCCGTAGTCGGACACCGCCAGCGCGTGGGCATGGCCGAGACTTACCGTAAGCCGCTGCTGGAGCTTTTTTCGAACCGCATCCGGCAGAGGCGCTTTCGGTTCGTAATCGACGCGCAAGACCTGTTGTCCCACGGTGTGCGCCCAGCCCGCCAGAAAGCGGCTCTTGGTCGGCGTCGTCCAGCCCTTTACACGGAAAATCCCGGAAACGTCGACTCCCTGGCGGCGAAACTGAACGATCAGCGCGTCTCCGGCGAGGTCAGCGCCCACCGCTGTGACAGGCAGGACGTGCGCGCCGAGAGACACAAGGTTGTTGGCAGCGTTGGCGCCGCCTCCAGGAACAATTTTAGTTTCGCGATGCTTGAGGATCAGGACCGGTGCTTCACGAGAGACGCGAGAGATTTCGCCATATTGGAATTCATCGGCAACGAAATCGCCGAGGAGAACGACGGTTTTGCCGGTGAATTGCTCGACGCACTCGCGGAGGGCAAGAAGGTCGACAGAGGTTGAAGCTGGTTTTTGCGCGCGCGAACGCTTCATTTTTGTTGCCTCAGGATCCAATCTGCCGCTTGGGTGAGGTCAGCGGCGATAAAATCGGCCTGCATAGACCACTTCACCGAATGCCCGGCAAGTTCACCCTCACCGTAACCTGTGCGGACGAGCACGCCCCGCGCACGGGCGTTTCGCGCGAGTTCCATGTCGCCGTGACGATCTCCAACTACGAAGGAGCGTTGCAAATCGAGCGCGTGCTCCGACGCCGCGCGGTCCAGCATGCCGGTTCTAGGCTTGCGGCAGGTACAGTTATCTGCGGGGATGTGCGGACAATAATAGATCGCGTCGATATTCGCGCCCCCCTCGGCAAGTTGTTTCGTCATGAGCTCGTTCACGGTGTGCACGAGCGATTCCGGAAAGTAACCGCGTCCGACGCCAGACTGATTGGTGACCACAATGACAGGCAAGCCCGCTTCGTTGAGCCGGTGAATGGCGGCCGCGACAAAGGGAAACATACGAAAACGGCTGGCATGATTCAAGTAGCCCACTTCCTCGGCGATGGTCCCGTCGCGATCGAGGAAAACGGCGGGCCGCAACGAGGATTGCTCAGGCACGCCGCACCTGGATCGAGGACAGCCAGGGTTTTGCCGCGACCTGCACCATGTCGGCGGTGATTGCAGTCATGCACCGATGATCGGTCGGGCAGCGGCGGAGAAAACATGGGCTGCAGTAAGGCTTTTGCTGAACAATGCTGCAGCGCGGCGTGACGGGGGCCGTTCCGTGCGGATCGGTGGGGCCAAACACGGCGACGATGGGCAGGCCAACACCAGCAGCGACGTGCATCGCGCCGGAATCGTTGCCGATGAAAAGCTGGCACTGCGAGAGCAGCGCAGGCAGATCGGCAATTGCGGTTTTCCCAGTGAGATCAAGGGGAGGCCGGGGCATTTCGGCGGAGATGGCCGCCGAAACGTTGGCCTCGGCGGCAGTTCCAAAGAGGATAATCTCGGCTTCCGTCTCCGACTGTAGCCGATTTGCCACCTCGGCAAAACGCAAAGGCGGCCAGCACTTTGCTGATCCGTACGACGCGCCGGCCGCGACGGCAATTCGCACGGCACCCTGGCGTACGCCGGACTTAGAAAGAAATTCATCGGCACTCCGGCGCTTCTCCTCGGGAACGCGCAGGCCAATAAACGCTTCGTCCTTCGCGGAGTGCCCCCATCCGGCCCGGCGCAGGAGTTCCAAATAATAATACTTTTCATGCGCAGGAATTTCCCCCGGCTGGGGGAGGGGTACGCTCTGGGTCAGCAGAAAGCTGCGGGCGTGGCGCGCGTATCCGATGCGCTCTGGAATTCTCGCGCGCCAGGCCAGCCACGCGGCATCGAACGCATTTTGCAGCAACAACGCGACATCGAACTTCTGCGCGCGAAGTTCCGCTGCCAGCCGCTCGCGGCCGGAAAACCCTGCGTGCAAGCCTTTCGGGTCGTAGGGGATGAGTTGATCACATATCTCTTGATCGCGATATATATCCGCGACGTAGGGCCGCGCGACGATCGTGATTTCCGCACCAGGAAAACGCTTGCGCACCGCGCGAAGCGCCGGAAGCGCCATGATGGCATCCCCGACCCAGTTCGTCGCGCGTATGAGAATCTTCACACCGCCGCTCCCGCGCCGCCTGCGAGCGTTTGATCAAGAACGTTTCTGAAATCAGCCTCTGGAGTCACCGCCAGGTCGATCACCGCGATGTAGATCGGGGCTTCCTCAAACTTGGGATGGTGCAAATTCTGTGCGTCCTTTTCGGTGGTCACAAACGCGTTCGCACCAGCCTGCTTCCCTACCCGCCTGACCCCCAGGATGTCACGCTGTGTATAGCGATGGTGATCGGGAAAAATTGCTTGGCCGCAAATGGCAAGCCCCCAATTTCCGAGATCGCGGAAGAACGCGTCGGGATTGCCGAGGCCGCAGAAGGCAAAAAACGGGCCGGCGCCGATTTCACTGGCGGAGAGAAGAGTGATCTCACCTCCGAAGCGGCGGAATCCAAGCAGACGCGTCGAGGCAGCGAAAACCGGATACTGATTGAGCTTCCCGATCGCCTCAAGCGTTCCCGATGCTGTTTCGGCGCGAGTAAAAACAATCAAATTTGCGCGGCTCATGGCCACGAGTGGTTCCCGAAGTCTGCCGGCCGGTAGTAAAGACTCCCCAGCAAGCGGTCGAGACGCATCCATCAAAAGAATATTAAGGTTGCGGGCAAGCTGGAGATGCTGAAAACCGTCATCCAAAAGAAAAACGTCGATAGACTGCTGCGATTCGAGCCGGCGCCCCTCGGCGAAGCGGTTTTTGCCAACTCCAAATGAGACGCGGCCCTGCAAACGGAACTTCATCAACTCGATTTCGTCGCTTGTCCCGTTCGTGCCTCGGTAGCCGCGACTCAAAATCGCAACGCGCTTCCCGTCCCCCAGGAACTTCTCCGCGAGCCAGATAACCATAGGCGTCTTGCCGGTACCACCAACGGTCAGATTCCCGACACTGATGACCGTCCCTTTCAGGCTCTTCTCTTTGAACCATCCGTTGGCATAGAACCAAACCCGCGCGCGAACTCCGCCACCATAGAGCAGCGAGAGGGGCCACAGCAGTCTCCGCAATAGTGACGAAACATTCATCGAACGGCGCCATCCATCTGCTTGGCCAGTTCGGCCATGGCGCGATCGGTCGCGCCGCGAGAGTCCTCCACGAGCCGTCGCGCCGTCGCGCCCATCTCTTTCATCCGCGGTGGATCGCGGAACAACTCAATCCAGGCCACCCCGACATCTTCGGGACTCTCTACTTGCACGGCGGCACCCGCCGCAACAAAACGCGCGGCAATTTCCGCAAAGTTTTCCATCGACGGGCCAAACACGGGGATCTTACCGAAGGCCGCCGGTTCGAGGATATTGTGACCGCCGGCAGAAACGAGCGAGCCTCCGACAAAGGCACCGTCGGCCAGTCCATAAAGCGAGGCCAGCTCACCAATACTGTCAAGCAGGAGAACGGTTACGTCGTCGGGGATGGTAGAGTGATCGGACGACTGAATGGCGTGCGGCTGTGCCGGCCCTGGAATTGGCAATCGCGACCGCCTGATGAACTTACGATGCGATTCATCGATTAACTCCGCAGCTTCATCAAAACACTCGGGCTTGCGGGGCGCAAGCACAAGCAGCGCCTTTGGATACTCCCCTTGTAAAGTTCCAAACGCGATGAGCGCGTGCGGCTCTTCCGTCGCAACAACGCTTCCCGCAACGATGATCGGTGATCGACCGCTGCGCTTGATCTCCGTTGCAAGCCAACTCGACAATGGCGTGGGCGCAGGAAGCTCCAGGTCGTATTTCAAATTTCCACTAACCCGGACACGCTCCGCCGGGGCGCCCAAGACCCGCACGCGCTCCGCATCTTTCTCGCTCTGCATGAGGAAGGCGCTGGCGTTGGACAATGCGTTTCGCAGGAAGGGACGAAGGAAAAAAGCAAAAACACCGAGATAGCTCTGATAGCGTGCAAACGAGCGGTCAGAAATGCGCCCGCTAACGAAAAGTAGAGGAATCTTGCGCCGTCCGGCTTCTCGCAGGAAATTCGGCCAGATCTCGGTCTCCAGCACCAGCACAACCGACGGTCGCACGGCACCGAGCGCGCGACGGACGCAGAAGGCCCAATCCAGCGGAAAATAGATGATGGCATCGGCAAAGGGCATGCGTTCGCGCACCAGCTCCTGCCCCGTTTTGGTGGTCGTGGAGATAATGAGAGGCCGCTTGGGGTAGGCTTCTCTTAACCGCCGCGCAAGAGTAATGCTGGAAAGGGCTTCGCCGACGCTCACGGCATGAATCCAGATCGCGCCCGTGGAATGCGCGGCCAGCTTGGCGAGCCCCGGAAAGGAGAATCCCAAGCGTTCTCCGAGGTTAGAGAAATACTTTCCGTGGCGCATTCCCTCGACGATCCAATAGGGCACTAGCAGAAGGGCCGCTAGGCCCATGAGAAGGCTATAAATGAAATACACTAAGCGTGGCTCCGGTCTGTCCGCGCTCCGCCAGCAGCAGACGGCGCGCGAGGCAGGGCAACCCTGCACAACCCCTAGGAATCGAAGGCCTCAAGATGAGAAAGTCTATTATAACCCGATGCGAAAACTAACCCTCACCCTTCCCTTTGTTGCCGTCTCGGTGCTGGCGGCCCAACAGGGAGCCACCCAGCAACCGTCGTCGCTCAAGACCACTTCTCTGGAATCCCACGAAGGCCTGACCATTACGGCCCGGCCATGGACCGACCCCGCGCTCTACAAGGAGAAGTTCCCGAAGAAGTCGCCCGTTGCGGCAGGAATCATCGCCGTGCAGGTCGTTTTTCGAAATGATTCCGACGACAGCATGAAGGTCAACCTGGAGCGCATTCGACTAAACCTCACCCTGTCGGAAGAAGAACATCAGGCGCTGTACCCGCTGTCGCCGGAAGAAGCGGCCGACGTGATCACGCATCCCTCCACGAAAAACGTAACCAGTAAGAGATTGCCCATCCCCTTGGGCGGCCCGAAGACCGGACGGGACAAGAAATGGACGGAAGTGGAACAGTCTATACGCGACGCGGGAGTGCAAGCGAGCGTGGTGGCGCCGCACGGCACGGTGCAGGGGCTTCTTTATTTCAACCTGCGAAGCCAATTCGAGCTTCTGAATAGCGCTCATCTATATGTGCCCGAGATAGTGGCCCTCGAAAAGAATCGCAGCCTCATGTACTTCGAAATTGACCTGAGCCGGTCCGCGGAACCTTGAACGACTCGGGAATTGCAGTTCAAACACATCGGTTTGCGCGCGTCGCCGTCGTCGGCTAACATGACGTGTGCAAACTTTCCCGAACCACACTGGACAAATGCTCGCTCTTCTCGATGATCTGAACCCCCAACAACGGCTGGCCGTCGAAACCATTGAAGGCCCGGTGCTGATCCTCGCCGGTGCCGGCACCGGCAAGACCCGTGCGGTCACGTATCGCATGGCCAATCTGATTGCCAGCGGAGTCCCCGCCGAAGCCATTCTTGCGGTCACGTTCACCAACAAAGCCGCGGAAGAGATGCGCAATCGTGTCTCGGACCTCCTGTTGCGCGCCGGGATCCCTCCTGGGGGGCCCTGGCTTTCCACGTTTCATTCGCTCTGCGCGCGGTTGCTGCGGCGCGAATCGGCCGCCGCCGATCTGCCGCGGGGTTTTGCCATATACGACGATGAAGACCAGCTTACGGCAGTCAAGCTGGCCATGACCAGGCTGCAGATCGAAGACGAAAGTCTGACGCCGCGGAATGTTCTCAGCCGGATCAGCCATGCGAAAAATCATGGCCAGACTTCCGAGCAGTTGCGCGCCGAAGCGTTCGACCAAAACGGGCGGCGCATCGCCGATATTTTCGTGGGATACGAAAAGCTCCTTCACGACAGCAAAGCCTTGGACTTCGACGACCTGCTCCTCCGATCGGCGCGTTTGCTGCGCGAATCCACGGCGACGCGGCAAAAGTGGCAAGCACGCTTCCAATACATTCACGTAGACGAATATCAGGACACTAATCGCGTGCAATATGAGCTGCTGCGGCTGCTGACCGGGCCGAAGCAAAACGTTTGTGTTGTGGGCGACGAAGATCAATCGATCTATCGCTGGCGAGGTGCGGACGTTTCCATTCTCCTGAGTTTCTCCCGGGATTTTCCCGCTGCTCGAATCGTCAAACTGGAGCGCAACTACCGTTCGACGCAGAATATTCTCGACGCCGCCGGCGCCGTGGTCGCGAACAATCCTGAGAGGCTGGGCAAGTCGCTGAGCGCGGAGAAAGGCCCGGGATCGAATCTGAAGTATCTGGAGGCGCGGGATGCGCAGGCAGAAGCAGAATTTGTGGCAGGTGAGCTCGACCGCATTCTCAACGACGATTCGGACCAAACGTGTGCCGTGGAATATCGCACTAATTTTCAGTCGCGCGCTTTCGAAGAGGTTTTCCGTCGCCGCGGCGTGCGTTACAGACTCGTGGGCGGTTTCAGCTTCTACAATCGTGCGGAAGTGAAGGATGCGCTCGCCTACGTGCGTCTGGCAATGCATCCGGAGGATGAC
>WNGH01006993.1_pt1 | contig 18490 bp, 11 predicted proteins | sample 5400631 | NCBI WGS metagenome assembly WNGH01 (sample SAMN13153373, study PRJNA577476) | soil metagenome | isolation source: 115 cm soil or saprolite under Garry oak tree replicate 1 | place: USA:California | collected 2016-06-15
GTCCCTCCGCGAGGTTCGTCAGCACGGGCTCGGTGAGCCGCGCCAGCACGTCGATCCAGTACTCGCGATCGGCGGAGTCCAGTGTCAGAGAGCTCGCTGACCCCGGGCGCAAGCCCGGGGTCCAGCCCCGGGATCCCACCGCCGCGAACGCACCCAGGCTCGCCAGAAATTCCCGCCGCCTGGTCATGTCCTCATCGCGCGAGGGGATCGGGGCGCAGCTGAAAGTGCAGGACCGGCAAGCAGCCCACCAGCCAGAGCTTGCGCGTGCCGCTCACGCGCCACGCATGAACGCGCAACCCGCGTTCTGAGCTCGAATCAGAGCGAAGATTCCTGAAGGGACGAGAATCGCACCCGGGACCAGTCCGTTGCGCACCTGGGTCCGCGTCTCCTCGACGTCACGCTCGAGTTTCTGCGCGAGCCGGGCCGCCCAGTTCATCGCGGCGATGTTGCAGACGAGCAGGGTCACGCCCCGGCCGAGGAGCGCTTCGAGTGTGGACCGGTCGTGGGCGCGGGGGGACTCCGCCGGCGCCGACCAGAACGGATTGCGGCGGGCGGGGTCGTTCACGTGTGCTTCCACGCCGATCTCGTAGCGGGCCCATAGGCTGTCCCCGAACGCGAGCGGCGCGCCGAGCTGGCGGGCCACGATAACGGCGCGGGTTTCCTCGTCGCGGGTCCCATAGACGCCGCGGAACTGGTCCATGAACATCCCGGCAAGGTCCAGCGCGAATCCGTCCGCGACCTCATTGGCATCGAAGACCGCGCGATACGACGCGTTCTTCAGGCGGTCGACCCACGACATGTCCCACGACGACGTGGGCAGTGGCTGTCGGCGCGGGTCCAGGCGCGGCGACTCGCCCCAGACCGGCGCGAACGCGCTACTGCCGGCGAACCCGGTGACGGCTGCGCCGAGCCGTCCCAGGAAATCGCGACGCGGTGACGCATGCATAGAGCCTCCAGAGGACTCGGGCTATCGCGCGAGTGGGTCGGGCCGCAGCTGGAAGTGCAGCACCTTGCTCGTGGTGCCCTTGCCGCCCTCCATGTGGAACGGGGCTCGGGTGCTCACCGTCGCCCACAGCCCCCGTCCCTGCCAGCCGCCGTTGGGATCGTCGATGCGGCCGTCCATCCACTTCGTGTAGAACCCCATGGGATAGGGAACCCGCAGCACGATCCATTTCCCGTCCTTCAGCACGAGCAGCCCTTCCGACCCGTTGCCGGTGTCGATCGGCAGGTTCGCGCCCAAACCGAGCGTCCCGAACTGATCGACCCAGGTGTAGTAGCTCGCCTCGGCGCTCCCCGGCGTGCTCACGCCCTGCAGCTGCGGCAGCGGCTCGGGATAGAACGTCCAACCTTCGGGGCAATGCTGACCCGTCGCCGTCGGTCCGTTGAGGGGCCCTTTACACTTCCTGCGGTCGAAGCTCGCGAGATGCCCGCTCGCGAGGGCCGTCCAGTAGACGCCGTTTCGATCCACATCGCCGCCGCGCGGTGAGAAGCCCTCGACCGGCTCGCCCGACGGCGTGAGCGGCAACTCGTACAATTCCGCCAGCGCCGTCTCGGGGGGATGCGATCCCGGATTGAGACGCACGACCGCACCCGGGAAGTACAGCGACGTGGCCCAGATCGAGCCGTCGGGTGCCGGGGCCACGGCGTAGAAGCCGGCCGTGATGCGTTTGTCTTTAGCGGGATCGACCGGCTGGTCGGGCTCCACGTACGGATCGCGCTTGCCGTTGCCGTTGGTGTCGAGGATCAGAGCCGTCCAGCCCTGCGCTTTCTCCTCATCGCCCGTCTCGTCGAACAGCTTGGTGTTCAGCCAGCCCACGACCGGGCCGCCGCCCGAGGTCCAGAGCGTGCGGTTCGCATCTTCCGCGAACATCAGGTGGTGGGTGCTGAAGCAGGTGCTGATGTGCGTGAGCTTCCCCGTCTTCGGATCGTACATGGCGAGGTGACGTCCGGCGCGGTTCAGCGGAAACAGCTGCGCCGACGGGTGGCTCGACCCCGCCTTGCAGAAGGCCGGGTTGTCGGGCGGGCGCACGGTGGCGGTGAGCCACACCCGGCCGCGCTCGTCGAACATCGGGTTGTGCACGTTGGCCTTGCTGGTCCAGATCGCTTCGCTGCCCCAGTAGGCCGACGGCTGAAACGGCTGTGAGCCCGTGGCCGGCAGGGTGGTGGGATCGCGCACGGTGAGCGGGACGCGGCTGGTGGCGTTGCGCAGCGGGTCGAGCGCGGGCAGATAGTCGGCGCTCAGCTCGAGCGATCCGTAGATCGAGCCGTTGGGGTTGATCGCCGGGTTGCGGCGATCGGTCGAGACCTCGTCGTGCAGATACGCCTTGGGGTCCGCCCAGTCCCACTCGGTGATGACCACGTCGCGCTCCACGCCCTGGGGCCGGGGCGGCGTGGGAGGCATTTCGCCCGCCGCGATCCGGTCGGTCCAGTCCGCGAACATCGCGAAGGCGCGTTGCGCACCCAGCTGGCTCACCGTGCCCATCATCTGGGCGCCTGCCTGCCCCGACTGCAGCCGTCGCTGCCACGCCGCCACCGAGGACGGAAACGATCCCGAGGCCGCTGGGATCTCGCGGGTTCCCTTGCTGCCCAGTTGATGACAGGCCCAGCACCCGCCCGACTTCATGATCCTGAGCCACTCGGCCTGGCTCTTCACGTTAGGCGACATCCCATTCGGGTCGGAGCCGGTCGCCGCGAACTCACGCGGCTCGGGCACGTGGATCAGGGAGAACCAATACCCCGCCGGGTAGTACTGCGCCGCCGCGCGCGGGTTGGGCGCGATCACCGCCGTGAGGTTCAGCGTCTTGCCGGGAGAGGCCGGCACGTGCGGCGAATCGACGAGCCCATAGCCGCGCACCCAGACTGCGTAGGTCGCCTTGGGAAGGGCGGGGATCAGGTAGCGTCCCTGATCGTCGGTGACGACGATGCGGACGAACTTGGTCGGCAGATCGTGGGTTTCGGCGATCACCCACACCCCGGCCTCCGGCCCGTTCGGACCCGTGACCACGCCGGCGATGTCCTGGGCGAAGAACGCCGGGACTTTCAACAACATCACTAGAGCGACTACCGTGATTACACGCATGAGAGAAAACGCTCCTTTACCATGGGCATAAGAGCCTCGAGCGGCATGTCCCACACGCCCTGGTTGAAGATCTCGACCTCGATGGGGCCCGCGTAGCCCGCGCCCTCGACGGCTGCGCGAATCCGCCGCAGCTCGATCACGCCGTCCCCCATCATGCCGCGATTCATCAGGATGTCGTGCACGGGGACGAGCCAGTCGGAGACGTGGAACCCGACCAGCCGCCCGGCCGCGCGCGACAGCTCATCGTACAGCTCGGGGTCCCACCAGATGTGATACGTATCGACCACCACACCGACGGTCGCCGCTTCGTACCCTTCGGCGACACCGCGCGCCTCGCGCAGTGTCGTGATGCAGGAGCGCTCGGCCGCGAATCCCGGATGCATCGGCTCGATGCCGAGCCGCACGCCGCGCTCCCGCGCGTATGGGACCAGCTCCGCAATGCCATTGGCCACCATGCGCCGCGCGGCCGCGATGTCTTTGTCCGGCGCCGCCCCGCACACCAGCACCAGCACTTCCGCGCCGAGGGCCGCGGCCTCGTCCAGCGCGCGCCGATTCTCCTCGATCCGCGCCGCCCGCTCGTCGGCCGTGCCCGCCGGAAACATCCCGCCGCGACACACGCTCGACACGCGGACTCCCGCGTCGCGCAGCAAACACGCCGCCGTCTTCACGCCCACTTCGGCGAGCTTGTGGCGCCACACGGCGAGGTACGGCACGCCGTGCCGGGCGCAGGCTTCCACGACCTCCTTGAGACTCGCCCGCTCAGCGGTGATCTGGTTGAAGCTGAGCCGCCCCAGGCTGTCCATGGGTTTCAGTCCACGCCGGCGAGCGCCAGGACCCGCCGCATCCGCTCCACCGCACGATCCTGGTCCACGAGCAGCCCCGCCGCGTCCGCGAGCCGGAACACCTCGGCCAGGTGCGGAATCGAGCGCCAGCTCTCCGCGCCGCCGATCATCCGGAAGTGCGGCTGGTGGCCGTTCAAGTAGGCGAGGAACACGATGCCCGTCTTGTAGGCGTGGGTCGGGGCCGCGAAGATGTGACGCGCCAGCGGCATTGTGGGCTCGAGCGCGGCGCGATAGCGGGGCACGTCGTCGCGATCGAGCGCCTGGAGGGCCGCGGATGCGGCGGGCGCGATCGCGTCGAAGATACCGAGCAGCGCATCGCTGTAACCCCGCGCGTCGCCCAGAATCAACCGCTCGTAGTTGAAGTCGTCCCCAGTGTACATGCGCACCCCGCCCGGCAGCCGGCGGCGCAGCGCGACCTCGCGCTCCACGTCGAGCAGCGAGATCTTGATCCCCTCGATCTTGGCGCGGTGCTCGCAGATGATCGCGAGGCAGGCGTCCATCGCCTGGTCGACATCGCGCGTACCCCAGTAGCCGGCGAGCTGCGGATCGAACATGTCGCCGAGCCAGTGCAGGATGACGGGGCGGCTCACCTGCCGCAGCACGGTCCCATAGACTCGAGCGTAGTCGTCGGGCCCGCGCGCCGCGCGCGCCAGGGCCCGGCTCGCCATCAGGGCCACGCGGCCCCCCTGCCCTTCGACGAAGCCGACCTGCTCTTCGTAAGCGCGCTCCACGTCGGCGAGGGTGACGGCGTCGGCCGACGCGAGCTGGTCGGTGCCCGCGCCGCACACGATCCCGCCACCCCCCGCGGTGGCGCGCGCTGCGGCGAGGGAGCGGCGGATCAGCTCCCGCGCCGCGGTCCAGTCGAGTCCCATGCCGCGCTGAGCGGTGTCCATCGCTTCGGCGACGCCCAGTCCGAGAGACCACAGGTGACGGCGGTACTCGAGGGTGGCGTCCCAGTCGAGCTGCGCGCCGCCCAACGGATCGCCGCCGGCGAGTGGGTCGGACACGACGTGGGCAGCCGCATAGGCCACCCGAGACCGGATTGGCCCAACGGGCGCAGGCCACACGACCGGCTCACGCAGCGTGTGAGGCGCAACGCTGCCATCGAAAAGGGGCAAGCGGATCACGTGCGCGGGCACGCGGCGACGGCCGCCGAGGGCGGCGTCCCCGCCGGCCGGAGCCGCGTGCTCACGGGCGAGATCCGTAAGGTCCACCCACCGCCTTTGCGCCCAGGACTGGAGCGCCAGCTCCGCGAGCTGTACTCCCTTTGCGCCTTCGTAGAAATCGTGGGGGAACGGCGCGCCGGTCGCGACGTGCAGCAGGAACCGCTCCCACTGCACCTTGAACGCGTTTTCGAACCGCCCGTCGTCGGGCACGTCCTGCCACGACGCATAGTAGTCGGTCGCGTTAGGCACATCGGGGTTCCATACCGCGCGCGGTGTGTCGGCCCGCCGCTGGATCTTGCAGCCGCGCAAAGTCGCCAGCGCGCTCCCCAGCGTGCCGTCCACCTGGATCTGCAACAGGTCATCGCGGTAGACGCGCACCGCCCATGAAGAGTTGAACTGGGCGAGGATCTCTCCCGCCGGGCCGCCCAGCTTGAACGTGGCGAACGCGGCGTCGTCGGCCGTCGCGGCGTAGCGGCGGCCCTGCTCGTCCACCCGCTCGGGGATGAGCCGGGCGGCGGTGCACTGCACGGCGGTGACCGGCCCGAAGGTGTGGTCGAGCAGGTAGCGCCAGTGGGCGAACATATCGAGGATGATCCCGCCGCCCTCTTCCTTGCGATAATTCCACGACGGTCGCTGCGCCGGCTCGCCATCACCCTCGAACACCCAGTAGCCGAACTCGCCGCGCACGCTCAGGATGCGCCCGAAGAATCCGCCGTCGACGAGCTGCTTGAGCTTGCGGATGCCCGGAAGGAACAGCTTGTCCTGGACGATGCCGTGCCTGACCCCACGACGGCTGGCCAACTTCGCGAGCTCGAATGCCTCGTCCGTGGTGGCAGCGAGGGGCTTCTCGCAGTAGACGTGCTTCCCCGCCGCGATCGCCCTGCGCACATGACCGACGCGCAGGCTCGTCACCGTGGCGTCGAAGTAGATCGTGTCCGCCGGGTTCGCGAGACAGGCGTCCAGATCGGTCGAGACGCGGGTCAGGCCGTGGGTGGCCGCGATGTCGCGGAGCTTCGCCTCGTTCCTCCCCACCAGGATCGGGTCGGGGACGAGCCGATCGCCGTTCGGCAACGCGATGCCGCCCTGCTCCCGGATCGCGAGAATCGAGCGTACCAGATGCTGGTTCAGGCCCATGCGCCCGGTGACGCCGTTCATGATGACGCCGATCGGGCGCGTGGCCATCAGCCTCCGTGTAGGGGCGCAGCATGCTGCGCCCCTACCTGGGCGGGGACCGGGCGTAGAGGACGTGGCAGGAACAGAATGGCGACCGCGCCCACCAGCGCACACGCAATCAGCGCCGCGAAGCCGGACGCGTAGCTCCCGGCCGCGTCGCGCATCCGCCCGACGAGCCAGGGTGCGACGGCTTCGCCCACGCCATCGGCCGTGAGCACGATCCCCATGACACGACCAAGCACTTGCACGCCGAAGAGTTCGGCTGCCATCAGAGGAATGATCATGTACTCGCCCCCGAGTCCGATCCCGAAGACGACGGCGAAAAAGTAGATCGCCCCCGGTGTCGCCGTCAGGAAGAGTAAGGGGATCGCGGACACGACGAGCAGATAGATCAGGAGCATCACGTATTTCTTCGGAATCCGATCCGCGAGCCATCCCATCCCCAGTCGACCGACCAGGCTCGAGACCAGCACCAGCGACGCGATCTGCGCCGCGACGGTCTGCGAATAGCCGTGGTCGAGGCTCAAGAAGAGCTTCAGGTGCTGGTTCGTGCCGCCCACCGCGGCGATCGAGCACATGCTGCCCACGAGAAGGAGATAGAACGCGGGTGTGCGGAAAACAGGACCGGCGGAAGGTTGGGGGAGGTTGGGGGAGGTCGGGGAGGCCTGCCCCGGCGACTCCCTGACAACCAGCGCCAACGGCAAGGCTACGACGACGATCAGCGCGCCGAGGACCTGTAGCGCCCCCTGCCATCCCACAGCCCGCGTCAGCCACACTGACAGGAACGGCACGAGCGCGCCCCCGATGCCGATCCCGAGATAGGCGACCCCCATGGCACGGCCGCGCGTCGCCGTGAACCAGCGCGACAGGAGTACCTGGTTCGGGAGCGGGCCGCCGCACACATTGCCCAGCGCGTTGAAGAGATAGAAGAAGTAGAAGCCCGCCAGCGTGTGGATCGCGCCGAGTCCCACGAGCGCAATGCCCGCCATCAGGATCCCGGCCACCATCAAGCGGCGCGGGCCGAACCGGTCCACCATCCAGCCGGCGAAGAAGCCGAACAGCGGCCCCACGATCAGCTTGGAGATCGCGTTGCCCGACGTGACCTGGGTGCGCGACCAGCCGAACTCGCGCACCATGTGGTCGTAAAAGAACGGCAAGCCGTAGAGCGCGATACCGACGATCGCGAACAGCGCCAGGAACGAGGTCGCCACCACCTGCGCCTGCGCGGCGCGCGCCGACCCGCTCACAGGTTGCCGCGCGTGAGCTCGCTCACCGCGTGGTCCACGGCCCGCGCGGTGAGGGCCATGTAGGTGAGCGACGGATTCACGCACGACGAGCTCGCCATGCAGGCGCCGTCAGTGACGAACAGGTTGGGCACGTCGTGCGCCTGGTTGTGGGCGTTGAGCACGGACGTCTTGGGGTCGCGGCCCATGCGCGCCGTCCCCATCTCATGCACGCTGAACCCCGGCGGGCCGTCGTGGTCGTACGTCTCCACGTTCTTGCAGCCCGCGGCCTCGAGCATCTCGGCCGACTGGGTCTTTACGTCTTCGCGCAGGGCGCGCTCGTTGTCGCTCCAGGCACAGTGCACCCGCAACAAGGGAATGCCCCACGCGTCGGTCCGCTGCGGATCGAGATCGACGTAGTTCTCGTGTCGCGGCAGGCACTCGCCGTACCCCTGCATGGTCATTTCCCATGGGCCCGGCTCCCGCAGCCGCTGCTTCAGCTCCGCTCCGAGCCCGGGCTCGGACGCGCCGCGCGACCAGCCCTCGCGACCCGCCCCCGCCTGGATGCCGTAGCCACGCAGGAACCCCGGCTTGCCGTCGCCCTTGCCGCCGAGATTGCGGAACCGCGGGACGTACGTCCCGGTGGGCCGCCGGCCGTACACGTACTTGTCCTCGAGGCCGGGCACCGTGCCGCTCGCGCCCGCCTTGGAGATGTGGTCCATCAGATTGTGGCCCACTGCGCCGCTCGAGTTGGCGAGCCCCGTTGGAAAACGCGCGGTTTTCGAGTTCAGAAGGATCTGAGCCGTGCCGAGGGTCGAGGCGCAGAGGAAGATCACACGCCCGGCGTACTCGCGCGTTTCTCTGGTATTGCGGTCGACGACGCGCACGCCCGCCGCCCGGTCTGTGCGCTCGTCGTAGATCACGCTGTGCACGATCGCGTCGGTGACGACGGTGAGTCTGCCGGTCCGCTGCGCCGCCGGCAGTGTCGCGGAGAGGCTCGAGAAGTAGCCCCCATAGCTGCAGCCGCGGGCACATTGGTTACGCGCCCGGCACGGCCCGCGGCCCTCGAGCGCCTGCGTGAGATTCGCGACCCGCGTGATCGTCATGTGACGCCCCGGGAAGGCGCGCTCGATCCCGCGCTTCACGACCTGCTCGGCGCAGTTCAACTCCCAGGGCGGCAGGAACTCCCCGTCGGGCAGGTACGGCAGGCCCAGGCGCTCGCCGCTGACGCCGACGAAGCGCTCGACGTGGGCATACCAGGGAGCCAGGTCCGTGTAGCGGATCGGCCAGTCGACGCCGTGCCCGTCCTTTAGATTCGCCGCGAAGTCGAGGTCGCTCCAGCGCCAGCACAGGCGGCCCCAGATCAAGCTGCGCCCGCCGAGCTGGTAACCCCGGATCCAGCGAAACGGCTGGTCGTCGGGCGTGATGTAAGGATGCTCGCGATCATTGACGAAAAAGTGCCGGGTGGTCTCGCCGAACGCGTAGTTCTTGCTCTGGATAGGGTAGTCGCGCTCGTACAGTGCCTGCTCGCCGCGGCCGCGGTGCGGTAGCTGCCACGGCTGCAGCCACTCCGTGACGTAGTCCTTGCCGTGCTCCACGTGCCGGCCGCGCTCGAGCACGAGCGTCTTGAGCCCTTTCTCGCACAGCTCCTTCGCGGCCCAGCCGCCCGTGATGCCGGAGCCGACGACGATGGCGTCGTACGGCTCGGTCCGCGTCACACCGCCCACGTGCGGCCGACCTGCGCGAGCGGGACGCACCCGTCGTAGCGGCCCGGGACCGGGGCGTGGTGCAGCTCGCGCGTGGCACCGATCTCGGACGTGTAATAGCCGACGAGCGTGAGCTCCTTGAGACCACGGAAGAACGGCGCCGCCTCGCGGTCCAGGCGCTCGAGTAGGGCGCGCTGCTGGTCCGGAGTGCCCGCCTGAAAGGTGCGGCCGAGATCCACGAGGCCGGCCACGAACCGCTCCCGCTCCGCGGCCGGGTACGACTCCGCCAGCAGCGCGTCGATGAAGCGATGCACCCCTACGGCCCGCGCGCCCGGCGTATCCGTCGGGGGAAGAATCTGGTCAGCGATGGTGGCCACGAGCTCGGCCTGGTCCGGCGTGAGCGCCCGAGGATGCCAGCTGCCGTCCGGCACGCCCCGTGCCTCGCAGCCCGCGAGCACCCCTGCGGCGAGCGGAGCGGAGAGCACGCCGCCCAGCACGAGGGCGGCGCGGCGCAACGCTTCGCGCCGGGCGATGGCGCCGGCGGGGGGGGTCACGAGCCGGTGCGCGCGGCCAAGGGGATCGAGTCCGGCTCGGGATAGAGCAGCTGGGCGCGGTGCGAGCGGACGGCGTCCTGGGGGATCTGCCGCAACAGCGCGTCATAGCCCGCGTCGTGGTAGGCGAGCCGGGCCTCTGCGAGTGGCGACACCAGCAGGTCCGGCTCGGTGGGCGTGATCTGGCGGCCCGGCCACGTACGCCGCGGATCGGCGTACGGCGCCAGATAGTCGAGCGCCTTGCGGATACTGCCGCCCCGGGGTGAGCGGTAGGACCAGAGGTCCACGCCGAGGTGCCGCGCCAGCTCGGCCAGCCGGCACAGCCCCTCGAGGTTCATCACGCTGTAAGCGAGCGAGCGAGTGCGGGCCAGCTCGTAGGGCTGGCGGCCGTCGGCCATGACCTCCGAGCCGATGCGGCGCGTCCTGGCGTCCGCCAGCGTGGAGCGCGCCAGGGCGGTGTCGTCCGTGAACAACGCCAGCGCGGCGACCTGCGCATCGTACCACGTACCATGGTTGTTGCGCGCGCCCCGCTCCTGTTTCCCGATGACGCTCGAGCGTAGCCACCCGAGGTAGGCGGAGAGCCACTGCGCCATCCCGCGTTGGTCCGCCGCCGTCCAGCTGGGTGAGCGCTCCAGCATGCCGATCGCGTCCACCACGCCGACGAGCCCACGCGTCTCGATGATCCCGGCGGCGCGGCCTTCGGTGATGCCCGGAATGCGCTGGCCGTACCGCAAGTGCGGATTCATCCGGGTGGCCGGATCGAGGAACCACGTGCGCAGGAGCAACCTGGCCCGGCCGGCATATTTCTCGTCGTCGCTGAAATAATATGCGAGGGAGAGCGTCGTCACGGCACTGATCATGGCGGCGAGCCGTGGAGCATCGTAATCGACCCGGATCTCCGGGTTGCGCTCCCCATCGCGCCGGAGGTAGGGCAGCCCTCCGGGCTTGGTGGAATCGGGCCACCAGTAGGGACCCATGCTCACATAGTCGTGCTTGTCGCCGCTCGGCGGCACGCGCCGCTTGTCCATCACCGACGCCGCCGGGACTTCCAGAGCAGCAGCGGCCTCCCGCACCAGCCGGTCGTACGCGGGCCGGATCCCGGGGTCGCCACTCCGGACGCGCCGCCTGGCGCGGGCCAGCGCCGCCGGGTCGAGCGCGTACACCCGCGGCCACGCCGCGGCCGCTGGAGTCTGCGACGCCGCGGATGGAGCGGCGCGCTGCCGCAGCCGCCACGCGCCGTCCGGGACGCGCCGCAGCTCGCAACCCGCCAGCACACCCACCGCCACGGCGGCGAGCACGACTCCCCCACGCAGGCGCGTGGCGCGCCGCGGCGCCGCCCGTCGGCCGATCGGGTCGGGTGCGGGATGTGTGGGCATGGGGGCTGCGGGCGGCGTTGCATCGCAAGACATGCGCCCGCCCTCACCGCGGCGGCGCGACACCCGTAGAACGCGAGCATCGCGCTCCGCGATCCCGATCCGTCGCGTCACGCACCGCGTGACCGTCGTCACGAGGGGCACGGCGCTTGCGGTCGCACGCTGAAACCGGGGTGCCGCCGTCAACCGGGAGGACCGATGCGGAAGCGCCGTCGCAGCGCCGTTTCCCCCAGCCTCGCTTTTTGCCTACTGCTGTGTGCACTGCTGCCGCTCCGAGTCGGGGGGGCCCAGCAGGCGGACGGGCAGGCAGGGTCTCTCGCGCCTGAAACCGGCGTCATCACCGGTGTCGTGACCGCCCAGGAGACCGGCCTCGCTCTGCCGGAGGTCCGCGTGGCCGTGCTCGGCACCAGCCTCGCCGCTACGGCCGATCACGACGGCCGGTTCAGCATCGCCCAGGTCCCTCCAGGCACCTACAGGCTGCAGGCCCGGCTGATCGGGTACGAGGTAGGCGAGGTCCTTGGCGTGGTGGTGGCAGCCGGCCAGACCGCGACCACGAACCTCCGCCTGCAGCCGCTGCCCGTCGCACTGCAGGAAGTCGTGGTGGTCGGCTACGGCACCCAGTTCCGCAGAGACGTCACGAGCTCCCAATCCTCCATCCCAGCCGCAGACTTGAACACCACGCCCACGGTGAACACCGTCGACGCGCTCCAGGGACGGGCGGCGGGCGTGGACATCGTGACCACGGGTCAGAAGCCGGGCGACGGCGTCCGCGTCCGGGTGCGCGGCGCGCGCTCGATCACCGCCGGCAACGATCCGCTGTACGTGGTGGACGGGATTCCCGCGGCAGGCGTCACCGATCTGAGCCCGAACGACATCGCGTCGATCGAGGTCTTGAAGGATGCCTCGGCCACGGCGATCTACGGCTCGCGTGGTGCCAACGGCGTCGTCCTCATCACCACGCGACAAGGCGGCGTCGGACCGACGACCTTCACGTACGACAGCTATTTCGGGATCCAGGGGGAGCGATCCCGCATCCCGATGATGAACGGACAGCAGTACGCGCAGCTCAAGCGCGACGCGAACCGCACGACCGGGAACTACCATTGCGACATCAGCGTCGCAGCCTGCGATTCCGGCGATGCCCAGATCTTCTTGCCGGTCGAGCTGGCGTCGATCCAGGCCGGGCGCTCCACCAATTGGCAGGATCTGGTGCTGCGGCAAGGCCAGCAGGTCAACAACGAGATCCGCATCGCGGGCGGTGATGAGCGGACGCGCTTCGCATTGAGCGGGGGCCAGCTCAAGCAACAGGGGATCCTGCAGGGCCAGGATTTCACCCGGCGGTCATTGCGGTTCAACTTCAACCACCAGCTGAACGACCGCCTCAAGGTGGGGAGCTCGGCGTCACTGGTCCGGACCGACCAGAACCTGGGCAGAGGCGACGGCGTCTACAGCGAGGCGCTCCTCAACAACCCTCTCGCCGTGCCGTATGACAGCGCGGGGACCCTCCTCTTCAAGCCGACGCCCGACGGGCAGCGCGTGAACCCGCTCTCGGACGTGCTGCACTGGATCGACGACCGGGCGAACACGTTGGTAACCGGCACGTTGTTCGCCGACTACCGTCTGACGGACGCGCTCAGCTGGCGGGTGAACTTCGGTGGCAACGTGAGCTCGGACCGGCGCGGCGTGTTTCAGGGCGCCGAAACCCAGGTGAATCAGGGCAGTGGCGCGGATGCCGGGCTGTGGGAGAACCGTACGACCGCGTATACGTGGGACAACATCCTCACGTTTCGCCGCAACGTGGGCAACGACCACCGCGTCGATCTCACGCTGCTGTACAGCATCCAGCAGCAGCGGACCGAGTATGACACGATGCACGCGGCCGGGCTTCCCTACGAACGGCAGCAGTTCTACGACATCGGGTCCGCCACCCACATCGACGGACTGTACAGCGCCCTGAGTCTCTGGGCGTTGCAGTCGTATATGGCTCGGCTGAACTACGGGTTCAAGGACAAGTATCTCCTCACGTTGACGACCCGCGTGGACGGCTCATCGCGGCTCGCCCCCGGCCACAAGTACGCCACGTTCCCATCGGTGGCGCTGGCGTGGCGCCTGAGCGAGGAAGGGTTCATCCGGCGCACCAACCTGTTTTCCGACTTGAAGCTGCGGGCGAGCTACGGGCACACCGGCAACACGGCGATCGACCCGTATCAGACGCTCGGATCCATGACCCGGGTCATTTATTCCTTCGGCAACAACGCGGCCCCCGGATACCGTCCCGGCACGTTGCCGAACCCGGACCTCAAGTGGGAGAACACCGGTCAACTGGACCTCGGGCTCGAGTTCACCGCGCTGCGAGGCCGCCTGTCGGGTTCCGTGGACTACTATCGGGCGGACACGAAGGACCTGATCATGCGGCGGCAAATCCCCCCCACCAACGGTTATACCAGCATCCTCCAGAACATCGGGTCGACGCGCAACACCGGCCTGGAAGTGGCCCTGTCGGTCGTGCCGGTCGAGGACTGGCACGGGCTCCGCTGGAGCCAGGACCTCAACTGGTCCACCAACCACAACCGCATCCTGAGTCTCTACGGGGGCGTGAACGACGTCCTGAACAAGTGGTTCATCGGGCAGCCGATCGACGTGTACTACGACGACAAGTTCGTGGGAATCTGGCAGACGCAAGACTCCCTCTTGGCCAAGCAATACAAAGCGAAGCCCGGACAGATCCGCGTGGCCGACGTGAACGGCGACGGCAAGATCGACGGGAACGACCGCGTCATCCTCGGGACACCGTTCCCCGCCTGGACGGGGAGTATGACGAGCCGGTTCGACTGGAAGCGATTCGACCTCTCCCTCATGGCGGTGGCGAGGGTGGACTTCATGGCGAACGACCAGTTCCGGACCGGCGAGAGCACCATGCAGGGTCGCTACAACAACCTCGTCACAGACTACTGGACGCCGACCCACCCCTCGAATGTCGAGTCCCGCCCCACCTTTAATCAGGAAAATCCGCCGTTCGGCGACACGCGGCGCTACGAGGACGGGTCGTTCATCCGGGTCCGCAGCATCACGCTGGGGTACACTTTCTCCGGCGTCCATGGAGGCCCGTGGCACGCTCGCTCGCTGCGGTTCTACGTGACGGCGCTCGATCCGTTCCTGTTCACCCGCTTCCGTGGACTGGACCCGGAGTCACGGACGGGCACGGGCGATCGGACGAGCGCCGGCTACGCGGAGGCCGCCGCGACGCCGAGCTACCGGACGCTGTTGACCGGCGTCACGCTGGGATTCTAGAGGCCGGGAGGCCCGCATGACCAGACGCACGACCGCACTGCTGGGCGCCGCGCTGCTGAGCCTCGCCGCCTGCGTGGACTTGAACGAAGATCTGATCAGCGGCCTGGCCAATCAGCCGTACCCGACGCCCGACGTGTTCCAGGCGCTGGTCAACGCCACCTACGAGCCGTTGCGGACCTTCTACGCGCAGGAGCGGGGCTTCACGCTCACCGAGTTCGGGACCGACATCTATACCGAAGGCGCCGACGGCAGCTACAAGTACGTCAACGAGTACACGGCGCAGCTCAATCCCGACGTGGACTTCATCCGCGACACCTGGGCCGATTTCTACCGGGCGATCAACACCGCCAACACGGCGATCGCCCAGGCGCCGACGGTGCAGATGGACTCGAGCCTCAAGGCGCAGCGCCTGGCCGAAGCGCGCTTTCTCCGGGCGCTGTACTACTTCGACCTGGTACAGATGTACGGGCCCGTTACCCTCAAGCTCGAGCCGACCACGACCGCGTCCACGCAGTTCACGCGCGCGCCGGTCGACAGTGTGTATGAAGCCATCATCAATGACCTGACATACGCCGAAGCGACGCTCCCGTACGTGGCCAAGGACTACGGGCGCGCCACCAAGGGCGCCGCACAACACCTCTTGGCCAAGGTGTACCTGACGTGGCAGCGCGACCCGGACTCCGCCGCCGACGAAGCCGCCAAACAGCAGGCCGGCGACTTCGCCAACGCCGCCGACTACGCACTGCGGGTCATCAACTCGGGCCAGTATGCGCTGCTGCCGCGGTTCGCCGACGTGTTCGACTTCAACAACGAGAAGAATGCGGAAGTCGTCTGGTCGGTCCAGTTCACCAACGACCCGCTGACCACCGGGAACGGCAACCAGGGGCACCTGTTCTTCCTGATGGAGTACGACGTACTGCCCGGCATGATGCGGGACATCGCCAACGGCCGCCCGTTCAAGCGCTTCCGGCCTACCACGTTCTTCCTGGGCCTGTACGATCGCACCAAGGACTCGCGCTACCAGAGTCAGTTCACCCGCGCGTGGTACTCCAACAACGCGGCGACCATTCCGAAGGATTCGTTGGGCGCGCCGAAATTCCAGCTGGGCGACACGGCGGTCTACGTTTCGGCGACCGACTCGGACACGGTCCGGGTGAAGATCAAGCCCCCCCCGTATCGCCTCTACACGCCGCGGACGTACAGCAACAGGATCTTCCCGTCGCTGAACAAGTTCCACGACCCGTTCCGGCTCACCGTCAACGACGTGCGCGGATCGCGGGACTTCTTCGTCGCCCGGTTGGCCGAGACGTACCTGATCGCGGCCGAAGCGCTGCTGCGGGACGGGCGAGCGACGGAAGCGCTGCCGTACATCAATGCCGTGCGGCGGCGCGCCGCCATCCCCGGCCACGAGGCCGAGATGGAGCTCACGCTCGCCCAGCTCACCCTCGCCGAAATCTTGAACGAGCGGGCGCGCGAGCTGGCCGGTGAAATGCAGCGTTGGTTCGATCTGGTGCGAACGCACACCCTGGTGTCGCGGGTCAAAGCCTACAACCCCGACGGCGGGCCCAACATCCAGCCGTACCACGTACTGCGGCCGATCCCGCGGACGCAGATGGACGGGACGACCTGCTGCTACACTCAAAACCCGGGATACTGACGAATGTCCCGCGCTCCGGTGCCGCGCCGGACGTTCCTCGGAGCGAGCGTCGCGGGGCTGGCCGGCGTAGCACTGGGTCCGGCCGGAACACTGCCTCCACAACCTCCAGAACCTCCAAAACCTCCACCAACCTCGCCTAACCTCGGCGTTGCGAGCTACTCCCTCCGCAACTTCCCGCGCGACAAGGCGATCGAGATGGTCAAGGCGCTCGGGACGCCCTACGTCAACTTCAAGTCCGTGCACGTGCCGTTCGAGCTGTCGCCCGAGCAGCTGGCGGCGGCGCGACGCGAGATCGAGGCGGCCGGACTCGTGATCGTGGGCGGCGGCGGCCGCTCATCGCGATCCATACGGACCCGAAGCTGCTGCCGCGCATCGAGCGATTCGCCAAGCAGTACGACATCAAGGTCGCGATCCACAACCACGGGCCGGAAGACAAGCACTTCCCTTCCCCGTACGACGCCCTGCCGTACGTGAGGAAGCTGGACGCCCGCATCGGGCTGTGCATCGACGTCGGCCACACGGTGCGCACCGGCACCGACGTGGTGCGCGCCATCGCCGATGCGGGCCCGCGGCTGCTCGACATGCACATGAAGGACCTGCGCGATCTCACCGCCAAGGGCAGCCAGTGCATCGTCGGTGAGGGAGCGATCCCGATCGCGGGCATCTTCCGGCAGCTCGGCACGATGGGCTATCGTGGATACGTCAACCTCGAGTACGAGATCGACCCCGACGCCCCGCTGCCGGGCATGAGACAGTCGTTCGCCTACATGCGCGGCGCGCTGGCCGGTCTCGCCGCGGACGGGCGCGGCCCACACTCTTGATCGATCGGAAGGGAGGAGCGATGTCCCAGTCGAAGAGACAGATCCGCCGTCGCGAGTTTCTCAAGGTCGCCGCCGCGGCGGCCGCCACGCTGCCGGCGGCGCGCTACGCGAAGATCCTCGGCGCCAACGATCGCGTGCGGGTCGGCATCGTGGGCTTCTCCGACCGGTTCCGGCAGGCGCACCTGCCCGCGTACGGCCAGCTCGGCAAGGAGCTGAACTTCGAGATCGTCGCCGTATCGGACATCTGGAGCCGGCGGCGCGAAGACGGCGTGGCCGAAATCGCCCGGGTGATGGGGACCCAGCCGCGGCCGTTCCGCAACAATGAAGAGATGTATGCGGCGCGGGCGACCGACGCGGTCGTCATCTCGACGGCCGACTTCCAGCATGCCTACCACGGCGTCGAGGCGATGCAGGCAGGACAGGATGCCTACATCGAGAAGCCGCTCGCCCATCGCATCGAGGACGCCATCGCGATCCGCGACGCGGTCAAGAAGTCGGACCGCGTCGTGCAGATCGGCACCCAGCGGCGCAGCGCCGCGAACTACCAGCTGGCCAACGAGTACATCCGCTCGGGCAAGTTCGGCGACATCGTGATGGCCGAGATGACCTGGAACGTGAACCAGCCGGGGCGGTGGCGCCGCCCCCAGCTCGTCGCCGCCATCCGGGAGCAGGACACCGACTGGAAGCGCTTCCTCTGCAGCCTGCCGTACGAGCCGTGGGACCCGCGCAAGTACCTGGAGTATCGTCTGTTCTGGCCCTACTCGTCGGGCATCCCAGACCAGTGGATGGTGCACCAGATCGACACGGTGCATTGGTTCACCGGGCTGTCGCGCCCCCGCTCGGTCGTGGCCAACGGCGGCGTGTACCTGTGGAAGGACGGCCGCAAGAGCTGGGACACGGCCACGATCGTGTTCGAGTACGGTCCCCTGGACGATCCCGCGAAGGGCTTCCAGGTGGTCTACTCGTCCCGCATGACCAACTCGGCCGGCGGCACCAAGGAGCTGTACTACTCGAACGCCGGCATGCTGAACCTCGACACCAACGAGATCACGGCCAGCGGCGGTCTCAACGAGCGCGCCGCGGCGGAGATGGGGATGAAGGCCAACCAGCTGGCCACCATGAAGCTCTCGCAGGTGGCGCCCACGGAGACCGCGGCGAATACGGGCGCCGATTCGTCCACCACCGCCAACATCCGGAACTGGATGGAGTGCGTGCGCAGCCGCAAACAGCCGAACGCGAGCATCGAGGCGGGCTACAGTCACTCCGTCGCCTTGTGCATGACGATCGCCGCGATGCACAGCGGCCGGAAGGTCATGTTCGACGACGCCAAGCGCGATATCGTGATGGGTTGAGGGGGCGGAAACAGCATGCGCAATCCTTCGCTGCTGGTATCACTGGGTCTGGCTCTCACGTGGGTAGGGGCGCAGCATGCTGCGCCCCTCCACGCGCAGGGCGCGGAGCCCCGCGTCGAGGTCGTGCCCCACGAGGACCAGCGCCGCGTCGACATCCTCGTCGACGGCAAGCCGTTCACGTCGTACATCTATCCCACGACTCTCAAGAAGCCGACGCTGTATCCGGTGCGCGCCGCGTCGGGCGGAGTGGTGACGC
>WNGH01004361.1_pt1 | contig 18486 bp, 20 predicted proteins | sample 5400631 | NCBI WGS metagenome assembly WNGH01 (sample SAMN13153373, study PRJNA577476) | soil metagenome | isolation source: 115 cm soil or saprolite under Garry oak tree replicate 1 | place: USA:California | collected 2016-06-15
CCCTGCTCGACGCACATCTCGCCCAGGTCGCAGTGCGCGCGCACGTAATCGGGCTTCAGACGGATCGCGCGGGTGAACGCGGCCTCCGCCTCCTCGGCGCGGCCCTGCCAGTACAGCGACACGCCGAGCCCGCGATGGAGCGCGGGATGGTCGGCGACGGCGAGCGCCTCGCGGTACGCCGCCTCCGCCTCCGCGTGGCGCCCCTGGCGGCCGAGGCCGAGCGCGAAATTGGCGCGCGCGCGGACGCTGGTCGGATCGACGCGCACGGCCTCACGCAGCACGGCCTCCGCGTCGGTGTGGCGGCCCTGGCGTCCGAGCGCGACGCCGAGCTCGTAGAGCAGGTCGCCGTCGTCGGGACGCCCGGCGAGGGCGCGCCGCAGCTCCGCCTCCGCCTCCGCGTAGCGCCCGAGCGCGCCGAGCGCGAGCCCGCGCCCGGCGTGGAGGTCGACGTCGCCGGGTCGCAGGCGCAGCGCCTGCTCGTAGACCTCGGCCTCCTCGGTCCAGCGTCCCCGCCGTCGCAGCCCGCCCGCGAGCGCCACGTACGCCGCCACGAACGTCGGGCGCCGGCGCAGCGCCTCGCGCAGCGCGGCCAGCCCCTCGTCGTACCGTCCCTGGCGCTCGAGGGTCACGCCGAGGTGATACCAGGCGCGCGCGTCGTCGGGCGCCACGCGCAGCGCGTCGCGCAGCGCGTGCGCGGCCTCGCCGTAGTGGCGGCGGCGGCGAAGGTTGCGGCCGAGCGCGACGAGCACGCGCGCGTCGCCCGGGCGACGGCGTGCGGCCTCGCGGTAGGCGGCCGATGCGTCGGCGAGCCGGCCCGCGCGCTCGAGCGCGACGGCGAGCCCCTGGTACGCGCGCGCGTCGGCGGGCGCGGCGCCGATCGCCTCGCGAAACGCCGCCGCCGCATCGTTGAACTGTCCCTGGTCGAGGAGCGCCGCCCCGAGCGCCAGCGCCACGCGGCCCGGCGCCTGCGCGGCGGCCGCGCGAAGCGTGTCGGCGGCGTCGACGGGGCGCCGCTGCCGGCGCAGCACGCGCGCCAGCGTCTCGCGCGCGAGCGGATCGTCGGGGCGCCGCGCCAGGGCGGCGCGCGTGGCCGCCTCGGCGCCCTCCCAATCTTGCAGGCGCTCGAGCGCCCAGGCGAGGTTGAGGCCGGCGCGCGCGTGGTCGGGGCGCGCGCGCAGCACCTCGCGAAAAGCCTCGGCCGCCTCGCGGTCGCGGCCCTGCTCGAAGAGCACGCTGCCGAGCGCCTCGCGCGCGGAGACGGCGCCCGGCGCCAGCGCCACCGCCGCGCGCACCTCGGTCTCGGCGTCGGCGGCGCGGCGCAGGCGGCGGAGGGCGACGACGAGATCGAGTCGAGCCGTGAGGTCGTCGGGCCGCGCGACGATCGCCTCGCGGAGCGCGGCGGCGGCGTCCGCGAATCGGCCGCGGCGCGCCTGCACGCGCGCTCGCTCGCGACACGACTCGAAGAGGTCCATCACCCCGGGCTGGCCGCTGGCGGTGCTCAGCGTGCTGGCCGCGGACGATCGAAGATCGCCGCGATCATGTGATCGAGGTAGCGGAAGTCGAACGGCTTGGGCACGTAGCCGAAGGCGCCCGTTTTGAGCGCGTCGGCGGCGAGCGCGATCTGCTCGTTGGCGGTGACCATGATCACGGGAATGCTCTCGTCGATCTTCTTGATGTCCTTGAGCACCTCGACACCGTTCATCCGCGGCATGTTGATGTCGAGCAGGACGACGTCGGGGCGCCCGCGCAGCACGGCCGTGAGCGCGTCGGTGCCGTTCAGCGCCGTCTCGATGTCGTAGGTGGGCTTGAAATGCTCGCTGAGCACCTCGATGATCAGCGGCTCGTCGTCCACGACGAGAATGCGCTTGCGCGGCGCCGTCGTCATGCGCCCACCCTCAGCGCGGCCCGCGCGCGGTAGCGCAGCCGGGCTTCGAGCCGGCGGGGACTGGCGGGCAGCGTCGGATCGCGACCACGGCGAGAATCGTAGCACAACGGGCGCCCGTGCTAGAGTCGGCGACGGGGACGCTCCCACACAAGGAGGGCGCTCGATGGGCATCGGCGGGTGGATCTTCCTCGCGGTCGTCGTCGCCGTGGTCGTCTGGGTGATGGCGATGTACAACGGGCTCGTCACGCTCCGCAACCGGTTCCGCAACGCGTTCTCGCAGATCGACGTCCAGCTCAAGCGCCGCTACGACCTCATTCCCAACCTGGTGGAGACGGCCAAGGGTTACATGGCGCACGAGCGCCAGACGCTCGATGCCGTCATCGCGGCGCGCTCGGGCGCCGTGCAGGCCGCGCAGCGCGCGGCCGGCGCCCCGGGCGGCGCCGAGGCGATGCGCGGGCTCGCGCAGGCGGAGGCGGGGCTGGCGGGCGCGCTCGGCCGGCTCTTCGCGGTGGTCGAGGCCTACCCGCAGCTCAAGGCGAACGAGAACATGCTGGCGATCCAGGAAGAGCTGACGAGCACCGAGAACCGCATCGCGTTCGCCCGCCAGGGCTACAACGACTCCGTCATGGAGTACAACATCCGCCGCGAGACGTTCCCGGCGAACTTCATCGCCAACGTCTTCGCCTTCACGCAGGCGGAGCAGCTGCAATCGACCGAGAGCCCCGAGGAGCGCAAGACGCCGCGCGTCTCCTTCAGCTGACGTCGTGGCCGTGACGTTCTTCGAGCACCAGACGCGGGCGCGGCGGAGCACCTCGCTCCTCGTCGTGCTGTTCGCGCTCGCCGTCGTCGGCGTCGTCCTCGCCGTCAACCTGGTGGTCCCGCTCGCCCTGTACGTGGGCGCGCGCGGGTTCTTCACGCCGTCGCCCGGGCTGTACGTCACCCTGACCGTGGTGACGCTGGCCGTGATCGGCATCCGCACGCTGGTCGGCGTGCTCCAGATGCGCGGCGGCGGCGACGCGGTGGCCCAGCTGGCCGGCGGCGTGCGGGTGGAGCGCGGCACCCGCGACGCCGACGAGCGCCGGCTCCTGAACGTCGTCGACGAGATGGCCATCGCCTCCGGCGTCTCGGTGCCCCACGTCTACGTCCTGCGCGGCGAGCGCGGCATCAACGCCTTCGCCGCGGGCTACAGCCCCAACGAGGCGGTGGTGGCCGTCACCGAGGGCACCGCGCGCACGCTGACGCGCGACGAGCTGCAGGGCGTGGTGGCGCACGAGTTCAGCCACGTCCTCAACGGCGACATGCGGCTCAGCGTGCAGATGATCGGCGTGCTCGCCGGCATCCTGTTCATCGGCGAGGTCGGCAACTTCCTGCTCCGCGCGCGGAGCGGCGGCGACGACCGCCGCAGCGGCGGCGGCATCGTGTTCGTCGGCGCCGCCCTGCTGATCATCGGCTACGCCGGCCTCTTCTTCGGCCGGCTGATCAAGGCGGCGGTGTCGCGCCAGCGCGAGTTCCTCGCCGACGCCTCCTCGGTGCAGTTCACGCGCAACCCCGAGGGCATCGCGGGCGCGCTCGCGACCATCAGCGCCGGGCCGGGCAGCTCGCTCGTCGCCAACCGCCGCGCCGAGACGCTCAGCCACATGTTCTTCGCCACCGGCGTCAGCATGTGGTTCGAGTCGCTGTTCGCGACCCATCCCCCGCTGCTCGAGCGCATCGCGCGGATCGACCGCCGCTTCAACCCGATCGAGTACCTCAAGCGGCGGCGCCCGCGCGCCGCCGAGCCGCCCGAGACGGTCGCGCCCGTCGCGCCGACGGCGCGGCCCGCGCCCCTGCCCGCGGCGGCCGCCCCGCTGGCCGCCGCGCCCCGCGTTGAGCGACGACGAGCTGGCGCGCAAGCAGCAGCTGGCGCTGCTGGAGGCGGCGGGGGCCGACGCGCTCGCGCGCCGCGCCGACGCGCTCGCGGGACAGACGCGCGGGCTGGCCGTCCAGGCGCGGCTGCCCGTGGTGGCGCTCGCGGGGCCGTCGCTGCGCAGCCTCGACGCGGCCGCGCGCGAGACGCTGGCGCGCCAGCTGCAGATGCTCGTCGAGGCGGATCACCGGATCACGCTGGAGGAGTCGGTGCTGCTGACGCTGGCGCGCCGTCACCTGGCGCCGACGGTCGGCCGCGACGTGCCCGTGCGCTTCCGCTCCATTCGCGAGGTGCCGGACGACGCGCGGCTCGTGCTCTCGCTGCTGGCGCACGCCGGCAGCGGCGACACCGCGGCGGCGTTCGCCCGCGGCATGAGCGCGCTGGACCTGCCGGACGCGCCGCCGCTGCCGCGCGAGGCGATGGAGTTCGCGACGGTGGGCGAGGCGCTCGGCCGGCTCGCCACGCTCGCGCCGTTCGTGAAGGGCCGCCTGCTCGAGGCGTGCGTGGAGACCGTGATCGCGGACGCGACGGTGTCGGTCGTCGAGGCGGAGATGCTGCGCGCGGTGGCGGCGGCGCTCGACTGCCCGGTCCCGCCGATCCTGGCGCGCTGAGGTACCATGCCGCGTAGCGAGGAGAGCCCGATGGCGTTCGCCCCCGAGCACGACGTCCCGATCCCGTACATGCAGCGTACGCGCGACTATTACCTGAGGCTCGGCTACGGCGCGTATCGGTGGGCCCACTTCGCCGAGGTGCCGTTCACGCCGCCGCTCGAGCCGCTGGCGCAGTCGCGCCTGGCGCTGATCACGACCGCCGCGCCGTACCAGCCGGGCGTGGGCGACCAGGGACCGGGCGCGCCCTACAACGCCGCCGCGAAGTTCTACAAGGTCTACTCCGAGGCCAGCGACACGGTGCCCGATCTGCGCATCTCGCACGTCGGCTACGACCGCGTCCACACGAAGGCCGAGGATCCGAACACCTGGCTGCCTCTCGCGCAGCTGCAGAAGGCCGTGAAGTCCGGGCGGCTCGGCGCGCTCACCCCGCGGTTCCACGGCGCGCCGACGAACCGGAGCCAGCGGGTGACGCTGGAGACGGACGCGCCGGAGCTCCTGCGACGCTGCCGGGACGACGGCGCCGACGTCGCGCTCCTCGTCCCCAGCTGACCCGTCTGTCACCAGACCGTGAGTCTGGTCGCGCGGCACCTCGAGGCCAACGGCATCCCGACCGTCATCATGGGCTGCGCCAAGGACATCGTGGAGCACTGCGGCGTGCCGCGCTTCCTCTTCAGCGACTTCCCGCTCGGCAACTCCGCCGGACGCCCGTTCGACGTCGAGTCGCAGGCGCTCACGCTGGAGCTGGCGCTGCGCGTGCTGGAGACGGCGCCGGCGGCGCGCACCACGGTCCAGTCGCCGCTGCGCTGGCAGGAGGACGCCTCGTGGAAGCTCGACTTCTCGAACCTCGACCGGATGACGCCCGAGCAGATCGCCGAGCGGCGCCGCGAGTTCGACGAGATCAAGGCCATCGCGAAGACGAAGCGCGACGAGGCATAGCCCCAGGGGGGCCACCCCCAGGGAGGGCCAAGCAAGTGAGCAAGCCGTTCGCGGGCGTCCGGATCCTCGACTTCACCCGCTATCTCGCGGGCCCGTACGGAACCTATCAGCTGGCGCTGCTCGGCGCCGACGTCGTCAAGATCGAGTCGCACGAGGGCGACGAGTCGCGCCACCTGCTCGTCAGCAAGCAATGGGCGGACCGCAAGATGGCGTCCTCGTTCCTCGCGGTGAACGCCAACAAGCGCAGCATCACGCTGGATCTGCGTAAGCCGGCGGCGGTCGAGGTCGTCAAGCGGCTGGCGACCCGCGCCGACGTCGTGTGGGAGAACTTCCGGCCCGGGGTCATGGACCGGCTGGGACTCGGCTACAAGACGCTCGCCGCGATCAATCCGCGGCTTATCTACTGCGCCGTCTCCGGCTTCGGCCACACGGGCCCGGAGCGCACGACGGCGGCCTTCGACGGCAAGCTGCAGGCGATGTCCGGGATCATGTCGATCACCGGCGAGCCCGCGGGCGGGCCGATGCGCGCGGGGTTCGCGCTCTGCGACACCATCGGCGGCATGACGGCCGCGCTGGCGGTGTCGAGCGCGCTCTACCAGCGCACGCACACCGGCCGCGGCCAGTTCGTGGACGTCGCCATGCTGGACGCCGCGCTGGCGTTCATCCCGGGCCCGGTCTCCGAGTACACGGTGGCGGGCATCCCGCAGCGGCAGATCGGCAACGGCTCGGTGAGCCGCAAGCCGACGGCGAGCCGCTTCCGCGCCGGCGACGGCTACCTCGTCCTCGCCGTGCTGACCGAAAAGCAATTCGCGAGCCTCATGCGCACGCTCGGCCGCGCCGACGCGCTCGAGGACCCGCGCTTCAAGGACTGGCCGGCGCGCACGGACAACGACGCCGCGCTGCGCGAGGTGATCGAGACCGCCCTGGCCAAGGACGATCCGAAGTCCTGGGAAGCGCGGCTCACCGCCGCCGACGTCCCGTGCGCCACCGTCTGGAAGATCGAGGAGATCACGCGGCACCCACAGCTGGAATCCCGCGACGTGCTGCAGACCATCGACTCGCGCTACGGGCCGATGCGCCTGGTGGGCGCGGGGTTCCGGCTGGCGCATGGCGGCCCCGGCATCGAGCGGGAGCCGCCGACCCTCGGTGAGCACACCGACGAGATCCTCGGCGAAGCGGGCTACGAGCCGGCGGAGATCGCGCGCTTGCGGCGGGACGCGGTCGTCTGAGCTCCTGACATCCTCGCGAGTCTCAGGAGCCCGGGACCTCTCTGTACGTTCCCGGCTTCACGAACCAGTTCTGCGGGACGGTGCCGCCCCCGTTGCGGACGGACGGGCAGTTGTAGCTGATCGGGGCGTTGCCGACGTCGTCCGTATCGACGTTCGTCGAGGCCGTGTCCACGCGGTTCGTCGAGATCACCGCGCCCGTGATGCTGCCGCCGCCCGAGCCGTGCAGCGTCACGTCGTTCTGCGCGTAGAGCAGCCCGTTCATCGTGACGTTGCCGCTGACATGAATGGACCCCGCGACCACGATCCAGCCGTTCCAGCCGGCGCCCCAGTTACCGTGAACGTCCACGGTGATCAGGTCGCTGTTGGGCGAGCTGTTCGTCAGCGCGTTGCCGGAGGGCGTGTCGACGAAGATGATGCCGTTCGGAGGCGGCGAGCTCCAGTGCTGGTCCCCCTGGTAATACGTCCCGTTCGCCTTCGCGAGCGACTTCAGGGTGAGGATGTCGCTGTCGCTGAACAGGAAATTGCTGAAGTTGGAGGTCGGCTGGTTCGGAGCCGTGTCCGATCCGCCCACCGGGCCCGTGATGCTCGGGTGGCCGTTCGTGTTGATCGACCCCTGCGAGTACGCGGCCGCGGTCGGGTTGACGCCGGCGCAATACTCCGCGCCGTTGGCGAGGCTGGCGGTGATCGACGCGGAGCCGCCGACCTGGATCTCGGTATTCGTCAACGGCGGCTGCTCGCCGCCCGCGCACACCGCGCAGGGCGGATCCAGGAACTTCACCCGGGTCACCGTCGTCTGGATTTTCTTGATCGCGATCGGGTTGACGTTGTTGGGCACGTAGCCGACGGCGGTGATCGTGCGCTCGTTCGAGGCGGCGCCGGGGGCGACCGTGACGATGAAGCCGCCGACGCCCATGGCCACGTACGTCGAGCCGTCGTACAGCGCCGGCAGCGGCGCCGGCAGCGGGTCGGTCAGCGTGCCGAGCGTGCCCGGAGACGTCGCGCCTTTCGACAGCGCCCAGAGCGCGCGCTCGACGCCCGATTCGGCGATCGCCCGCGCCTGCACGTTCAGCATCTGGTTGCTGGCGATGATGGGCTCCGTCGAGGTGAGGGCCAGGAAGGCGACGGTCAGCGACGTGATCAAGCACATGATGATCAGCGTGAGCGGCAGCGCGATACCGTCCTCTGATCCGCGTCGGCGCACAAGTGAGCTGTTCATAGAATCCTCAGGCGAACGCGACTCGACCGCCGGTTGGTTCGCCAGCTTTTCGCTGCCCAGGCTCGAGGCCTGCACGTGCTCTCAGAGCAAGGGCCACACCAAAACTGCTCACCTCTTGTAAGTGCGGCAAAATTCACGCGGATCGTGCTCTGGCAGCGACCGCGGGCGGCTGGAACCTGGCTAGTTTTCGATCGGGCCGGAGAGCATAGCCGGCTAGAGTCTGATTAGGGCCGCCCCGACTTCCGCCATCGGCCGGCGATCGGCTGGCTGCGCCTGGGAAGCCGAGACGCCGGGCGCATAATACGGCGCATGCGACCTCGTGAGCAGACGATCTCGGTCGGCGGTATCGACGTCCACGCGTGGACCGGCGGCCAGGGCGAGCCGCTGATGGTCCTCCACGGTGCCGGCGGCAATCGCGGATGGACGCGGTGGGTCGAGCAGGTGGCCCAGCGCTTCACCGTGTGGGCCCCCACCCATCCCGGATTCGGACGCTCGGGCGACGCGCCGTGGATGGAAAGCATCGACGATCTCGCGCGCTTCTATCTCTGGTTCATCGACGCCGCCGGCCTCGGGCGGCCACACGTGCTCGGACACTCCATCGGCGGGTGGGTGGCGGCGGAGCTGGCCACGATGAGTCCACGCTCGATCGACCGGCTCGTCCTCGTGGCGCCAGGCGGGCTCAAGCCGGAGAGAGGGGAAATCCTCGACATCTTCTATCATCCGCCCGCGGAGCTGCGCACCCTGAGCGTCCACGATCCGGCGACGATCCCCGAGTGGGACGAGCTGTTCGGCCGGGCGCCGACGGCGGCGGAGCTGGAGACCGCCGTGCGCAACCAGGAAATGACCGCGCGGCTCACCTGGAAGCCCTATATGCACAATCCTCGGCTCGCCCGGTTTCTACCGCGGGTGACGAATCCGGCGCTCATCGTCTGGGGACGCGAGGATCGCGTGGTGCCCCTCGACTGCGGCGAGCAGTATCGGCGGCTGCTGGGCAATGCGACGCTGTCCGTCCTCGAGCAGTGTGGCCACCTGCCGCCCATCGAGCAGCCCGATACATTCGCGCGCCTCGTGATCGACTTCCTGCGAGGACCCATCCGGCCATGAAGCTCTACTACTTCAGCGAGATGCCGCACCACGAGTTCCCCGACGAGGAGGGCGCCAAGTATCCGTCGCTCCGTCTCGACTTTCCGAACCGGTTCTTCAGCCCGGAGAAAGCCCGGGCGAACTACCAGCGCTATCTCGACGAGTACGAATTCGCCGACCGGGCCGGCTTCGACGGGCTGATGATCAACGAGCACCACTCCACACCTTCGTGCGTCAACGTCAGCGTCAACATGACGGCCGGGATCCTTGCCCGCACCACGACGCGGGCCAAGCTGCTGATCCTCGGCAACATCTTGCCGATCGAGGACAACCCGGTGCGGATGGCCGAGCAGCTCGCCATGGCGGACCTGATCTCGGGCGGCCGCGTACTCTCGGGCTTCGTGCGCGGGACCGGCGTGGAGACCTGGTGGGCGAACTCCAATCCCGTCCACAATCGAGAGCGCTTCGAGGAGTGCCACGACTTGATTCTGAAGGCCTGGACGACACCGGGCCCCTTCCGCTGGGAAGGTCGCCACTACCATTTCCGGCACGTCAACCCGTGGTGCGTGCCGCTGCAGAAGCCGCATCCGCCCATCTGGATACCCGGCACCGCGAGCCCGGAGACGGCGGTGTGGGCCGGCCGTCGCGGGTACACGTACGTGCCGTTTCTCGTGCCGTTCGACGTGGCGCGCGAGCTATTCGACTACTACCGTCAGGGCGCCGCCGAGGTCGGCCGTACGGCGAGCCCCGACGACTTCGGCTTCCTGATCTGCGCCGTCACCGCGGACACGAAGGCCAAGGCGTTGGAGGCCGGCCGTCACTTCGTGTGGCGCATGGGCCCGACGCTGCGCGGTCCCGTGGAGTACTTCTCGCCGGTGGGGATGCGCTCGCGGGCCGGCACGCAGTTCGCCATGCGGGCGCGCCCGCGATCGCTCGCGACGATGAGCTATGACGAGCTGCTGGACGGCCACTACATCATCGCCGGCACGCCCGACGAGGTGATCGACCGCTTCGCCCACGTGCGGCGCGAGCTGGGGATCGGCCACCTCCTGCTCGAGGCGCAGGAGTCCCGGATGGATCACCCCACGACCATGCGCTCGATCGAGCTGATGGGGGCGAAGGTCATACCGGCCATGGCGACGGGGTGACGGGCCCCCCCGGCTCCGGGCGCGCCGTCGCCGGGTGATCGGGCGCTCCGCTCGGCGCGACAGATCACCAGAGTTCGAGCGTGACCTCTGGTAGGTGTGTGCCCTTGCACGCCGTCTCGTAGAGCTTGGGCGCCGGTGCGCCACCCTTGACACCCGTTGGGTTGCGAGGCGTCAGATCCTTCACTGCGGGGTTTCGCTGACTGCGGCTCTTCTTGTCCATGGCGTTCCTCCTGAGACGAGATGACGGAGCCTGGTCGCATACGGGATGCCAGACGGGAATGCGAGGAATACGGGGCATTTCGCGGGGCGGCGATGAGAGAGCCCGGGTGCCGCGCCCACCGGGCAACCCGTGTCAGGGCACGTGCCCGATGCGTCCGTGCCCTCGGAGATGGCGGCGATCATCGTTGAGCCTCGTAGGTGTAGTAGTCGCGCGAGACTGCGCGGTCGAGCTCCCAGAGCGCCTTGACGACCTGACTGCGTTGAAGTGGCGTCAGAGTCGCGGCCCGCTCCTCCCACGGTCCAGAGCGCCCCATGATCTGCGCGACCGTGTCGAAGTGGTTGAACCCCGAGTCTGATGGCAGGCTCATGTGGAAGGCGTGCTCGAACTCCATCATGCCGGCGACGAGTTTCTTCTCAAATGGCACGTCAGGGAGCATGAGATAGTGGATGGCTTCACCCATCTTCTCGTGCTGATAGGAGTAGGGGTTCATTCGTTCCCCCGATCTCCGAGGTCTTTGGTGCCTCGGTCATCGCCTTCCCCCCTTCGGCCCACGCGGGTCGATGGTGTCGGGAAGACACTGCCAAGCGAGTGATGCGGTCTGTAATCTGCCGGCGCTGCCCGCACCCACAGCACGCACGCGCCCCAGGCAGACGCCATCACCGCATGGTCGCATAGTCTCCGTCGCTGTCAGGCCGAGTCCTGCCCCGCGTTGACATGCGTTAACTGCGTCGGATAGCATCGCCGCTACCGCACTGACAGTCGCGCCCGCTCGGGCCGAAGGGATGCGAGTAGCGTGAGGGTCTGCGTCTTGTCCCCACGTCCCGCGCCCATACGAGGCGGGGACCGGGCCAACTCGCCACCTTCAATCCGTGTGGTCCCAACGCACAGCAGATCCCTCTATGACGGCCATGCTCCGCGGCCTCAAACACGATCATGAGGTGGAATATGGATCACACGGGCGGTCGCAGTCTGTTCGGCCTCGTCCTTCTGACGTTCGCTCTCTGCGTTTCTTCCCCGGCGAGTGCGCGAGACCATGTTCCGATATTCCAAGACTGCGCGGCCCTCACGACGGCGCGGCTCGCAATCCGCGACCACGCGGCCGGCCAACATGGCCACGCCGACCAAGGTGCGGTCTTAGCGAAGGAGATCGAGCCCACCCTCACGTCGGCGACGTGGAAACCCGCGACTGGCTCCGTTCCTGAATACTGCCGCGTCGAGGGGTTCATTGCGACCGGGGACGCACGCGAAGGCGTAGATCGCGTCAGATTCGCAGTGAATCTGCCGACGCAGTGGAACGGACGTTTCGTAGCGCTCGGCGACGGCGGTCACGACGGTGCCGTGTCGACGTCGACGGTGCGCCTGGACCAAGGGTATGCCACCGCCAATAGCGACATGGGGCATGATGCGACGATCTTCCCCGGCGCTACATTTGCCTTCAACAACCGCCCGCGTGAAATCGACTACGGCTGGCGCGCAGTCCACGTCTCGACAGTCGCCGCCAAGGGCATTATTCATTTTTACTACGGTCGCCCGGCTGCCTTCTCGTACTGGGACGGATGCTCGACCGGCGGCCGGGAAGCCGCTGTCGAAGCTCAGCGATTCCCCGATGACTTCGACGGGATCGCGGCCGGCGACCTGTTCATGAATGCGATCGAGATCGCCATGGAGCAGGTCTGGAGCAGTGCAATATTCTTCCGCGACGTCAACGGCGATGGAGTTGGCTTCGACAACAATATCACCCAGGCCGACATCGACGCGCTCCGGGACGCCGTGCTCGCGAAATGCGACGTCTTGGACAACGACAAGATTCGGGACAACGTCGTTGGCAACCCCCTGGCCTGTGCGCGAGTCTTCACGAGCGCCGACATCGACGCGCTCGGTGCCGCTAGAGGGCTGACCGCGGGTCAGATCCGGGCAATCAAAGACGTATACGCTGGTCCTCATAACTCCGCCGGCCACCGCTGGTACAAAGGGAAGAGCCTCGGAACCGAATTCAGCTGGGGCTCATTCGTCGTCCCCACGCCGGCGAATCACTTCTTCCCCGCCCAAGGCGGATTTTCAATGGAGTTCGTGAACTTCCTCTGGTTTGAGCACGACCCCGGGGTACCGACGGCGCGACGGAACGATCCCTCGCTGCTCCCGGGACCTGGCGAATACCGGTGGCTGGATTTCAACTTCGACACCAACACGCCAACAGGTCCGACCGTTCATTCGGGGACCGGACCGTGGACGCCCAATGATGGCGGCGGATTCATGCGGGCCATCCTGAACGGATCCGAAACAGACCTCACCCCGTTCCTCGTTCACCGGAAGGGGAAATACCTTCTCTACCATGGCTGGGCCGACGGCCTCATTGGCGCCGAGCCGACCGTGGACTACTATCACGGAATCGTCCGAGACACCTTCGAGGGCGACACCGCCAGAGCGCAGGAGAACGTTCGCCTCTTCATGGTCCCCGGGATGGATCACTGCGCGGGCGGCGTTCGCGGCGCGGCGGTGGGATGGGATAAGTTAGCGCCGCTGGTCGACTGGGTCGAAAATAATAAAGCTCCGGACTCGATCGTCGTCACTCAAGACGCTGGAACTAGGACCCCCCAAGGGAACGAGCGCATCATCTGCCCCTGGCCTCTACAGCCGACGTATGTAGGCGTATCCGGTGGTGGTGCCGAGAACAACCCCGCGAACTGGGTTGCGTCGAATTTCATGTGCCAACCAGAACCACATCACGACGAACGTGATCATGATGTCAAAGACGAGGACAACGTCGATCGGTAGCTAAACGGCGATCCCTTGGCGCGGAGAGCGGTTGAGCCCAAGCCTCACCGCTCTCGGCCGTCGCCTGAGAGAGATGGCGACGCTGGTCTTGCGAGGCTTCGGGCAAGTTTTTGTCGCTGCCGCGGGGCTGCCGCGCCATCGACTTTATGACCTGCGGCACACCTCCGCAACGCACCTGCTCGCTGACAGAGCGCCGATCACCTACGTCGCCGCGCCGCTCGGCCACCGTAAGCCGACGACCACGCCGGCCTTTTACGCCCACTGGATCCCGCGCGGGGATAAGACCTACATCGACCGGCTCGCTGCGGCGCGTCTCACGGTGGCGCCAAAAGTACCGCCCACGCCGCCCGACGACGTTCTGACTAGCGAATCACGGCACCGATCTGGCACCATTTCAACGGGCGTTGATATGAGCGACGCGAAACTTCTTGAAACATCTGGAGCCGGGGGCGGGAGTCGAACCCGCGACCTACTGATTACGAATCAGTTGCTCTGCCTCTGAGCTACCCCGGCTTTACAGGGAGTTACAGCCCGTCGGACCACCAAAGTGTACATCATGGACTGATGGTGGGCTGAAGCATGCGGTTTTCGATCGCATCTTCGCGCGCGGCTTCGGCCGCGTCATCGTTCGTGTCGGCTGGCGCAGGTGCCGCCAGCATGCCGCTCAGCCGGCCGACCGCGCTCAATGCGGGCGACTCGTCCTTCAGCGTCCAATCCCGCCGCGCCGGCTGCCCGGACTCTAGCCGCTTCAGGGAATCCGCTGCCGCTTGCTGCATCGCCGCCCACGGACTCAGCGCCCAGCCAGCGCCCTCATGTGAAGTTTTCGAGTGCTCGAAGCCTTCATGGAAGAACATCGCGCGCGAACCTTGGCCGTCGTAGCGTCGCAGTTCCAAGCCGTAGCCGGGCTCGCGCGGCTGGAAGCCTAGGGTAATGGCCAGTAGCCGCCGTCGGTGGTCGTCACTCACAAGCGGATCGAGTGTGTCACCGAGGACGGAGCCTCTCGGCACCCGTCCGAGTGAGATCGCTTCGGCAGTGCGGACAGAGCCGCGCCTCAAGCTTGACGTCTTCGGCGCAGAAGGGACATGAGACTCTGTCGTCATCGTCGGCATTACGAGGGCCAAGCCCGAAGAGCAGTAAAAAGACCGGGAGTGGCGAGACGACGAGCGCCAGGAACCCCCAAGCGCCGCTGCGTTTCAGGCGAACCGCGTAGGAACCGGCGCCGATCGCAGCGAGTATCCAGCCAAGAGACACCAGGGCTGTGAGGCCAGCGAGGACAAGTTCTTGTAGACCAATGCCGTACATGGCTCGCGTCAGTTCCACCAGCCCTGCCGTGCCAGACGACCCCGAATCCGCTCGACGGTCGCCAGTTCCTCGGCCGCCACGGTCGCGGCGACCGGATCACAGCGGCGCACCTTGAGGTATCGCTCGCGTCGCGCGAGCTTCAGCGGAGGTAGGGCGACACGAAGGAGCGCTTCAAGGTCGGCGGCCATCATCGGCGAGGATGCTAACGCCCCGACGACCGGCCGGGCAAGGTTGACCGAAACTCATGGACAAGCATGTAGCGGCAGGTATAGAAAAGTTCAACGTGCCTGTGCTGTTCGACGAGCAATCGCTCGGTATCCGTTGCGGCCAGCTTCAACAAGTCAGCCGCCTCAGGATCGTCTTTCAAGTAGAATTCACGTACCGTCGCCCAGCGATTGCGAATCAGTTGCTCTGCCTCTGAGCTACCCCGGCGTTCCGTCAAGAGTATACGTGAGTTGTCCAAGGTTGGAGTCGGACCGATCGCCCACGAGGTGACGGCTGTGATCTTCCCGCTGGCCTTCCCGCTGCTGCTCGGTCTGTTCCTCCTCCTGCTCGCGCTCTTCGTTCTCATGGTCGAGCTGCGCATCCTCGGCTATGCCTACCGTAAGATCGGTGTACCCCGCCGCTATATGTTCGTGGTCCTGCTGGTGTCGCTCCTCGGCAGCCATGTGAACATCCCGCTCTTCGCCGCGCACGTCCCTCGGCTGATCGCACCGCACGATCTCACACGGCTCGGGCGGACCTACGTCGCGCCGCCGGTCATCGAGGCCGGCAGGACGATCGTGGCGATCAATCTGGGCGGAGCGCTCCTGCCGCTGATGCTCTCCCTGTACCTCTTCTACCGGTCGCGCATGCGCGTGCGGATGCTCGTCGGAGTGGCGATCGTGGCCGTGATCGTCCACTCGCTTGCCGAGATCGTGCCGGGCGTTGGCATCGCGATTCCCATGTTCATTCCCCCGGTGGTGGCCGCCGCCGTCGGTCTGGTCCTGGCCTTTCGCGAGGCGCCGCCGCTCGCCTACGTCGCCGGGTCAATGGGCACGCTCGTCGGCGCGGATCTCTCGAACCTCCACCGGCTCGCCGACATCGGAGCGCCCGTGGTTTCGATCGGCGGCGCGGGGACGTTTGACGGCGTGTTCCTCACCGGCATCATCGCCGGTCTGATCGCGTAGCACCGGGTCTCGGGCGTCGGGCGTGGAAGGGCGCGGAACGCTGCGACCACGTCTGCTACCATGACGCACCAATCATGAGCCCTGAAAGTATGACGCGTCTGAAGGGCAGGGTGGCGCTGGTGACGGGCGCCCAGCAGGGCATCGGACGGGCCATGGCGCTGGCCTTCGCCCGCGAGGGCGCGGACGTGGTCGTCAACTATCTCGACGATGCCGGCGCCGCCGAGCAGGTCGCGGCCCAGGCGCGCAAGAGCGGCGGCCGCGCGCTGGTGGTTCAGGCCGACGTCGCCCGGGTGGATCAGGGTCAGGCCCTGGTCGCGCGCGCCGTCGAGGAGCTGGGCGGCCTCGACGTGCTCGTCAACAACGCCGGCGTCTACCCGCGGTCGCCGTTCCTCGATCTCGCGGAGCGCGAGTGGGATTACGTGCTCGACGTCAACTTGATGGGCTCGTGCTTCTGCGCCCAGGCGGCGGCGCGGGCCATGATCGCCGGACGGCGCCGCGGATCGATCATCAACCTGTCCTCGTCGTCGGTGCGCGGCCAGCCGCGCGGCGTGCACTACACCGCCAGCAAGGGCGGCATCATCACGATGACGCGCACGATGGCGCTCGAGCTGGCGCCCCACGGCATCCGCGTGAACGCAATCGCCCCCGGCACCACGGACACCGCCCAGCCGCGCGGCGGCAACACCGAGGAAGAGCTGGCGGCGATGGCCAAGATCATTCCGCTCGGACGCATCGCCCAGCCGGACGACATCGCGAGCGTGGCGGTGTTCCTCGCCAGCGAGGAGTCGCGGCACATGACGGGGCAGACGCTGCACGTCAACGGCGGGCTGTACATGCGGTGAGCCCGCCGCGGCCCTCGCCCGTCGTCGTCGTCCTCGTCGCCTCGCTCCTCGTCTATGCGGGCGTCGCGGTCACGCGGCACTGGTGGCCCTCCGCCGTCGTGGCGCCGCTCGTGGCCGTGCTGCTGTGGCGACGCCACCGGCGCGCGCGCTTCACCGCGTACGTCTTCTTCTCCGTGCTCGCGGCGCGCGGCGCGCTCACGGGCGCGTGGGCGCTGCCCGCGTACGCGCTCGCCGCCGTCGCGCTGCTGCAGGTGCCGACGGCGCGCGCCGTCTGGCCGCGGCTGACGGCGGGACGCGCGCGCGGCGACGCGCCGGCGCGCGATGATAGAATGCGCGGGTCATGAAGTTCCTGTGTCTCGACTGCGACCAGCCGATGAAGCTGCACTCGACCGAGGGCCCCGACGAGGGCTCGCTCTCGGTCACCTTCCGCTGTCCCGAGTGCGGATTCCGCGTGGCGATGCTGACCAACCCGTTCGAGACGCAGATGGTGCGAAGCCTCGGCGTCAAGGTCGGCGGGCGCACGGTGCCAGCCGAGCCGTTCGAGAATCTGCGCGCGACGATGGCGGGCGGGCGGCCGGACGCCTTCGAGGGCACGGGCGAGGCGGGCGGCTCGTGTCCGTTCGCGGCCGCGCTCGGCGGCGCGGAGAGCGCGGCGCCGGCGTCCGAGCCCGCGGCGATGGCGTGGGAGGCCGCGGCGGCGGCGCGCCTCGAGCGCATTCCAGGCTTCATCCGGCCGATGGCCAAGCGCTCGATCGAGCGATTCGCCGCCGAGCGCGGCTACGCGACCATCACCGAGACTGGTCGGCTTCGGCACGTTCTCGGTCGCCCGCCGCCGGCCCCGCACGCTGCGCAACCCCAAGACCGGCCAGGCCGTCACCGTCGCCGGCCGGACGCCGCGCTTCAAACCCTCCGCGGAGCTCAAAGCGACGGTCCGCTAGCCGTTTTCGGCTAGAATGGCGGCAGTGCTCCGTGTCGTCGCCGCCGCGCTCCTCTGCGCCTTCGCGCTCTTCTTCCCGCCCACCGCCGTCGCCGCCGACACCATCCGCATGCCCAACTTCAGCGCCGAGTCGGTGCTGCTCGTCGACCTCGACGGGCGCGTGATCTACGCGAAGAACGCCGACAACGAGCGCGCCCCCGCGAGCCTGGTCAAGCTCATGACGCTGTACCTCGCGTGCGAGGATCTCGACGCCGGCCGCGCCGACGTGGAAGAGATCGTGACCGTGAGTCGCCACGCCGCCACCGTCGGGAAATACCGCATGGGGCTGCGCACGGGCGAGGAGGTGCCGCTGCGCGTGCTGCTCGAGGGCGTGGCCATCGCCTCCGCGAACGACGCGGCCAGCGCGCTCGCCGAACGCCTCGCGGGCGACGAGCCGGCGTTCGTCGCGCGGATGAACGACAAGGCGCGCGAGCTCGGGCTCACCGGCACGCGCTTCACCAACCCGCACGGCCTGCCCGATCCGATCCAGCGCAGCAACGCGCGCGACCTCGCCACCCTCACCCGGCGGCTGATCCACGACTACCCGATGTCACGTCCTCTCCTCGGCGGCCAGACGTTCGTCTACCGTGGGCGCGTCTACGCGCGGCACATCCCGCTCTTCAGCGATCCGGGCGGCGTGCAGGCGCTCAAGACGGGCTTCACGCAGGAGGCCGGCTACAACCTCGCCGTCTCCGCCTGGCGCGGCGGCCAGCAGTTTCTGATGATCGTGCTCGGCGCGCGCACGCGCGCGCAGTCGTTCCTCGACGCCAAGAAGCTGCTGCACTACGGCTTCGTCGAGACCGGACTCGAGCCGGAGGCCGTGAAGCCGGCGCCCAGTCGCAAGTCCGTCCGCACGCGCCGCGCGACGGCGACGCGCCCCTAGCCGGAGCACCGGTGGCCATCCGCGGCTACGTCTTCGACGCGTACGGGACGCTCTTCGACGTGCACTCCGTGGTCGAGGCCGGACGCGCGCTCACCGCGGATCCCCTCGCGCTCTCCGTCCTCTGGCGCCAGAAGCAGCTCGAGTACACGTGGCTCCGCTCGCTCATGGGGCGCTACGAGGACTTCTGGGCGGTGACGGAGGCCGCGTTGCGCTACAGCGTCAAGCGCCTGGGCCTGCCGGCGAGCGACGCGGATCTGGCACGGCTGATGGACGCCTACAACCGGCTCGCGTGCTTTCCCGAGGTG
>WNGH01003597.1_pt1 | contig 18477 bp, 18 predicted proteins | sample 5400631 | NCBI WGS metagenome assembly WNGH01 (sample SAMN13153373, study PRJNA577476) | soil metagenome | isolation source: 115 cm soil or saprolite under Garry oak tree replicate 1 | place: USA:California | collected 2016-06-15
GGGTGACCTGGATAAAGCTCTGGCTGAGTTACAAGCCGAGATCTATCGCGTCCCCGTCGAACGCCTGATGGAACATGGCCGTCTGCGCGCCGAGGCGATGACGATTCGTGATACGAAAGCCGAGAATGGCGGAGTTACTGAAGCGGACTGGGCGAGGATAAATGACTTACTAAGACAGTCTTGGCGATCTTTGGCGAGGGTAATCTCGATCCATCAAATAGCAAACGAATCTCTAAGCAAGACTCCCAGATTTGCAATCACCTGCCGAACGGAGCGCCGCAGTTAGAGCATAAGCTGAGGCTTCCTGGTTGGCGCTGAGAAACCCGGACCAGTAATGTGGTGGTCGCGGAACAGACACCACATCGCTGACGATCTTGATCGATCAATTCCTTCTCAATGTCAGCATGCCAGGCCACGGCAGACCTTGAGCCCATCTCTTTGGCAATTGAACAGGCATTCCCTGCGCGCTCGATGAGCGCGTCGACCGATAGGCCCAGCTCTCCGATGCAATAGCCTATGGTGACACTGCAATCAGCCTTCTTGCCGTCGTATTCAACTGAAACGGAACCTAAGCGCTGTTCGACTAGCTGGACTATTGACTCAGCCTTCTCCGCCGGAAGAAATATCACGAACTCGTCGCCGTGTTGTCGAAAGCAATCTGCCTTCGCATCATCTACCGTTTGCAGAATTGCGGCGGCCACTCGCCGAAGTGCTGCATCAGCGCCTATGTAACCGAGAACGGCGTTAATGTGCTTGAACTCACGCACATCCAGGAAGATAACAGCAAGCCTTTCGTTAGCTCCTGCCGCAGAATATTCTTTTGTCAAAACGTTTAGCGCTGCCTCATTCAGCAACGAGGTTTTTGCATCTATGAAAGCATCTCTAGCCAGGTAGGTTACTACTTCTATCGCCTTTGCCGCTGCCGGAATCTTAGATAGGGCGATTGGAATTTCATCATTGGGCATGCTGCTGCCCCCACTCATCAAGCTTCATTACAACCGCATCGAATAGCGCGTCATCTATTTGCTCGCGTGACCAACTAGGTATGATTTGCTCCTCCACGCTAACTGACCAATACTGCGATGGACTCGTGGCGAAAAGTACCGTCATTCGATTCGATGCCTCACGGTAGACATTCACTAATTGTAAACCTCTGGCCAAGAGTTCCTCCTCAATTGCCCGCTCAAGCGGTATCGCTCGTTGAGTAGCGGCGGCTCCAAGGATGCCACCAACAAGCGCGCCCGCACCGCCGCTTAACGCCGCCCCAATAAGTGCACCCAGCCCAGTGCCTCCTGCATCGGCTCTGCGTGGTCTCGACATAATATGAGGATATCTTAAGCGGACTTACAGCTCAAACATTTGTTTGAGATCAAACCTCGCGTCGGCGGGATTCTCTGACGGAGAGATTGGTTGCTATCGGCTAGATCGCTCCCAATTGCCGATACATCTTCATAAAATCAAAGTTGTTCCAGGCCTCGACGATTTTTCCGTCTTTGATTCGCGTGATCGTGATTCCCGTGAAATCGACGGGCGATTGAGTCGCGGCGAATCCCAAGCCGTCACCGGTGTGTTTACCGCGCACGCTGCAACGCGTAGCGACGAGATCGCCTTCGGCAATTTGATTTTCGACGACGACTTCGATGTTGGGAAACGCTTCGCGAAACTGAGCATGAAATGGCTGGAAGCCCGTTGGGCCACGCAAAGGGCTCGCCGGATCGTCGGACAGTCCGTGGGCTATCCCTTCGTCAGCGAACATTTCCGGGATCGCTTCGGCTCGACCTTGGTTCCAGACCTCTTCGAACCAGCGTCGCATTAATGCTTTGTTTTCTTCTGACATTTTCTTGATTCTCCTTTGCGAAAACCTCCTGTAGGAGGTTGAAAAAGACTTGCTTAAACGCAAAGGACGCTGAGGCATTCGCAAAGGTACGCAAAAGGAGAGCCTCCATCTGCGTTCCTTTGCGAAATACTCTGCGCCCTCTGCGTTAGAATGTTCTTTGATTCGCGCATCCTTAGTTTTGACAGAAACTCTGAACGCCTGGGCTAGGCAAAAGACTGAACTGTCAATCGCAAGCTTCTAGCTTAGTCAGTCGGTTTCGGACTCATCGACATGAAACTTATGCAAGATGCGATGAACGACCGGCGCCAGCACAATTCCCATTACCGCGATAAACATTAGGCCGCTGAATAGCGCGTAAGCAGAAGCGAAGATCTTCACCGCGTTATTCGGGAGTTCATTCACCGGGCCCATTCCTCCGAGGATCATCGAAGCCTCCAGCAGTGAATCAATCCAATTGAATCTGCCGAGGAGGTGATAACCCGCAATGCCAATCGATAGCGCAACTGCGATCAAGCAGAGAGCGATGCCGAGCGAAGCGAGCAGCCTTTTGACGAAGACCAACGCCGGCGCGAGCGGATCGCTTCTTCGCTCAAAGCGCAGTGGCCGGTGCTTGGACCTATTGCTTCGCTTGCTCACTTGCTCATCCTGGAATCAGAGAGGCTAGAGTACCAACTTCAGTTGGCGCATGTGTCAGAACCGCGAGCGGACCGGGGTCCCCAAGCGGGCAGCCCGCTTGGGGTGGTGGATGCGACCGGATCATTTTCATTTGTCATGGTTACGGACAGCGTACTCGCAACTTTCGCGGCATGATTTGAAACGTTACCGGCAAACGTCCAACCACTTCGCCGTCAAGCTCGATGCGCACCTCTTCGTCCTTCTTGACGGGCCGCGCGACAACTTGCTTCGCCATTGTATGCGTTACTTCATTCATGCGCAGGTGAGTGCCGAAATAAAGCCGCGGAGCATTCGCCAGAATTCTGAAGGCGCTGGCGTCACCGATCGTCACCACATCGAAAGATCCATCATCTAATTTCGCGTTCGGCGCGATTTTCATTCCGCCTCCGTAATAACGCCCGTTGGCAACGGCTAATTCGGCGATGCGCAGTCGTCGTTCCGCCTGCTCATCGATTTGCAAAATGATTTCAGTCGGCGAAGCCGCCAAGGTCGTTTGCACCGTGGCGGCGGCGTATGAGAGTTTGCCGCTTAGCTTGCGGGGCGCAAAACCGGGAATCCACTTCTTAGCCTCACCACTGGCGGTGCGACTAAGCACCTCGGTGCTCATGCCAAGGCTGGCGACGTTAATAAAGAACCGCGTCTCGCGCTCACCACTCTCATTTACAAATGTAACGCGACCGGCGTCGATTACGCGCGTGCGTCCATCGCGCAGCGCGCGCGCCGCCTCAGCGATGTTTGTCGGCAGGTTAAGCGTGCGGCGAAAATCGCTGCCGGTGCCACCGGGTAAGATTCCCAGCGCGACTTGCTCGTTCGATTCGATAATTCCGTTCGCGACTTCCGAGATTGTGCCGTCACCGCCGCAGGCGATAATCAGCTTCGTTCCCTGCTTTGCAGCTTCGTTGGCAAGCTTACGTCCATGACCAATCGCTTCCGTGAAGGCAACTGAGAACGGACCAAAGTGTGTGCGCAGATCGCTGGCGATCTTAGGCCAGTTCTCTTGTGTTGCGCCATCGGCAGATTCCGGATTAACTATTACCAGTGGCAAGGTCATTGAGGTCAGAACCGCCTGCGGTAGCGGGCGGTTGATCTTAGCCCAACGGTAAACCACCCGCTACCGCAGGCGGTTCTGACGATCGTTTTCCGCAAGTTCTGCAATTTTGCTCATCACAAATTCACCAATCTCTTTATAGGTACGCACATGATCCTTCTTCCCGATAAACTCTGACAAGTCGAGCTGCCGGCCGAAGTGAATCCGAATCTTCTCGCCGCCGCCAAACCAGTTTCCCAAAACCTGCTTCGGTAAATTGTTTCCCAGTCCAGCTATGAAAACTGGAATAACCTGCGGGTTCGCATCCTTGATCAATTTGCCGACGCCTGGCTGAGGTCGCAGAAACGAGTAAGGATCGTCGCTCTTGTTGCGGGTGCCTTCGGGATGAAAGCCGATGACGTTGCCCGCGCCGTCATTACAGAGTTGCGCGAGTCGTCGCATGGAATACTTATCGAACGCGCGCTTCTCAGGCATCGGATTTTTTCCCGTCACAAAGAACGGGGGATACATCGACCACCATCCCATCACCAGATTGACGAACATGCCGGCCAGTGATTGATAGTAAAAACGTCCGCGCACCGGAAAGAAGAGCCGTTTGCGCCACTTGGTCTTTCGAAACAGAGTCGTCGAAACGACATACATATCGAAGAACGATCGATGATTCGCGACCAGCAGAATCGGCCGACCATGATCGACGGCCGCGATATTTTCCAACCCATACACGCACATCAGATTGTAACTGGAAAGATGAATCCAACCCGCGCCGAAAACACTTTGACACCAGGTCCAGAATCGTTTCCACCGGCCCTGATTCATGCTATGCGTGACGCGGAAAGCGAAGCGCTCGAAGGGAGTAAGGACTGCGAGTTCTTCGACGGTGGGTACAAGCGGCCCTTTCGGCACGTTGGTTTCTGATGGAACCCGAACGCGTTTTTCTTTAAGGAATTCTCTAAACTTGGCGGCTCTCTCGGGGAATTCCTGCATTCGCCTAATCGTCTCCTCGGCCGAATTCTCGGTCCCGATCACGAACTTTCTTTTTTGCTTTTGATGATCGTGAATCTCCCGATGGGACTCGTAATCCAGGCAACCGGAGTTATTAGGATAATCCTTGTTCATTGCTGAAGATAACCGGACAAGTTACAGAACCGCGAGCGGACCGGGGTCCCCAAGCGGGCAGCCCGCTTGGGGTGGTGGATGCGACCGGCCGGTGTGTGACGCGGAGGTCTTCAATTGATCAAGCGGGCCGGTCGCTACCGCTCGCGGTTCTGTAACTCACTCTATCGAAAAGTAGCGCGCCTCCGGATGATGAATGATGATCGCGGAAGTAGACTGCTCGGGATCGAGTTGAAATTCTTCAGTTAATTCGACGTCGATGCGCGAGGGATCAAGCAATTCGAAAAGCTTGGCCTGGTCCTCGAGATTCGGACAAGCGGGATAACCGAAGCTGAAGCGCGAACCTTGATAGCCCTGACGAAACAGCTCATTAAGATTTTTCGCGTCGTGATCGGCGATCTCGAATTCTTGACGGATGCGTTTGTGCCACAACTCAGCCAGCGCTTCGGCGCTTTCGACACTCAGGCCATGAAAATAAAGATAGTCGGCGTAGTTATCGCTTTTGAAAAGCTCCTGCGAATATTCGCTGGCGCGGTGGCCCACGGTCACCAGATGAAACGCCACGACATCCATGCGATCTGAATCAACCGACGCAAAGTAATCCGCTAAACACAGACGCTTTCCCGACGGTTGGCGCGGAAAGTTGAAGCGAACCCGCTCCGTCTCAGCATCGTTGTCGTAAACAATCAAATCGTTTCCGGATGACTGGCAATGAAAGTATCCATAAACCGCTTTGGGCACCAGGAATCCTTTGCGCTCGCTGCGGTCCTTCAATTCCTCAAACACTGGACGCACCTGCTCAGCGACGAAAGCCTGATACTCTTCGGCGGACTTTCGTCCCTGCTTGAACTGCCACTGACCTTTGAACAGCGCGGTCTCATTGATGTAGGCGAAAACGTCCTCGAGTGGAATGTCGTGGACCACGCGCGAGCCAAAAAACGGCGCCGCTGGAATCGGCACATCCGTGCGAACATCCGAGCGTACGGTGTGCGTGGTATCGCCAGAAATCTTTGTGACGCCGCGCGGTCTCAAAGGCTTGCGCACGCCGAGCTTTGCTTCTTCGGCCACTAACTCTTCCAATTCTTCGGTCGAGTCTCCGTTTCCGCTAACCGCAGCGACCGCGGCCTTCGCTTCTGCGACGACGGCGTGGCCATCACCGGACATCAATTTGTCCATCGTGTGTAGACCCGCAAACGCGTCACGCGCGTAGAACAAAGTCCCTTTATAGCGCGACTTCAAATCGTCTTCGACATAACGACGGGTCAACGCCGCGCCTCCCAAAATGACGGGCACTTCGATCCCGCGCTCGTTCATTACTTCGAGATTCTCTTTCATGATGAGCGTCGACTTCACCAATAGTCCGCTCATGCCAACGGCATCGGCTCGGTGCTCTTCATAAGCGCTAAGAATCGCGTCGATCGTTTGCTTAATGCCGAGATTGATAACGCGATATCCATTGTTCGTCAAAATGATATCGACTAGATTCTTGCCAATGTCGTGCACGTCACCCTTGACGGTCGCCAGCACCATCGTGCCTTTCGCAGTCGCGCCGCCCTTCTTTTCCATGAACGGTTCGAGAAAGCGCACCGCCGTTTTCATCGCTTCGGCTGATTGCAAAACGAAAGGAAGCTGCATCTGGCCGCTGCCGAAAAGCTCGCCGACAACCTTCATACCTTCGAGCAGGATGTTGTTGATGATGTCGAGCGCCGAATAGTTTTCGAGTGCCAGCTTTAGATTCTCTTCCAGCCCCATCTTCTCGCCGTCGATGATGTGATACTTCAGACGCTCTTCGACAGTTTCACCGCGCGCCTCTTTTTTCTTTGATTTAGTGGTGACGCCCTCGAAGAGTTTGGTGAATTCCACCAGCGGATCGTAAGTGCAAACTTCGCCGTCGAATTCGCGCCGATCGTAAATGAGATCGAGTGCGACTTTCAGCTGGCGTTCTTCAATGCGGTTGAGTGGCTCGATCTTGCTGGCATTAACAATCGCTGAATCAAGACCCGCCGCCACCGCCTCGTGCAGAAACACCGAGTTGAGAACTATTCGCGAAGCCGGACTGAGCCCGAACGAAGTGTTTGAAACGCCCAGGATCGTGAAGACGCTGGGAAGTTCCGTCTTAATGCGTCGAATACCTTCGATTGTCTCGAGCGCGTTGCGGCGGTCTTCTTCGATGCCGGTCGATATCGGCAGCGCCAGTGAATCAAAGAAGATGTCGTCGGCAGGAATGCCGTACTGCTTCGTCGCTTGTTCGTAGGCGCGCTGCGCGATATTGAATTTCCCTGCGGCGGTGCGCGCCATTCCCTCTTCGTCGATCGTGCCGATAACCACGCCGGCGCCGTATTTCTTTGCCAACTCCAGGACCTTCGCAAAGCGCGGCTCGCCGTCTTCGTAGTTCGTTGAATTCAGAATGCACTTGCCGCCCGCGTGTTGCAGTCCCGCTTCCATCTTCTGCCATTCCGTCGAATCGAACATCAAAGGAATTTTGACGTTCGTTACCAGACGCGATGCCAGCGCGTGCATGTCTTTCTCACCGTCGCGCCCGACGAAATCCACGTTCACGTCAAGCACATGCGCGCCCTCGCGCTCCTGTTCGCGCGCCAGCGAAACCAAGCCGTCCCAATCTTCCGCGTTGAGCAGGTCGCGCATCTTCTTTGAGCCACTGGCGTTAACGCGTTCGCCGACGATGAGGAAGGATGTGTCCTGCCGATAAGGCTGCTGAATGAAGATTGAAGAACTCGCCGGCGTGCGCTGAACTTCGCGACTTAACGGCGCCAGATCTTTAACGGCTTCGACAACGGCTTTCAGATGTGCCGGCGTCGTGCCGCAGCACCCGCCAACTATATTGACGCCCAGATCGCGCGCGAAGTGCTGCAACTCTTTCGCCAGCGATTCGGGCGTCTCTTTGAATACGGCGTGTCCGCCGACGTTTTCCGGGATGCCCGCATTGGGAATCACGGATACGGGGCGCGACCAGTTCTGACAAATGTAACGAACGTTTTCGGCCATCTGCTGTGGGCCCGTGGCGCAATTCATGCCAACAACATCGACCGGAAAAGGTTCCAAGGCGGTGAGTGCCGCGCCGATCTCAGTCCCCATCAGCATCGTCCCGAAGGCTTCGATGGTCACTTGCGCAATGACGGGCACACGTCGCTTCGATGATTCGAATTCGTCGAAGATGGCCGCGAGCGCGGCTTTCGTCTGCAAAAGATCCTGACACGTTTCGACGATCAGCAAATCCGCGCCACCATCGAGCAAACCGCGCGCTTGCTCGCGATAAGACGCCTTCATATCGAGAAATGAAATATGACCGAGGGTCGGCAGCTTTGTAGTTGGCCCCATCGAACCCGCGACCCAACGCGGCTTTTCTGGCGTTGAAAAATCGGCGGCGACTCGCTTCGCCAGTTGGGCGGCCTGCACGTTCAATTCGTAGGCCAGGTGAGCGATTTGATATTCGGCGAGCACGATCGAGGTGCTGCCGAATGAGTCTGTTTCCACCACATCGCAGCCAACTTCGAGAAATCCCGCGTGAACTTTTTCAACTGCGTCGGGCATAGTAATCAAAAGATGTTCCGGACAGCCTTCGAATTGCGGGCCGCCGTAGTCATCGACGGACAGGTCCTGCGCATGCAGATTCGTGCCCATCGCGCCATCAAAGACGACGATGCGGTCTCTTAAGGTGTCGAGAAAGTTAGCCATGCAAAAATCCGATCGATGATCGTGTCCGAAGCCCGCGCGTCAGCAAGGGCCGACTTGCCCTCCCTGACGGTCGGGCTTCTGAGACGAAATCGCAAATCACAAAAAGCCCCGCGCTGCTAACAACGCGGGGCCTTTCATCGAACCTTTTTAGAGCAGCGATTGAAAGACTGTCCGAGCTGTTTAGCGGATTATTTTACGTGGCCGCAAGTCGCCTTAACTCACCACGTTTTGTCAAGGTCTATTGAAGCATCGCTCATCAATGGTGTCAAGATACCATACTCCGGTGCTGACGTGGATTCATTCGGCCGCAAACGCTGAGCTTGAATTTTCCTATTTACCATTTATCAATTACCATTTACCATCTCATTTCATGCGTCGCGCAATTTACCCAGGCTCATTCGATCCCGTTACCAATGGGCACCTCGATATCATTCAACGCGGCTGCAAACTCTTTGATGAAATCATTGTCGCGGTTTTGGTCAATCCGGAGAAGACCGCATTCTTCACCATCGAAGAGCGCTGCGACATCCTGAGCGAAGTGCTGAAGACGATCGATCGCGGCGATTGTCACGTAATAGTGGAAGGTTTCGAAGGCCTGATGGTGCAGTATGCCGCCGAGCGAGAAGCGAACGCGATCGTGCGCGGCATCCGCGCGATCTCGGATTACGAGTACGAATTGCAAATGGCTTTGATGAATCGACGCTTGCAACCGAGTCTGGAAACCGTTTTTATGATGCCGGCAGAAGAATATTCCTACGTTAGTTCGCGGCTGGTAAAAGAGGTCTTCCAGCTTGGCGCACGAGTCGATGGACTGGTACCGGCACTCGTCGAGCAGCGGATGAGAGAGAAGATCAAATGACGACACAACCGAGCCTTTCGTCCTTTCAAGTTTCCGAAAATGTCTCGCGCATGAAAGCTTCCTCGACGCTGGCGGCAATGCAGGCTGCGGAAGCGATGCGCGCCGCCGGAGTCGATGTGGTCGATCTCGGCGCGGGCGAGCCCGATTTCGACACGCCGCAGAACATCAAAGATGCCGCGGCTGAAGCGATGCGCGCAGGCAAGACCAAATACACTCCAGCCGCAGGAACGCGTGAGTTGCAGCAGGCCATCATCGGTTTCTACAACCGCGAATTCCACGCTAACTACGAACGCAACGAAGTAATGGCGACAACCGGAGGCAAGCAGGCAATCTTCAACGCCGTGGTCTCTCTCATCAATCCAGACGACGAAGTTCTGATTCCGAAACCCTACTGGGTTTCGTTTCCGGAGATTGTCGCGTTTGCGCGCGGCAAATCGATATTTATTGAGACCGAAGAAAACGACTTTGTGCTCACCGCCGACATGGTTCGGAGATCAATTACCCCGCGGACCAGACTGATAATACTGAACTCACCGGGCAATCCATCGGGGCGCGTCATTCCGCCCGCTGAGTTCGTGCAAATCATGGAAATCGTCGCGGAGCGGGATCTATGTGCAATCTCAGACGAATGCTATCTGCGCTTCGTTTATCAGCCAGCAATGGTTTTTAGCGCGGCTTCTTTGCGGCCTGAATTGCGCCAGCAGTTGTGCATCGCCGGATCGTTTTCAAAGACCTACGCAATGACCGGCTGGCGTGTCGGCTATTCGCTGGCGAATGCCGATTGGACGCGCGCGATGCTCAAGGTGCAAAGCCACTCAACCAGCAACGTCACCTCGATCTCGCAAGCAGCCGCCGTCGAAGCGTTCAACGGCCCGCAAGACTCCGTCGCCATGATGCTCGCCGAATACACGCGCCGGCGCGAATGGCTGCTGAATGCTTTGAACGAGATTCCCGGCCTTCGTTGTCCGCAGCCGGAGGGCGCATTTTATGCCTTTCCCGACGTGCGCGGATGCTTGAAAGGGAAACTGAAAACGTCCGGCGACTTCGTCAACGAACTGCTGGAGAATGAAAAAACCGTGGTGACGGATGGCGCGGCCTTCGGCGCCGAAGGATTCCTGCGCATTTCATATGCGACGTCTCTGGATCGTTTGGAGGAAGGGGTTAAGAGAATCAGGCGCGTGGCGGAACGAACCTAGCTTTGGAGTTCGCCGGAAGAGCGAAGCAAGGAGGGCGCGGTGGATAACTCTTCGAGACCGCAGTGTCAGAACCGCGAGCGGTAGCGACCGGATAATAAAGGCAACCGAGTTGAACCACACTCTTATCGTAGTCTAATCAAGCCCGCTCGTATGATCCGGTCGCTACCGCTCGCGGTTCTGACGCGCCAGTCCGAAAGCCAGCCTCGCGCTGCACTCCCCGCCCTGATAAGAAAAGAGGCGGGCCCTGGCCCGCCTCTGAACATTTTCGATTTTGGGAGAACTGCGTTAGTACAGATTGAAGTTGTACTCCAACTGCATCCACATCGAAACGGGATGGCCATCCTTGGTTGCTGGTACAAACCTAATCTGTTTGGCCGCCGCGATTGCCCGCTCCGTCAAACCATCTCCCAAACCGGAGACAGCGTGGATGTTTGTTACTTGCCCATTCGATGAGAACACTGCTCGAAGCACCACCGTTCCCGTAATCTGATTCTTGCGAGCTGCCTCGGTATAAGTCGGTTCCGGTTTTTCAAGTACGCGGGCCTTCGACGTGACATCCTTCCCACTGAATATTTTACTGTAATCACCGCCACCACCGCCGCCGCCTGGACCGCCGCCGCCTTCGCGCCGATCACCGCCACCAGTATTGCCGCCATTGCCGGGACCGTAGCCGCCACCACTGCCTGGGCCAACTCCTCCGCCGGTACCACTACCGATCCCATTCCCGGTACCGGGCCCGGACGAAGGCGTGGTTGACTTAGATTTCGGATCGCCGTAGTTCAGGTTCCGCGTATCAGGTGGGAACAATGCTGGATCAGCATCGAGCGTCGCCGGCATCGGAAGCGCGGGATTCTTGATCACAGGAGGATGCGGATCCGGAGCCACGACTTGTGGAATGCGTAGATCAGCTTGCGGCAGTTTGCCGAATGATGCAGGAGCCTGCTCTTCGCGGCCACCGCCACCGCCACCACCAGCCTTTTCCTGTTTTGGCTTGCTGCCGCCGCCGTTACCTTTGGCCATTCCGGCAGTGCCTTCATCAGGTGTAGGCTGCGAGTTCGGAATATCCGAAATCATCTGGGTCAGCTCAAGGTCGTCGTCTTTAGCTGCCTCAGCGGCCTTGGCCATCTGATGACGATCCCAGACAAACAAGCCGCCCACAACGAAACCCAGGACCGCGAATGCGGCGATTATTCCGGAGAGGACGTTGCGCGAATCCGAAGGCCGCGCGCCCATTACCGCCGCGCCGCGATCGCGACTTAGCGAACTCGCAAACAAAGCCAGCAGTCCGCAGAACGCCAAAATGCCAACCACGAACAAACTCTTGCGCGACACTCCTGTGCCGCCTCCCTGCGTCCGATCGAGAAGAAAGATGAGCCCAATCAAAGCAGCCATCGCGGCCAGCGAAAACCCGGAGGCAATGACCACGTCGCGACTGGCGAAGAAGCGGCTAATCATCTGACCGTAGCCCTGTACCGATCGCTTAACAAAGCCGAAGGGATCTCGCTTGAATTCCGGCCACGTCAATTGATAGTTATGGGCCACTTCGCCCACCTCGTCAGCCAAGCGAGAAAGCAAGCCTTTGTCTTCCAGAATCGTCAGATGATATTCGCCGACATTAACGGCATTCAGCGTAGCGGTCCTCGCAGCGGGCGCTGTCGCCGACGTTGCCGTCGCAGCCTCAAAATATTCCGGCTCGGCTGATGCTTTACTAGTTACACTTTCCGCCACCGGATAAAAAGTTTCGATCTCGGGCGCCGGCGCGCTAACTGACGCGGCTGGGGCCGCGGGAACCGCGCTGAGCGGTGTTCCATCAACCGGACAAAAACTGAACCGGTCGGCAAACTGTTCCTGGCATGTGCTGCAAAATTTCATCGCTACTACCTCGCTATCCCGTTGGGAATGAAATGCTGAATTCAACGCCGCGGGCTCCTCCATCACTAACTGATAAGTCGCCGCGATGCGATTGTCCAAAGAGTTAGGAGCGTCGGGAGCGCTCCACTGTCTAAGCAAGCTTCGCAGTTCGTCGTCCTGCATGAACTTGGAATCAAAATCACCCATTACAAAACCTATCGCTCATGCGGGCTGACCTGCGTCATTCACGCCCGCTTCAATGTAGCAGTTTCACGGCCAATTCGGAAATACCGATCCAGCCCTGCTCTTAGTTTTTCACGAGCCCGAAACAGCCGCGCCTTCACCGTGTTTGCTTCGGCGCCCACGATGGCGGCAATCTCAGCCAGCGAAAGTTCGTCATACTCGAAAAGAACCAGTGCTTCGCGCTGCAGCGGAGGCAAACTCGCGATGGCCCGTTGGACCACTTCGGCCAGCTCATTGTCGAGCACTTGAGCCATTGGCTCGTGCCGATCCGCCGGCTCTTCGTCCAGTCCCTCGATTCCGGTTTCGCGCGCGAAACTGTGGTAGCGCTTCGCCGCCAAATTGCGCGCCGCTGCATAAATATAAGTGCGCAGCGAGGCGCGCGAGGAATCAAACCGTCCCGGCTCCTTTATCAAACTCAGGAAGCAATCGTGCGTCACATCCTCGGCCGCTTCAACCGATCCCAGCAGGCGATATGCGAAGCGAAAGATCGGATCGCGGTAACGCTCGTACAGGATTTGGAAAGCTGCTGTCTCTCCGTGTGCGGCCTTTTCCAACAGCCGTTCGTCTGTAGTCGTGTCCGTCAATCAAAGCGCTCGATCCTGCAGGAAAAGCTTCCTACTCTTTATTACGTCTAATCGCCCGGAAGTTACGGAAATTTTTCGTCTATCCACCAAACTTCTTCGCCGAGGGCTCATTATACTATCGTTTACCGCGCTTTCGGCAGTCGGCACCCTTGGATAAATCCCGCCGGTCACGGGCTTTGATGCCGCTTAAGGGCTTCAGGTTGACGCGCTTGTCCTCGACATCTAAACTCTTTTTCGCAGCATCCCAGAGGCCTCCCCATTGATGCTGGCAGGCGCCGCCACCAACAGACAGGGAATACTGATTCAATGATTAATCAAATTAGCCGCTGCTCGATCTGTCTTCTGCTGGTTGCGCTCGTTTTTGCTCGAACCTCCGCTCAATCAACGCCCGAACCTGTTCGAGAGCAGCTCCTGAATGGACTGACGGTCCTCTTTTGGCAGCGGCCCGATGCTAACGTCCTTCTGAAGTTGCGGGTGCACAGTGGCGCGGCTTTCGATCTGGCAGATAAGGGTGGAACGATGGCGCTCTTGGGAGACGCGCTTTTTCCCGATCCGGCCACGCGCGAGTATGTCGCGGAACAGTTAGGTGGGAAGCTTGAAGTCGATACCAGCTACGACGCGATCGAAATCACGATTTCGGGCAAGTCAAGCGAGTTCGAACGCCTGGTGGAGTTCCTGCGGGGCGGCTTAGTATCAACCCCGTTGACGCCTGAGAACGTAGCAAAAATTCGCGACGCCAGAATCAAGCAGCTTTCCGTTAAGCAGACCACAAGTTCCGAAGCCGACCAGGTGATCGCCGCGCGTCTGTTTGGCGCCTTTCCCTACGGACATCCGATTGGCGGGACCATCGAGAGCATCGCAAAAATCGAGCGCGCCGACCTATTGTTCGCTCGCGAACGTTTTCTTAATGCCGACAATGCTACTCTGGTAGTGATTGGCGGCATCGATAAAGCGCGTGCGATGCGCACATTGAGGCAACTCCTCGGACCGTGGCAAAAAGGCGATCGCATGGTGCCTGCGACCTTCCGCCCACCCAATCGGGCCGACAGTCGAGTCCTTTTGGTGGATCAGTCCAGTGCCACAACGGCAGAGATTCGGCTGGCCGTGCGCGGGCTGGCGCAATCCGATCGCGACGCGCTCGCGGCTTCGGTTCTCGCCCGTATCTTTCGCGATCGCTGGCAAACATTACGTCCCGATCTCTCGTCGATTTTCGTGCATCATGAAGCACACTCATTACCCGGTTCGTTCGTGCTGGGGGCTTCCGGGCCGACGGCGTCAGCCGCCAAAGCAATCTCATCTGCGCAAGAGGTTATGCGATCACTGGCAGGCACGGGACCTACACCCTCGGAAGTTGAGCGTGCTCGCGGCGATCTGCTGGCAGAGATAATGAGCCAGGCCGTCAAACCTGAAACGATCGCGGACTTGTGGCTCGACGCCGATGCTTACAAGCTGCCGGGGTTGAATGCCCAACTGAATTCGATCCGAAGCCTCAGTGTGGGAGACATTCAAGGCGTCGCCGGAAAACTGTTCACAAATGCTTCGTTGGCTCTGGTCGTAGTGGGCGACTCAGCGCGGCTTAAGAGCAGTCTGGGCGAGAACGTCGAGCTACGCAGCGATAAAGCAAACTTAAAGACAGCCGCCGATCCTGTTATGCCGACGAAGAAGCCCTGAGAGATTTTATAAACCTATCGCAAGCCGTCTGCAACCATTGCTCCTTCGCCATGGGCTTAACTAATCCCGGACAGAAGATTTCACCCGAAGATCACGCTCGGCGGGTGCGCGAAATGTTCGCGCGAATCTCCAGGCGATATGATCTACTGAACCATCTGCTGTCGGGCAATATTGATAAGCGATGGCGGCGGGCTGTTACCGAGCGGCTGCGACCGCTGATTCCGGGCAACGCGAGTATTTTGGATGTGGCGTGCGGCACCGGAGATTTGACAATTGCGTTATTTGAAAACACAGGCGCGCGAGCTATCGGCGTAGATTTTTGCCGGCCTATGTTGGAACTGGCGGCGCGAAAGTATCCTCGGCTTCTACTTGTCGAGGGCGACGCGCTGCAACTTCCGTTTGGCGATGCCGCGTTCGACGCTGTGACGATTGGGTTCGGTTTGCGAAACCTTTCCAGCACCGAAGGCGGCTTGAAAGAACTGCGGCGAGTTTTAAAACCGCGTGGGCGAGCGGTGATTTTGGAATTTTCGAAACCCAGAGTGCCGGGGTTTCGCGCGCTATCGACGGCGTACTGCAATTACCTGCTACCGCGGATCGGTGGAATCATTAGTGGTTCGCGCAGCGCTTATCGATACCTTCCCGATTCGGTTGCGCGGTTTCCGGATCAGGAAGCGCTCGCGAGTCTAATGCGGGATGTAGGTTTTGACGAAGTCGAGTTTCAGAATCTGACCGGTGGCGTTGCTGCTTTGCACATCGGTCGACGAGTTTAGCTTGGCCGACAAACTTCAGTTTGTCGTCTGGCTAACAATCGACAAACTGAAGTTTGTCGTACAGCAAGATTGGTTGCGCCTGCAAAGGCCGCAGCCAAAACAGCGTAGTCAGTGGGACTCGCCTAATCGGATTTATGGTTCGGTTGTCGGGGCCGAGTCGAAACCATGATGACAGCGGGTCCCACACGGCTACGTTTGTTTGTATCTGAAAAGCTTGGCTTATCGCGCTTGTTAGAGATGCCTTCCTCGGCCCGCGCTGCGAAAGATTAGCCGCACCTCACAACAATTTGATATCATCCGCGCTCGATCCCGCGCATACTTCTCTAGAAGATGAGTCGCACCCTGCTTGGATTTCTGCGCCGCGTAGGCTTGCTGATTCTGGTCGTGTGGTCGGTCGTTTCCTTAGTTACAATTCTGATCGAATTGGTGCCGGGGGATCCGGCGGTGGCTGTCCTGGGAGATCAGGCCACTCCCGAACAACTGGCCCAGTTTAGGGCCAAACATCGATTGGATCGGCCAGCGTTTTTCTTTGGCTTCCCCAGCGATGAAAGTGGGCGGCGTCACTTTCGCTGGTATGGACTCGACAATCGTTATGACGATTACTGGGTTGCGATCCTGCACGGCGACTTGGGAACCTCGTTCCGCACTGACGAACCAGTTGTCAATTTGATCTTCGAACGCTATCCGGCCACCATCGAGCTCGCGGTTGCCGCGATGATCATCGCCGTCTGCATTGCGATTCCGCTCGGAGTCGTCGCCGGAAAGAATCAAGGCACATGGATCGACAATGCTCTATCGGTGGTGGCCCTTGTGGGAATCAGTCTGCCAAGCTTCGTTATCGGGCCGATGCTGGTTTACATCTTCGCGGTGAAACTCGGCTGGTTGGCGCCCTCAGGACGCTTTGACGCTAGCGACTTCATTCTGCCGTCATTCACCCTGGGCGCCGCGCTGTCCGCGATCCTGACGCGAATGGTGCGCTCGTCCGTCATCGAAGAATTGAACGAAGGCTATGTGCGCACTGCGCGCGCGAAGGGCTTGAGCGAAAGGAAAGTTGTCTACAAGCACGTGCTGAAGAACGGTCTGATTCCCGTGGTCACAGTTCTCGGGCTTCAACTAGGCGTTTTGCTCGCGGGCGCTATCATCACGGAAAAGATCTTCGGATGGCCGGGAATAGGTCTGCTACTGGTTGAAGACGGCATCGGCAAGCGCGACTATGCAATCGTGCAGGGTTGCGTATTGACGATTAGCACGACCTACATCATCGCCAATACCCTGACCGATATGATCTATGGCTGGCTGGATCCGCGGATCAGAGTTTCATGAATTGTTTGCAAGATCTTTGGTCTTAGGTCTTAGGTTTTTGACAAAGACCAAAAGCCAAAGACCAAGACCCAACCAATGAATCGCCTTGGCACAATTGGTATCGTTATCATCTCAGTCTTCGTTCTGGTTGCGATCTTCGCGCCGTGGATTGCCACGCATGACGTTGGCGCTACGAATCTGTCGATGCGTTACATGGGACCGTCCGCCACGTACTGGTTCGGAACAGACTCGACGGGGCGCGATATCTTTTCGCGAGTCGTTTTCGGAGCACGCATCTCGCTCGAAGTCGGCATCATTGTCGTCACCGTGTCGGCTCTAGTGGGAACGCTCATTGGCGCCGTAGCAGGTTATTACGGGGGCATTATCGATCGCTTTCTCTCGGGCTATCTCTTCAACGTCTTCCTGGCTTTTCCGGGATTGCTCCTGGCGATTGCGCTGGTTGCGTTTCTCGGCGCCGGTCTGAACAAACTGATCTTCGCGCTCTGCATCATCGGTTGGGTTGGTTACGCGCGGCTAATTCGGGCTCAGGTGTTGAAGGTTCGCGAGTATGATTTTGTCCAGGCGGCGCGCGCGCTTGGGGCTGGAGATTTTCGCATTCTCTTTGTTCACATTTTGCCCAACGCCATTCAGCCTTTGATCGTGCAGGCGAGCTTGGGAATGGCGGGCGCTGTTCTTTCCGAGGCGTCATTATCATTTCTCGGCCTGGGCGTGCCACCACCGGCGCCATCCTGGGGCGTGATGATCGAAGAAGCTCGCGACCTTTCTACGCTACAAGCCGCCCCGCATGCATTGATCTTTCCCGGACTAGCGATCGCGCTCACCGTGCTCGCATTTAACTTTGTCGGTGATGGATTGCGCGAGTATCTTGATCCGCGACAGCGTAGGCGGTGATAAGCAATAGACGGCCTCATTTGCTGGACGTGAAAATAGAAAGAGTCATAAGATGATCAAGCGAAGTTTCTCACGGCGAGGCTCGCCATGGCGACGCCGGAAGGCCAACCAGCGAGGCCGCTCGAGACCGAGCTGAAGCTGGCGAAATCTATCGTGACGTGGAAACTGGATACTACATTTTCCGTTCGGGTTGAAATGACATGGAAACAATTTGTAAGGAAAGAGTAGCATCCGTAACACTGGTCACGTCCAAACTCTCAGAAGATGAACTCGCCATATGCGAAGGAGCCATTAGTTACGCTCTCAGTTCGCTAGATGATGACGATATCGACGAGCGTTTTGGCGCGTCGCGCGATGAACTCGAAGGAACACGCGACGATCTGCGCGAAGCGCTGGCCGGACTGCGCGAGCGTGACTTGGAACCGGAGCCCGTCAGCTGATCTCTGGTTCTTAGTTTGAATTGATTTTAGTAAGAGGAGGAAGTTCCATGCCGATAGCTGCCACAGACTATCTCGATGCCATCGCGCACTTGCCGAGCGGGGCCGTTCTTCGCGTCGACGATGTGCCATGGGAAGAGTACGAACAATTGCTCGACGACCTCGGGGAAGGGTATGCAGTAAGAATCTTCTACGACAATGGAAGGATGGAAATCATGGCGCCATCGACGCTGCACGAACGACCCAAGAACCTGATTAACACGCTGGTGGTTGTGTTGAGAGA
>WNGH01007987.1_pt1 | contig 18477 bp, 10 predicted proteins | sample 5400631 | NCBI WGS metagenome assembly WNGH01 (sample SAMN13153373, study PRJNA577476) | soil metagenome | isolation source: 115 cm soil or saprolite under Garry oak tree replicate 1 | place: USA:California | collected 2016-06-15
TCAAGGAGCATCCCGTCGATCGCGCGACCAAAGAACCACCACCGCCAACGTGGGGCGTGCGGCCCAAGCGGTGAGTTCGTAATAAGGCCCTCTCCTTTTGGGAGAGGGTTCGGGTGAGGGCCTAGCGATAAGAGGCCGGAGACTATTCTCTTCCTTTTTTATTATCCATATGATCGAATCAGCACAGATTGAGAGGATGTCGGTGGCCGAACGGCTCCGAGCAATGGAGCAGCTTTGGACTCGCTTTATCGCTACGCGGAAGAGCTACCGTCACCAGATTGGCATCGAGATGTTATGGCTGAAAGGAAGACGGCGCGCAAAGCGGTGAAGCAGTTTTCTTGACACTGGACCAACTCCGATCCCGCTTACGAGACCCGAGTCAACGGCGTTAGAGTACCAACTTCAGTTGGGTGTTTCCGCGGCTAGAGCCCAACTAAAGTTGGTACTCTAACACCGTCAACCCGACTATCACTTTTGGATTATTCAGGCCGCAGCTTTTCGCTGATCCCCCGGCATCGCACTTTTGGATTATTCAGGCCGCAGCTTTTCGCTGATCCCCCGGCATCGCACGCGCCAGCAGATTGCGCACTTCGTCGTCGGTGGTCTGTTCAAAGTCTGCGTACCACAAACCGACGGCCCGGAAAGGTTCGGGCGTCAGGGCGCATACGCACAGGACATCAACTTCATCTCCGAACGAGTCGCAAGTTTCACGCGCACCCACTGGCGCTGCGACTACAATCTGCTTCGGGCGCTTTTGACGTAGTGCCTTCACGGCAGCCCGCATGGTCGAGCCAGTGGCCAATCCGTCATCGACGACGATGACGATGCGGTCTCGCACATCAAGCGGTGGACGCGCGCCGCGATAGAGCCGTTCGCGTCGCTCAAGTTCGCGCAGTTCATCAGCCGCCACGCGATCGATCTCCTCATCCGGAATCTTTATGTAGGACAGCACGTCATGATTCAGTACCCGCACGCCGCCGCTGGCAATTGCGCCCATCGCCAACTCTTCATGGCCTGGAACGCCGAGCTTTCGCACGGTAAAGACATCGAGCGGCGCATGCAGTTTCTGCGCGACCTCATACGCGACGGGAATGCCTCCGCGTGGCAATCCAAGCACGATAGCGTCGCAACGGTCGGTATAGTTGGTCAGTTTTTCCGCGAGGAACCGCCCGGCCTCGATCCTGTCTTTGAAAATCTTTTTGAACATTATTCGCCTCCAGAAACTCCCTTTTGATCGTCTGGAAATGATTCGCAAGAGGTTGATTCAATATCTAGAACGCATCGATTGTGCCGCTTGATATGCGTTGAATCTATGAGGAATCCGCGCATGTGCTTAAGAAATGCGTCTGGATTTCTATCGGCAGAGAGCACGGTCACTCACCCAAGAGTGTTGTTGGTGTACAATTCTGCTGGCGGAGAAAGGATAGAATCTTCCGATGTCACAACACGCGAAGCGCGAAGAACAACCAGCCAAGAACACTCGCATTGAAACGGATTCGATGGGCGAGATCGAAGTTCCGGCGGATAAATATTGGGGCGCGCAGACGCAGCGTTCGCTGATTCATTTCGCGATTGGGTTTGATGTGATGCCGCGCGAGATGATTCGCGCGTTTGGCGTGCTAAAGAAAGCTTGTGCGATGGTGAATCATGATCTTGGGAAACTATCGGGCGACAAACTGAAGCTTATCGTACAGGCGTGTGACGAAGTGATCGAGGGCAAGCTCGATGAGCATTTTCCTTTGCGGGTGTGGCAGACGGGCAGTGGCACGCAGACCAACATGAACGCGAATGAAGTGATTTCGAATCGCGCGATCGAGTTGGCCGGCGGCGTGATGGGCAGCAAGAAGCCGATTCATCCGAATGACGACGTGAATATGTCGCAGTCGTCGAACGATACGTTTCCCGCCGCCATGCATATCGCCGCCGCCGAGCAGATGAACAAACTCATTCCGGAAGTGCGGAAAGTGCGCGAGGCGATCGCGGCGAAGGCTGAAGAGTTCAAAGATGTCGTTAAGATTGGCCGCACGCATTTGCAGGACGCAACGCCTTTGACGGTGGGCCAGGAGATGTCGGGTTGGGCAAGTTTGCTCGAGCGGGATATCGATCGCATGAAAGACACTCTCTCCGGACTTTACGATCTGGCAATTGGCGGCACGGCGGTCGGCACCGGCTTGAATGCGCATCCTGAATTTGGCGAGCGGGCGGCGAAAAAGATTTCCGAACTGACCGGACTTCCTTTCAAATCTCATCCAAACAAATTCGCGGCGTTGTCGGCGCATGATGAAATCGTTTTCACGAGTGGCGCCTTGAAAACTTTGGCCGCGTCGCTGATGAAAATCGCCAACGATATACGCTGGCTGGCTTCGGGGCCCCGCTGTGGACTGGGCGAATTGATAATTCCTGAGAACGAACCCGGCTCGTCGATCATGCCCGGCAAAGTCAATCCCACGCAGAGTGAAGCTATGACAATGGTCGCGGTGCAAGTGATGGGCAATGATGCGGCGATTGGCTTCGCGGGCTCGCAGGGCAACTTTGAATTGAATGTCTTCAAGCCGGTGATGATTCACAATCTGCTGCACTCGATTCGTCTGATTCACGACGCGTGTCACGGCTTTGTCGAGTACTGCATCGCCGGCCTGGGCGTCAATCGCGAACAGATCGAGCACCATTTGCGGGACTCGCTCATGCTGGTGACCGCTTTGAATCCGCACATCGGCTACGACAACTCGGCAAAGATTGCCAAGAACGCGCATAAGAAAGGGATCTCGCTGCGTGAGTCGGCGATCGAATTGGGCTTATTGACGGGCGAGAAGTTCGATGAATTGGTGAAGCCCGAAGAAATGACGCATCCTTAGTCCGCCGCTCATCGCTGCCAGTCTTTCAGTCCATCGACCACACGCAGGACGTCGGCTCGTTTCTTCTCAAACACCGCAAACGTGGCAATGATCAGCGCTCCCGTAACGATGCCCGCGACGTACCAGAGCCAGGTCCAGCCAAAGTTGACTGAGGCGTAATTGATCATGGTCGCGATCGCTAACACCAGAAAGGTCGAGCCCAGCAATAGAAATGCCCGGATGCGAAAGATCATCCCGGCAAACACGCCGGCCACCGATAAACCCGCCAGGATCAAAGGCAGCCAGGGTGAATGCGCCACGCCGTTCATGAAGATGTCCGCGGTCGAAGAAACGTAAATCACCGCCAGCGTCAGATAGCGAACCGCGGTCATCTGCGCTTCCGAAAAATCCTTCCGATTGAGGTGCGCGGCAATCAGTACTGAAATCGCCATCGGGATTAACCACAATTGCGGATGCTGCCAAAATTGATAATCAGTCGTGTGATGCAGCAGGTACCACAAGCCACCATTGCCCGCCAGCGCGGCCAGCAGGCCGAATATAAACGAGCTTCGCAGAATCGAAAGCAAGCCGTATAATCCGCCGACGACAAACAGCAACAGCGAGTAATCAATCTGCGACGCGGCGATCCAGAAACCCATCACCGGCAGCAAAGGTAACAACGCTCCAGTGCGTTCAATCGGCTTGGCGAGTACCATTACTTCGCGGCGACGCAGCAGCTCGCTGATGCCTACTCCTACATAAGCGATTCCTACGACGACGAGAGGCCAGTAACGTTCGAAGAATCCGGTGAACAGCCAAGGCATCGTGAGACGAATGTGCATGAACAGCAAAGCAAGCAAAGCCTCGGCGACGTAAACGTAGCGATGACGACGATTTTCGGAGAGACTCAGCGGATCGTGTTTGGGTGAAAGGGCAAAGAGGACGCAGACAGTCGCGGCGCACACGAGCGCAATGGCTACCGTCATCAACGCGAGTGGTTTGATCCGCACGGCGCCAAACTCGATCTGATAATAGACTTCGGTGCAAAGCACGAAACCGAGGGAGACGATGCCGGCGATAGTCATTGCGGGAACGCAATCGCGAAAAGCTTTCGTCCAATCGGGTTCGCGTTCGATCAACTTATCAAGCTCGGCGCCAAACAATGCGACCGCAGCGAACATCACGGTCATTAAGATCACGGCGCGATTCAGCCAGGTGCCGCTGGCTCCCGGCGTCAAAGCGGACCAGCCCAGGAAAACACCGCCCAGCAAAAGCACTGAAATCGCCGCGCGTTGCCATTTCACTCGCGGCTTTCCCTGGGCCATGAGGCCGAAGGTCAGTGTCTGGGCCATGACTGCAACTGACGCCGAGGCGCGCAAAGTCGACTCGAAGAAGCGCAAGTCGATCCAAAAGGCGACCAAGACAACGACCGCGACCAAAAGACTGTTGAGAAAGCTTAACCATTCAAGCTCGCCGAGGTTGGCGTCGAGGCGCGGTGGAATCTGCAAACGCTTCGCGCCTGCGATGACGGGTTCGCGGGCACGCCAGATGAGCGCGGCGACAAGAGCATGTATCGCACCGGCCATCGTCAGCGACCAAGTTAAATGACGCGGAGTCAGATTCAGATGATGCAGAAGCATTCCGGCGTTTATCAGCCCAATTAGATAAAGTCCGGCGACGGCATACTTCGCTTCACGATCCCAAAGGCACGCCGCCATCAACAGGGCCAGCAAAACCAGCGCGAGCCAATCGAGCGCCGGGTTGAATGATTGATGAACGCGCGCCAGGTCTTCATTGAGATCGAGTGCGACAACACTTCCCATTGCCAGCAGCGACAACAGCGCCGCGAGATTATGAAACGAAGCAGCAGTGAATGAATTCAGCCGTGGGGCGAACCGTCGCGCGCGCAGTTCAAACCAAAGCCAAACAACACCGCCCACGCAAAGGGCGATCACATTCGCTTCGATGAACGTTCTACCACTGCCTTGAACGCCATAGTACTTAATCAACCAGATCGAAACTGAGGCATTGAGCAAAATGCCCGCGGCGTAGAGATAAGCGCGCGTGTGTGTCAGCCAGTTGAGCGAGGCTGCGAGGACGTTCATCGCAAGCAGCGCGCCGATGGACCACCATGCGCCAAGCGGATCGATGAACGGACCGCGCAGCGCGATCAACACCACGATAGCACCGACGATGGTAGCGGACAGATCGCCGTCCCATTGCCAATCGTCATTGAAAGTCAGTCCCATGCGTAAACACAATCGCGCAATTGCTCGGTTTTTCGGCAAGTCTCTGGCGAGCAGGAGCAGCCAGGCGATCAAAATGAACGCCCCAACCAGCACATGCAGTCCTGCCCATCGGGCGACACCAAAGTGGGCCATACCGAAAGCCGCCAGCGAACTAAAACCGAGCAAGGACGAACAGAGAATTGCGACGCTGATAGGTTTTCGGAAGACTTTGTCAAAAGCAATCAGCACTGCGATTGTCATAGACAATGCGAGCCAGCCGCCAAAACTTCCCGCCGCAAAGGTTGCTCGACCAACTCGATAAGGAAGCGCAATCAAATGCAGCGCAACGGGGACGATAAAGAGTACGACGAAAGAGATCGCAATCAACTTTTGAATCCTCAGCAAGAGCCTTTCCTTGCGCGCGATAACTCCCTCTCCCTTTGGGAGAGGGCTGGGGAGAGGGGCGTAGCTGAGGGACGATGAACGGAACTCCTCTCTTCTAACGTTCTCGGGTCCGCTGAGGTGAGAAGAGTCAATATTAGTTTTGGGGCCCATCGCTAAGCCCTCACCCCGACCCTCTCCCAATGGGAGAGGGGGAAAAGATCCAAATGAATCGATTGATTGCATCCACCAATTGCGAGTAGCCATCCATACTAAAGCGACGCTCGCTGTGGCTATCGCATTCAATTGCAGTGAGTTTGCGAGGACGGTTCGCGTCATCAAGCCGTTGTGCGCGGTGACTGAAACCAGATGGACGACATTAACGGTGACGTTGACGACGAGACCGGCGGCGAAGGCAAACGCCGGCGATCGCTTGTGCACCGCGTGAATTGCCAAAGCCGCCGCCGCGAAGATCAACGGGAAGCCATACAATGCAACGGCGCCCATCGTGAGAAAGATTCCAGCTTGCGGGCCACGCGCGGGAACGTAGTTAATGTCGTCCACAACCACGGACAGTGTCAGCATAAACAGCGGCACGAGCGTGATGAAAAGCAAGACGGCACGAATCGTTGGCCCACTCTGTCCAGCTTGTCCATTTTGTCCATGCCGCGGGAATCTCCAGAACGCCACCGAAACGACGACCAGAAAGATCGCTACAGACCAGCGCATTACCGAGGCCGTTGCGAATTCTGGTTCAAATCTTCCAGCCAGGAGCGGACAGGAGGTCCAGATAATTATCAGCGAGCCCAACGCGAACGTGCCGCGACGACGCTCCCAGACATTTCCAACCATCACGACCAGAAGAATCGCCAACAGAGTCCATGAACCGTTTCCGTAGATTAGGGTGTGGGAGAAACCTGCAAGGTCAAATGTAGTTGGACTCCGCGCCGCATTTGTAAGTTCCTTGCTAATCCCGGTCAGCGATCCAAACATCGCCAGCATTGCAAATCCGATCACCAAAACGCCGGCCAGAAGATGATCGAACGCAATGGGAAGACTCAGACTTTGCTTGAACGGTTCGAGCCAACTGCTGCGCTTAACTTTGCCGATTTCGTGGTTACTCGCTGGTTCCAGTTTGCCGCGCGCGATGATCCTAATCGCGATCCATCCCAGGCAAATCAAACCCAGCACACTGCCCTGAATCTGCAAAGCCCACGGATGCAGCCAAGCGTTCGACTGATACGCGTACCATTCAAAGCGTTGCAGGAAGGATTTAGTAGACAGCAGTGCGCCGAAAACGACGGTCAGCTGAAATGCGGTGAAGAAGATCGTTGCGCGACCGAGGATGAGCAGGCCCAGCCAGATCGCAGCCAGCCAGAACGCACGCGTGGCGAGCAAAGATGCCGGCTCAAACCCTTTCGAGGTTATTTCAAACAGGAGAAAGAACGTCGCGATAACTGAAGCCACAACCGCGCACCTTTGCAACGGCGCCCGGAACAAACGCTCGAGTTCCAACTTGCCGTAGCGCGTCGCCACCAGCGCGCCGGCGGTCGCAGCAGCGGCAAAGAGCAACCAGCTCGCCTGCCAAGGAAAGCGCAGGGAGAGCAGCGACACGCTCGTTTGCGCAGCGGCCAAGAGCAACAATATTGCTGCGATCCAAGTAAAGGCGACGAACTTTTCACGCCATGCAAACCAGAACGCGCCGGCTGCATAGAGGACGAGAATGAAAGTAACGCGATGCGGATCGCCGGCGACTCCAACACCATGTAAGGTGACTAGCAGCAAGCTGACAATGGCAACCCCACAAGCTGCGAAAAGATACGAAAACGCATCGCGTTGCCGTCCCTTTCTTCTCAACCATTCGTTCGTCACTGTGAACAGTACAAACGGAATGATTAAGCCTCTTCCGGTGCTCACGCTGTTGGTAACTTTCAGCAACGAAGTAACCTGCAAGTTTTGCCACGGCACATGACCTGCGATTACATGAACAGCGACGATATAAGCGAGCGTCAGAGAACCGGCGGCAAAGATGTGGGCCGGCGGTAAGTCAAGATAGATCGCGATCGCCGTAAACACCGCAAAGTTGAGCAGCGCCGCCGGCACAACGCTCGCGGGATTGGGCCAGGCCAAAATCATTCCTGCGAGCACAATCACCATTCCCAAGAGTGCAATGCTCGTTCCGACCATCCGAGCTATCGCCAATTCCTTTTGCTTTACTTTGCGCCAAAGCAAAGCCCCGCAAGCCAACATAGGCATCCCGCCCAACGTCACCAGCGGCGCCAAATGCATCATCGACATTCCGACCGGCCCCGCACGATAAAGCAAAAGTCCGAATGGAAGCGCCGCAGCGAACGTGCCGGCCCCGAGAGTGATGAAGATTTCGTTACTCTCACCTTCATCAATCTCCGAGTCAGCCAACGCCCGCCGTAACATCCACGAGATCGCGACCGAGTAGCAAAGGATCGGAAAGGCTCCGAGCGCGAACAACAATCCGGGTGAATTATCGGGCGCGGCGAAATGGCGAATCAGCAGTTGGCCCGTTGACGACGCCAGCACACCGGCCGCGAGCAAATGCGGCCATGATGAAGTGATTACGCGGCCCGCAAAATAGAGCAGGCAGAGAAAAATCGCCGGCCCAATTAATTCACTGCCAATCACCAGCGCGTTCGAGGGAGCGGTGCTCCCGGAGACGGCGGCGATTGCCAGAAAGTTGAGCGGCACCAGAAGCGTTGCGATCGTCAGGATGCCGCGGCTGGTCGTCGGCAACTTCCAACGGTGCTCAGTGTAAAAGCCCACGCCGAATAAAGCCGCGGTTACCGTCGTGAAGATCAAGAACTTCAGAACCGGAACGCGTGAAATCTGCGCCCACAAACTAATGACCAATGCCGTAGAACAGCCCACGATCAAAATCCCGCCAACGATCTCGCCCCAGCGAATATTGCTCTGCTCCATGAACGACGCGAGCACTTCGGCGAATGGCTTCCGCGGCGGCTTTAATACGGGCGCGGGATGGATGTGTTCGTCTGAATCTTTCGCCCAGGCGCCAAACTGCGGCGCGGCTCCGGCGGACGAGGTCGTCTGAGGAGTTGCGGGAATTGCGAATGGGGAGGAACCGGCTTTCTCCTTTTCGCCAGGCCCCGGCGGCGCGACATCCGGTTTGATTGGTGGCGCAACTCCAGAAGTACGTAGGTCAGGTGTAAACAGCGACGGTTGTCTCGCGGCCCCCGGACGGCCGTGTGGAAAGAGAAGTTGTTCGCGCTCACTGTCGATCTTTGTTTTGAGTACGCGAAGATTCAATTCATCCAACGCTCCAGCCTGATGCAGACGCTCCAACTGACGAAGCGTGCTAACCAGTTCGCGAAGTTGTTCTTCCTGTGCCAGAGTTAAACGAATCGCTCCGCATCGGCCGCAGTACTTCATTTGGACATCGATAGGTGAGCGGCAGCTAACACACGGCCGTGGCGCTTGTGGACTTGGCGCAAGCGTGATCGAGTTGGAACTGGCGGTACCGGATAGTTGGCGAAAAAGCCACGCCAATGCCACCCATATTCCGTGACCGATGAGCGTGATGCTCACGAGCAAGATCGAAAGGATGATAAGCAAAGGAATCAGAAATTCCATGGAAGTTAGTTAAGTCGGAGGCGCCGTGTTAGTTGAAGCGCGGATTTCATGAAGAGAAAAACGTGTCGAGCGTCGCAAAGGTTCGCCCTGCATGGGACACTCATGCTTCTGTCATAATGCCCGCGAAACTATACTCTAGCCAGTGTCAGTACCGCGAGCGGTAGCGACCGGGTACGCAGGCGTCCCGCCTGCTTAATACACACGGCACAGCGCACTACATAAGCAGGCGGGACGCCTGCGTACCCGCTCGCGGTACTGACACGGGCGCGAATCTTGCTATTATGGCGGTCAGCTAAAAGATGATGAACATCTACGAAGAATTTCAGTGGCGAGGCATGCTCTATGAAGCGACGCCGGACCTGCGCGAGGTGCTCGCGAATGAGAAGTTGACCGCGTACATTGGCTTTGATCCTTCAGCGGCAAGTCTGCATGTGGGAAACCTTTTGCCGGTGATGGGTCTGGCGCGGCTGCAAAGGTTCGGGCACACGCCGATTGCGATTGCCGGCGGCGGCACTGGTTTGATTGGCGATCCGAGCGGTAAGACGAAGGAGCGACAGCTTCTAACTCACGAGCAGGTCGAAGCGAATCTCGAAGGTATCAAAAAACAACTGAGTCGCTTTCTTGATTTCAACGCGACAAACAATCCGGCGCTCATCGTCAACAACTCGGAGTGGCTGGGCCCGATTACGATGATGGAGTTCCTGCGCGACGTGGGGAAACACTTCACCGTTAACAATCTGCTGGCGAAAGAAGCAATCAAGCGGCGGCTGGAGACGGACGAAGGAATTTCTTTCACTGAGTTCAGCTATCCGTTGCTGCAAGCCTACGATTATCTGGTGCTCTACGATCGTCATCAATGCACTTTGCAAATGGGTGGCAGCGATCAATGGGGTAACATCCTCGCCGGAATCGATCTCATTCGCAGGCTGCGCGGCGCGCGGGCACATGGCCTGGTCTTCCCCCTCGTAACGACAACGTCAGGCGTAAAATTCGGTAAGACTGAGGCCGGCGCCGTTTGGTTGGATCCGAAGCTGACTTCGCCGTACCGCTTCTATCAGTTCTGGCTGAATACGGACGATCGCGATGTAATCGTATATCTGAAATTCTTCACGTGGCTGTCCCGGGAAGAGATTACTGACTTGGAAGCGAGCGTGCGCGCCGAGCCCGAGAAGCGGACGGCGCAGAGAGAATTAGCGCGTCAAGTGACCGCGATGATGCACGGCCAGACGGAGTTGGAGAAAGCTTTGCGCGCATCTGAAGTTCTCTTTGGCAAAGAGATTAGCGGTCTCAGCGTCGACGACATTCTCGACATCTTCGCCGACGTACCTTCAACTGAATTAGAGAAATCAAAACTCGATGGATTCACGCTTGGCGATGCGCTGGTGCTTTCGGGGAAGCTAAGCGTCTGGTCCAGGGTGGCGGCGTATGCATCAACAACCTGCGCGCTGATGATGCCCGTAAACGGATCTCGGCGTCAGAATTTATCGACGGCCAGCTACTCGTTCTGCGCAAAGGCGCGAAACATTATCACTTGATCAGAATTGTCTGAAGGCGGTCATCTATTGCCGTCACTTAAGTCGCTACAGGAGCTCCCATCGGAATGTTACCGATTCACCGGGTCTCGCCGTTAACACCAACAATTTAACCAGAATCTGAAAGTCCTTGTTGTGACGGTCCGTGATCCGAGCGAGGTAGATGTGTCCGGACTTAGCCTCGACCGAGGCGATGCCTTTACCATCCTGAAATATTTGTGCTGCTTGAGTGAGCTCCTGACGTGTTTCTTTTCTCTGAATAGTGATCAGCAGCAGCACCTTTCCGTCGATAAAGTGGATACCTGGAAACGCCTGGTTGTTGGTGTGTAAATCGCCCGACGTACCGAGGTCCAAAATTGTCCCCGATTCACCGCCCTCGATGCCCACGCTCAAATTGCCGGCCTTATACCTATCGAATTCAATATGGCTACAACGATTGCGTGCTTCTCCATCCTGGAAAACGCCTCCCTCCTTGCCATCGGCAAAGCAGAGGGTGTTCGCGATGGGATCATTGGTATAGAGCGTTGAGATAGTGCTTGTGGGCGGTAACGTCGTCGCTCGAGTTGAACGAGATGCGAATTGCTGCGCTGAAACTGAAAGCGCTGAAATCGAGACAAATGCCAGAGTCATCACACTGCTGGCAAGTTTGGATCGTATGTTCATGATTACTTCTCCTTTTTTGAAATAGTGACGTTCTCGTGGCCGTTATCTTAGTCCATATGCCAACTAGATTTACACGCGCGGAGACTAGATCGGTTCAGAAAGATGTCACCGGGATCCGCGAACATCTTGGAGATGTAACAATCAAACTGGAGGACTCAGAACATCCCGTTTTTGTTTGGCGAGTCTTTCGGTTCCTCTTGCCCGATATCCCACAGTTCGGCGATGCGGTCACCTTCAAAACGGAAAATGTGCACTACGGCGATTGCGGGAGTGTCGGGCGCGTGCTGGACTCGAGAGTGAACTGCGACCAGGTCGTCTTCCTCAAAGATGTGTTGCACCTCGAGCGTCGTATCAGGAAACTTTGCGTGAGCTTCCGCCATGCCCGCCTTGAGCGATTCGGCGTCGCCCGGGAAATACGGGTTGTGATGGCGAAAGTTCGGACCGATGTAATTGGCGTATGCCTCGTCCAGATTCCCGGACGCTGCCAGTTTCAGAAACGATACCGCCGCCTCTTTTCTGTTCGCTGCTTTCTTCGATGCTTCTTGCATAATTCTCCTTTGACGTCACGTTGATTAGAAGCTCAAGCGAAGCTGAGCTTCAATGCGCCGGTTTCCGGCAGACTGACCAACCGCGGCAAAGCCGAAGCCGCTCGCGCTGGCGTTCGACATACCAAACAGCGGCGAGCTGAGGTTGCCAATCGGAAGGCCGGCGTTTGTGTGATTCAGCAAATTCTGAAAGTTGATTGAGAACATTAGATTGTAGCGTCTCTCGGTCGCGCTCCCTTCGCCGAACGCGCCGGCACGGCCGCTACTTCCACTTCGACCACGCGGGTCTCCGCGACCGCCACTTTTTGCAGCCGCTGCCGCGCGGCCTTTCAATTCGCCAAAGCCCCAGGTTCTGCTCACCCGCACATTGAAGACAACAAAAGCTGGTCCCTTACCAAAGTTACGCGGAATTATCTGTTGCCCGGACGTCGGGTTGGGATCGAAAGCGCCGAAGCGAGTTACGATCACGCCGGGCTTCGTCAGATCTGCCGCCAGCGCCGGACGGTCGTTGAAGAGCGCGTCGCCGTTGTTGTCGCGCCCGGTGGTGATATTGAAAGGCCGGCCCGATAACACGTTGACCAACGGACTCAGTGTCAAACGCCAGGGCGCATGAATCGAACCGCCCAGGAAGAAACGATGGTGCACATCAATCGACGCGCGGCCGTACTCGGTGGAGAGATCGTACTGATTGACCGGAAATGTGCCGGCGCCGTCCGTATCGCTGTTTGCTCTGCTCAGGACGTAATTTGCGAACAATGAAAATCTTCGGTTCAGCCGATTGTTTGCACTCAACACCAATTGGTTCTGGTTGAAACGGCCGCTGGATTCGTACTCGAAAATATTGCCGATATTGCCGAATGGCCGCGCGCCCGTAGCCGGCACAGGCGCGTTGATGTTGCGCGTGCGCAGCCCGTGCAGAGTCCGCGCATTGATATAGCTTGCCGAGAAGGTGAGCTTGCGCGGCAGTTGCCGCTCGATGCTGATCGCAGTCTGCATCGTGTAAGGTGCTTGCAAGTCCGGTGCGACGCGACGAACGGTTTGCGCCACGCTGAAGCCCGAAAGCGCTGCGATTGGCGGCGCATTTGGGAACTGGTCCAGGATCGAAGCACCGGCAGGAGTTGTCGTCGTCACCACAAACTGCTGTTGGTTGATCCCGTTGAAGCGATTAGCAGCAAGCGTCAACGTTTCACTGAATCGATCATAGAAAATGCCAAAGCCGCCGCGAATAACTGTGGTCGGCTGGCGTGTCGCTACCGAATGACCTGGCGACCAGGCAAACGCAACGCGGGGTGCAAAATCGTGTCGGTCGTGAATGTTGGTTTGTGTTTCGTAACGCAGCCCGAGACTGATGGTAAGGTTCGGACGAAATCGCCAATCATCTTGAATGAATGGACTGAAATCCACTTGACTGACCGTGGCCGTTGGACTGCCGCCCGCAATTGAGAATTGAGTTGCTCCGCCGCCAAGCGCGCGAATCTGCGTGGGCGTGAGTCCCTGACGTTGACCAATCAAGGTTATCTGGTAAGCCTGAATGCTCGTCAGACCGGAACGGCCCGCGAAGGTCCAAGTGCCGCCAAAGTTTTGCGGCGACACATCCGTGATGCTGACGCCGCGCCCGCGGAGCCCTGCCCGCAGCGTGTGAGTGCCCTCGGACCAGGAAGTAAAGTTCTGCGCCTCCCAACGCTCTTCATGATTGGACGCAGCCCCAATCTGCGAGCCGCCGCCCAGGAAAGAGTCACGAACGTTGATGGCCGATGTCGAGTTGTTGCCCGTGCGATCGTTGCGCCGTCTGATGTACTGAATCCTCGTTTCGTTGATGACCTTCTGGCTGAGCACGGCCGTCTCAGTCATCTGCAAGGTTTGCTCATTGCTCGTGTTGTGGTAGCCGCGCGTTAGCAGCGAGAAATCTCCGACTCCGACATTTTCTCTTCGCGAATGCGCGTAGGTGTAGCGAGCCACCAACGTGTTAGCACGATTCAGCTGATAGTCGAGTCGCGGGCTTATCGTCGTGTTGCGTCTGGGGGCAACGACTGCCTGGTTGAATGGCGTGATATTCAGCCCGGAATCCAGAATGACGGCATTGACTACATCGTTGTCTTCAATCTCATTACGCTCGGTGTCTACGAAGAATGACGCGCGCTTGGCTGACAATGGTCCACTTACGTTTCCTCCGTAACGACGCGCTTGATAAGGAGCGCGACGCGACGAGAACGGATTCCGCGAGTTCAACGATTCATCGTTGAAGTTGAGAAAAGCCTGACCACGCAGTTTGTCGGTGCCGGGCTTTGTAAAAATTTCGATTCGGCCATAACCAAGGCGGTCATATTCGGCCGAGAAAGGATTGCGATTGATGCGAACTTCGCGGATGGACTCCTTGGGGGGAAACCGGCCCTGGCTGAAACCATCGATAAAAAGTTGCCCGCCCGACGGGCCCGCCGATGGACCAGCCAGAGCTTGCAGAGCATCGGCAAGATCATCAGGATCGTCAGGCAAGGCATCGAGGTCCGAAGCGCGCAGCACCACCGCGGCAGCGTTGTTCTCGGGCTCAGTGCTTACGGGCGCTTCGGCGGTTACGGTGACTTCGACCTGCTCGACGGTAACGTGCAGGGCGATGTTCAGCGGATCGCGAGCGCCCGCCGCGATATCGACGGCGGTATTTTCGTACGGAGCAAAACCCGGCGCCGTAGCACGCACAGTGTAACGGCCAGGCGCCAAAGCAGAAAAAACATAATTGCCCTGGTCGTTCGTAGTCACGGTCTTCTGAAGGCCTTGCACATCGGCAACCGTTACCGTGGCGCCAACGATCAGACCACCCAACTCATCTGTGACCTGGCCGCGTAGTATGGCTGCGGACTGTTGCGCGAGCGCGGCGGTACCGAAGGAAAGAATTGCTATCGAGAGAATCAACCCCGAGACAAGGATGCGTAATCGTTTCAAGGTCTGATTGTTTTGCCAAAGAGTAAGCATCGCTCCGGCCTACGGCCGCTCATGATCGCCGACACCGCCACCGAGCACGTCGCCGGGAAGTCCCGGATTCATGCTTCCCGCCGTCTGAGTTTGCAAACGTTCCAGGCGCGTGAGAAACGCGGGATCGCCCGTAACCAATGTCACCGCAGTGGCGCGGGATCGTTCATTGCCCGTGGTCGCAGTGACCAGCACCATGTCGCCTTTCTTTAAGTCGTCCAGCGTGATCGAGGGAAGGCTTTCGAATATCTCCTGAGGGCTTCGCGGCGGTTTTTCAGATTGGGCATTCTCTGTCTTCACCGCTGGTCCAGCCTTCTGCTTGCTTGAATCAGTCTCAGGAGAGCTCGCTTGCATCGCCGTCTGCAGCTTCTCTGCGATGTCTGGCGGAATACGGCGCATAGTCGATCTGCGGCCGATGGCAATTGTTAGTTGCTTGCGCGTCTGATCGTCTTTGATCGTAAGTTCGCCAGCGCTGTCGTCAATCGCCGTGACGCGACCACCGGTCCTGAAAAACGATCCGAAAACGATCTCTTCGGCCGTGAAACGCGTCTCATCGGCGCTGCGATCACCGAGAGCGCGAAATTGATCGCCAACTTTCAATTCCGCAAACGAGCTGGGCCGACTGTCGCTTAACCGCGCCGAATCGGCGGCGAATCTCCGAAACCCTACATTGCCTGCCGTGCTAATAACGACCGGTTCGGGGCCTTCATGACCTCGCGCGCGCGCAGTGATCTCCTTTCGACCTGAATCGATGGCCACAACCACTCCGAAAATACCGCGTCGGCGCCATTCTTCTCGCTCGCGCTCCCTTTCTCCGGCAAGCTCGGCTTTGTTCATGACGAAGAGCTGTCGTGCGCTGACCTGGGCATCACCCGGCGTTGAGGCGATGACCAAAACTCTGTCGCCCACGCTAATGTCCGGGAAGGAAATTGCAACTGCTTTTTCCAACGAGCGCTCGTTAGGCGGTACACGACGATACGTAGGAAAGGATCACGATGAATATCGCGGAGCTAATCAAAAACTTTTTCATGACAGCTTCTCGAAGCAGGGTGCCGAAGACTCTTTTCTCTAGCCCAGGTGTTCACGCCTGGGAAAATGAAGGCCGAACGTATTAGCGGAAGCCCCATTAATGGGGCTTAAGAACTCACCACCACGCTTTGCTAACCCAGGCGTAAACGCCTGGGCTAGTAGAAAAACCAGCGCGATCATATTCAACGATACGGCACGCGCTGTCATTTCGACTTTTTCAGCAACCTCATAAGTCCGGCGTAATCGTTTAGGGTTCGCAGTTGTGTCGCGCGGAACCAAGTTCGGGTCTAAATCTCGCCTGCGGGGAACGAATTTCGGGGCTAAGTCTCGCTCGGTTCGCTTAGCGGAGCAACGGCAGTTGGGAGAAGGAGTCCGGCCGATAAACGGCTGAGCAGATGAGTTGAAAGATCGCTCACTTTCACACGCTCCTGCTCCCAAGTGTCTCGGTCGCGCACGGTCACAGCTTCGTCCTCCAAAGATTGGTGATCTACAGTTATGCAAAACGGCGTGCCGATCTCGTCCTGCCGCGCATATAACTTTCCAATGCCGCCGGTGTCGTCGTAAACGGCACGCACCACGGGTTGTAACGAGCGCTTAATGGCTTTGGCCATGCCGACGATCTCTGGTTTATTCTTCGCCAACGGCAGCACGGCGACTTTGATCGGCGCCATTGAAGGATGAAGTCTTAGGATGACGCGCGTCTCGCCTTTTTCATTTGTCTTCTCAGAATAAGCATCCATCAGCAGCGCGAGCACGGTGCGATTGACGCCGGCCGCCGGTTCAATTACGTAAGGATAGAAGCGCTGCTTGGTCTGTTCATCGAAGTAGGAGAGGTCTTCGGTCGAATCAGGATTGAGTCGCTTCCCTTCCGCATCTTCCGGTTTCTTTGAATGCGTCTTCAGATCGAAGTCGGTGCGATTGGCAATGCCCATCAATTCATCCCAATGACGTTCTTCGTCTTCACGTTCAGGGAAGAAGCGATACTGGATATCGACGGTACGCTTGGCATAGTGCGCCAGCTCTTCTTTTGGCTGTTCGTACAGCCGCAGGTTTTCTTTCGAAATGCCAATGTCCTGAAACCATTGATGACAGGCATCGATCCACTCCTGATGTGCCTGTTCGTCATCGCCGGGTCGCACGAAATATTCCATCTCCATCTGCTCAAACTCACGCGTGCGGAAAATGAAATTACCGGGCGTAACTTCGTTGCGAAACGATTTGCCGATTTGCGCGACACCAAACGGCAGCTTGCGCCGACTGGTGTTCAGTATGTTCAGGAAATTGATGAAGATGCCCTGCGCGGTTTCCGGACGAAGATAGACGAGTGCTTCGGGATCGTCCTCTGCAGTTGCCCCGACGTGCGTGCGAAACATAAGATTGAAAGCGCGTATTTCAGTCCAGTTCGTTTTTCCGCAAGTGGGACACTTTATTTTGAGTAAAGAAGCATCGCGCGGAATTGGTAACACGCGTATACCGTCCGTGCGCTTCGCAGTCTCTTCCTGCGCCCAGTCGTTCAATAGCTTGTCCGCGCGGAAACGACTCTTGCATTCGCGACAATCAACTAGCGGATCGGTGAACGTATCTTCATGCCCCGAATATTTCCAAACCAACCGATTCAAAATGATTGATGAATCGAGACCCTCGATGTCATCGCGTTCGTAAACCATCCACCGCCACCAGGCTTGGCGCACGTTGTTGGCCAGGTCGACTCCAAACGGGCCGTAATCCCAGGCGCTGCCGAGGCCACCGTAAATCTCAGATGACGGGTAAACAAAGCCGCGACGTTTTGAAAGCGAGACGACCGTTTCGATGTTTGGTGCAGACACTTTTGCTCGTAAAGGTAAATAGTGAATCGTAAATAGAAAAACTTGAAGGCGTGAGTGTAGCAGTCAGGACTCGTGAATTAAAAGAGGCGGCCTAATTACTGGGAGCGCGGGCGCCCTCGCCCGCAGTTAGTTAACAGACTCGACTCGTTAGCTCTCAGTCGGGACCTATACGAAAGATTGCGGGCGGGGGCGCCCGCGCTCCCAGTAAAAACGGCGCGACCGACTCAATTGAATCGGTCGCGCCCTTTTACTAATGCTTCGGATCGCCTAAATAGGCCTACGGGCTGCTGATAAGTCCTGCGAGGCTCCCCCTAACCTCCGTCAGGCCTCCTATCAGCAGCCCTGCCTTTTTGCTCTCGACTGTCTTTTGGCGACCCCGTTCCCCCGAAAGAGCCGCCATCGCTCAGATGAAAAGTGCCTCCCCCAAAGCGCCTCTCAACTTCAGTCGCAGAGCCTGACCCGTTTAACTGCCCTCTGCCTTTTTTGTCGAGGGGAGCTTGAGCAACGTGTGTGCCAAGGTCGTGCTCTTCGAATAACGGGAACCAAGGTTCGCGATTCCTTGAGCAAAATTGAGTGTCACACGCTATCGAGTGAGGCAAAGCATCGCGCTGATCTTCGAAGGCCGCAAGAAGTTTGTAATTCTTCAATACAGGAGAACGGTTCGTCTGCACTAAAACCACTCGGAGCCGTGTCAGAACCGCGAGCGGTAGCGACCGGCCTTGTGCTTCATTGAGAGATCGCATTTACAGAAGGCCGGTCGCTACCGCTCGCGGTTCTGAAATCAAAAGTTTTCAGGACGAAAGGGCCGCCGATAGAACTCTTGATACAGCCAACCCAGGACGCGAATCTCGGCC
>WNGH01002186.1_pt1 | contig 18461 bp, 14 predicted proteins | sample 5400631 | NCBI WGS metagenome assembly WNGH01 (sample SAMN13153373, study PRJNA577476) | soil metagenome | isolation source: 115 cm soil or saprolite under Garry oak tree replicate 1 | place: USA:California | collected 2016-06-15
TGACGGCATCGGCGCGACACCGCGAACAGATCCCCGCCAGCATTGCCTACGGCGTACGGCCCTGCTCCGGTCACTTTGCCGGGTGGCAGGTCGGCTGGCGTCCCTACCTCGTGCGTTCCGCTCATCCGTACATAGTGCGCCTCGCCGGCTGCTACGGGCTCACCCGAAGCAGCCGGGCACCGTGCGGTGGAAGCGTCGCCGAGAAGCCGTCGGCCTGGTTGGCGATCTGGGTATGTGTCCAGAGGTCGCGGACGTTCGCGCGGCCCGTGAAGCCGAGGTCGCTCCATTTCGCCGTCACTGTGGCGGGGGAGCACCGAAGTCGCGAATGAGCTGCCATCGCCGCGGAAAGAATCAACCAGGGCATCGTGTGGGTATACCGGAAGTGCAGGCCGGCTGTCTGATCGCCTCTAGGGGACCTCAGCAGGTGTTAAGCATGCTTTGCAGCGCGGTCTTCTCGCTCGACTGCAGTTTGAGGAACCAGTGGTACTTGGACGCGATCCACATCTTGGCGTAGGTGCAGTAGTAGGACGACAGCGGTGGTTTCCAGGTCGAGGGGTCCTGATCGCCCTTTGACTGGTTGACGTTGTCGGTGACCGCGATGAGTTGTGGGTCGCCGAGGTCGTTCGCGAACGCCTGGCGCTTCGACGTCGTCCAGCTGCTCGCCCCGGAGCGCCATGCCTCGGCCAGCGGGACGATGTGATCGATGTCGACGTCGGAGGGCGAGGTCCAGGTCGCGCCGTCGTACGGGCTGCGCCAGCTGCCGGACGTCGGGTAGCAGTTGCTCCCGACCACGACGTTCGTGCCATCGCGTTTGAGCACCGTCTCGCGAGTGTCGCACGTGCCGGAAATGATGATCCAGTGCGGGAACAGGTCGCGCGAGTAGCCGGTCATGCTGCCCTCGCTTGCGACGACGAGCGTGTTCAGCTCCGACTGTGCGGTCGACTTGCTCGGGATGTTGGGCGGGGTCGCCGACGCCGGCGTTGCCGGCGTGAGCGACAGCGTGACGGCGATCAGGGCTATGAGGATGAGTCCGGTGCCGGAACGATTCATGCGAACCTCCTGCTGGACGACGCGCGCTGGCGTCTGGGACATTAAACGGCGAATCTGGCTGTTCGTCGCTTCAGAGATGAACAGCGCGCGACCGAATGACGAGAAATAGCAGCGATATCGCTTCGTGCCGGATGCGATGTCCGGCCGCGTACGCCCGCGGCTCCGTCGCCGGCGGCCTGAACGTTTCGTCGACATGCTGCCTGAAGCGGGGTGGTCGTCGACATCACGTCATCGAGAATCACCTTTATCCATAGGGCTTTCTGCGATTCGACTCGGGCCGCACGTGCGTGCGGGTCAGGGCGAGATCACAAACAGATGCTGGACGGGGCGGTCGGGCTGGTCTACGGTCTGAGGCCTCGGGGAGGGGGTCTGCCATGACCGAGGGATGCGACTACTCCTGGGCCCGGCCGGATCCGGTGTGCCTGTTCAACCACGGGATGAGGTTTGCGGCCCGGTACACGTCGATCGGCTCCAGCGGCAAGAACATGACCCGCGCGGAGGTGCATCGCCTGATCCAGGCGAAGATCGCCGTGGTCACGAACTTCGAAGAGGAGCGCGGCCACATGCTCGGCGGTCGTGCCGCCGGGGTCGACGCGGCGAAGGCGTCGCGGGACGTGGCCAGCGCGTGCGGGATGCCCGAGGGCCGGCCGCACTACTTCTCGCTCGACATCGACCCCAACCCGCTGGGTGAGTCCGAATGGGATCGCATCAGGGCGTATCTCGACGGTGCGGCAAGCGTCCTCGGCTGGAGTGCCGTCGGGGTGTACGGCGGCTTGCTCGCCATCGAGAAGCTCGTGCCGCACTCCGCGATGTGGGGCTGGCAGACCTATGCCTGGTCCGGAGGCAGGTGGTCGGACAAAGCCCATATACAGCAGTACAAGAACCACCAGGACCGCTGCGGTGGCCTGGTCGATCTGGACCGGACGAATCCGGATCGAGAGATAACCGACTACGGGCAATGGGGATTGGGAGAGATCCCGGACCCCGAACTAGGAGGGTTCTCCATGGCGGACATCGACGTAATCCTGAAGAAGCTCGAGTTGATGCGGGTGGGCGACGAGTCCGGCACGTTCAACACGCACGACTTCGCGTCGCTCGAGGGCATCAGCCTGAAGGTCGACTCGGCCCGCGACGACGTCGACTGGCTGATGAGAGCCGTCAAGACGATCGCTACCGCCACCGGAGCGACGCTGCCGCCGCACGACTGACCGACGCGCGTTCCTTATGCTCCGTGGATGGCCACGAGGCGTCTCCCGTCAAGTCGTCTCGACGGCCGACACGACTACGTCCTCGGTGATCTCGGGATCGCGCCGACGGACGAGCTGGCCTATCGGGCGCTGCTTCGACACGGGTCCGCGGATCTTGCCGAGTTGTCGAGGCTGACGAAGATATCGGCCGGTGCGCTTCGCCGGGTCGTGGCCCGCCTCGAAGACGAAGGTCTCGTCAGCCGACTCACGGGGCGCAGGCTTCGCCTCGTCGCGACGTCACCGCACGTCGCGATCGAGGCCATCGCAGCCCGCCGCGAGGAGGAGATCGCTCGCGCTCGCAGCAGCGTCAGCGTGCTCGCGGACGAGACCTATGAGCGCTCGGCGTCTCCACCGGAGGAGTTGCTCGAGGTCGTCACCGGCCAAGGCGCCGTCGGCCGGAGCTTCATGCAGCTCAACCTGGCGGCGCGCCACGACGTGCGCGCACTCGTGCGGCCACCGTTCGCCGCGGACGTGTCGCAGGCGCCGGTAACTCAGGACACGGCACTGCGCCGCGGAGTCACTGCCCGCAGCATCTACGACGTCTCCGCGTTCGAGACACCGGGCCTGCTCGAAGCGGCCCGAGGGCTGGTCGAGCAGGGCGAGGAGGCACCCGTCGGCACGGTGCCGATCAAGCTGGTCATCGTCGACTCGAAGCGGGCGATGCTGCCGCTGACCTCGGGCGACCGCGACGCGGCGCAGAGCGCAGTCGTCGTCCACGAGTCGACGCTGCTCGACGCGCTCATCGCCCTGTTCGAAATGATGTGGCGGGCGTCCTCGCCGCTGCGCTGGACCGGGCAGGGTGCCGAGGCCGACGAGCGGCTCAGTGGCGGCGACGCCGAGATCCTGAGCCTGCTCTCGGCCGGACTCAAGGACGAGACCGTCGCTCGGCAACTGGGCCTGAGCCTTCGAACGTTGCAGCGCAGGGTAAGCGAACTCTTCGACGTCTTCGGGGCACGCACCCGTTTCCAGGCGGGCTACAGCGTGTCGCGCGACGGGATTCTCGACGACTGAGCGCGCTCAGCCGGTGAGCCGGAATGCCCGCGGGATCTCCTGGACGACGCTGTTGCCCGCGGCGTCACCGGCAGTGACGCGCAGCGCGACGAACCCGTTGGTCGCGGCCAGCTTCGGCAGCTTGTAGTGCGCAACGAACTGCACATGGTCGACCGGCGAGACAGCGAGCGACGTCCATGTCGAACCGTCGTCATAGCTCACCTGGACTGTTGGCGTGCCCAGCGCCCCTCCCGTCGATCCCGGCTGGCGCGCCACGCCGACCGTGATCGTCGTCCGGGTGTCGGCAGTGAGCGTGTTGGTCATGCTGACCGGCACGTCGTAGTCGAGGTCGATCAGCGGCAGGGTCGCTTCGCCGTGCCGCGAGCTGAACGTCCACGTGGTGGTCGACGATTGAACCGCGTCGGTGAACACCGGTGCCGGATCGACGGCGGTCAGCGTGTACCTGCCGTCGTCGGCGGGGACGTCGACGTCGCAGTTCAGCACGCGGAGGTTGACGCACCCGCCGAGGGACTGGCCGTCACGCGACAGCGTCGTCGTGCCCTGGAACCAGTAGTCCGGGACGTCGCTCAGATGCGTCGGATCTGCGTCGGTGTAGCCGGCCAGGCGGATCTGCAGCTGATCACCTACCCGCGCCGACACCACGCCCGGCCGGATCGGTACGCCGGGAACGGCGGGCGCCTTTGCCCACGATGTCGCCGTGACGCCAGGCGGATACGTCCGGACGGCATTCCACTGCAGCCACGAGTCCTGCAGCAGCGACTCCCGCCACGGCTCGCCGGCCGTCACGTACTCGACGCGGGTCACCGCACCGTGCCAGTCCTCGCCCTCGCGCGCCAGGCTCGCGCAGTAGCCGCAGACGGTGCCCCAGGCGGGGTTGCGGTTCTGCCAGAACCGCTGCTGTGTACGCGAGTCGTCGGCGTAGTAGGACGTATTGACCTCGGCCAGGCCGCTCGGCGAATAGACGGTATTTGCGCGCACGCGGTCGTGCTCACGGAAGACGAGGTCGTACAGGTAGGACGACGACGAGCTGCCGGACAACCACACCCGGACGGTGCCGCCGGACAGCAACGATCGCAGTCGCGTCCCGTCGTCGCGGCTGATCGCGAGCACCGGGATGTCGGAGAAGGCCTCGCCGAAGAACGGTCCGGGCGATGCTGCGGATACCAGCAGAGCCGACGCCCCCGCGTCCGTGGCGGCGGCTGCCTGGTCGGCGAACGAGACGTCGCCGTTCTCGCGCACGAGCACCAGCTTGCCGGTCGCGTCCAGGCGTGCGTAGTCCGTCGCGGCGCCTGCTCCGGCGTCGACAACCGCGAGATCGTGGCTGCCGTCGAGGCGGGCCGAGCCGTCCATGAGCGACACAGGCAGATCGCTGCGCATCGGGGATGTGATGGCTGCCCTGGCTCGCGGCGACACCAGGCTCCAGTAGCTGTCGAGGTCACCGTGCCCGCGCTGTGGTCGTTCGAACGGCAATACCGACATCGGCACCGCGGGGATCGAACCGAAGCTGGGACCCCGCGCAAAGAGGAGGGAGTCTTGCAGCGGGATCTCCAGCTCCGGCCGCTCGACCTGCAGGCCCACTGTCAGGCCGTTCACGTCGACGTCTCGTGGGACATGGACGTCGACCGGCTGAGCCTCGCGGGCGTCGTAGGTGATCGTCGGGTTCGGCTGCGCCATCTCCAGTTCCGGGTCTGCGACGACGGTCAGCTCGCTGTTGTAGTCGGTGGACCCGTAGGGCGTTCGGACATAACCGAGGATCGAGTAGTCGCCCGGCAGCACCTGCACCGTGTACGAACCGCCGCGCGGCACGGCCACGGTGAGGAACGAATCGGGGCTTCGCGGGCTGCGCAGGACGAAGAAGGCCTCGGCAGGGTCGCCGTTGCGGTCGATGGCGCGGAACGTCGCCTGGACCTCATCACCCTGCTTGACGAATCCCACCGTTGTGCTCAGCGACAACCCGTCCGGCCCGGACGCGCTGACCCGTCCGTTGTACGCCCCGGACGGGCGGTCGGTGACCTCGACGTCGACCTCTGCCGCGGCGGTGCCTCCCGCCGGCACGGTCAGCGTCGCAGGGCTCACCGTGAGGGTGCCGGCGGGCGCGAGATCGCCGGACTGCTGGGTCGCGTCTGCCGTCAAGGTCAACGTGATCGGCGCGGCAGACGCGTTGCGGTAGGTCAGGGTCTTCGTCGCGTGGTGCTTCGTCGAGGACGCAGCGAAGTAGCCCAGGTTCAGCGTCCCCGCGTCGACATAGACGTCCTGGCCCGTCGCCCGGTCGAGGTCGATCCGCCCGGCACCCTGCGAGTACGCGTCGTAGGACGGGTTGTACGCCGCCGTCGACGTGAGCGCGGCACGTAACTGGTTCGCATCCCAGTCCGGGTGCTGCTGCAGCAGGATCGCGGCGGCACCGGCGACGTGCGGCGCGGCCATCGACGTCCCCGACAACCTCGTGTAGCTGTCACCGATGCGTTGGCCGATCCGCCCGTGCGCTGCGCGAGCGGCCACGATCCCGTTCCCCGGGGCGGTCACCTCGGGCTTGAGCACGCCGTCGACCATGCGGGGTCCGCGGCTGGAGAACAGGCTGACGTTGTCGTCGCGATCGACACTGCCGACCGCCAGCGCCGAGTCCGCGGCCGCCGGCCCGCCGACGGAGTAGTGGTCGGGCCCCTCGTTCCCGGCCGACACGACGAACAGGGCGCCGGACTGCGCGGTCAGCGCGTTCACGGCCTGGCTGAGCGGATCGTTGCCGTCCGGGTAGGAGTTGCCGAGGCTCATGTTGACGATGTCGGCGCCCTGGCTGACCGCCCACTGCATCCCGGCCAGGATCCACGACTCGCGACCGACCCCCTCCGGGATGCCCGGGCCGACGAAGCCGAGTTGCATCACCTTGCCGTTGATGAGCTGCGCGCCGTGGGCCACCCCGACGTACTGGCCGCTGGACGCCGCGCCCGTACCGGCGATGATCGACGCCACCTGCGTTCCGTGGCCGACCTTGTCGTCGGTGTCCGGCTCCTCGGTGAAGTTCTGTGCGGCGACAACCTGCGTCGCCAGGTCCGGATGCGTGGTGTCGATGCCGGTGTCGAGTACGGCCACCTTCGCCCCGGCGCCGTCGAAGCCTCGTTGCCAGGCCGCGGGAGCGCCGATCTGCGGCGCGCTGAGATCGAGGCTGGCGTGCACCTGAGCGTCGAGCCAGATCTGCGTTGCGCCGGCGGACAGGCTGCTCGCGCCGCTGCCTGCCAGGTCGTGCCAGAACCGCGTCGCGGTCGGCTTGGCCACGTCCGCGGCAACGCCCTCGATGCTGGGGATGCTTCGCGACACGTGGGCGCCGGTCGGCTCGGCGCGCTTGGCAAGCGTGGGTGCTCCGTACTCGATGATGACCGGAACCGACGAGGTGGACGTGTCGTCATAGCCCTGCGCAACCAGGCCGGTCACGTCGAAGAGCCGTTCGTCTACACGCCCGCTTGCGATGAGCGGCATGGCCTGGTCAGGGATCACGTAGAGCGCGTCGCCGGTCTGGAACACGTTGTACGCCGTCGTGCCGGGTGCCGTGTGCAGAACCGCAGCGGTCGGGTGATCGCCGGACGCGACCTGCACGCGGTCGCCCGTCACCAGCGTGACGTCGTGCGTGGAGCTGGCACCCGACGACGCGGGGGCGGCGCCCGGCGGCGGTTCGCTGTTGGCGGTCGCCGGGAAGGTCGCGATCAGCGTCGCCGCGGCCACGCATGCGAGCCAGGCACGCGCCATGAACTCCTCCAGGGTCGTTAGCGACGCCTGGACACTAGGGAGGCCCTGACCCGAGGGTCAATCGGCACGGGTGGCGAGGATCCGCAGTGACGGGAACCCGCCACGACAGCTCGCGCCACTGCGGTCAGGGCAGCGACACGACCGCCGCGGGCGCGAGTTTTCCGGATGCGATCGCCGCCGCGACCTCGCTGAGCCGAGACTGCGTGTTGCGGGAGTAGTGGCGAAGCATCTCGAAGGCGCGCGCCATGTCGACGTGCGCGAACTCGGCCACGACGCCCTTGGCCTGCTCGATGGCTACCCGGCTGTTCAGTGCGGTCTGCAGCTGCTCGGCGAGCTGCTCGCCTGCGTGAATCGTGCGGTACTGCAAGATGGCGATCGTCGCGACGTCGGCGAGTGCCTGCGCGATCTGCAGATCGCCTTCGGGCAGTGGGCTGCCGGGCAGCTGGAAGATGTTCAGCGCGCCGATCGTGTTGTCGCGCAGTCGCAGCGGCAGCGCGTACAGCGGACCGAACCCGCGCGAGCGAACCTCGTGCGCGAACAGCGGCCAGCGGTCGGCTTGCTCCTGGTCGGAGTCGGCGCGCAGCTGCTGGCCGGCGCGGAAGCAGTCCACGCAGGGACCTTGGTCGTATTGCAGTTCGAACAACTCCATCAGCCGCGTCTGCTCGGATGACGCCGCCATCACCCGTAGCTGGCCGCGCTGGTCGCTCAACATCAGTCCTGCCGCGGCCGCGTCGAGGAGTTCGACGCAGCTCGTGACGAGAGCGTCGAGCATCTCGACGACGTCGAAGCCGGTCACCAGGCTGTCAGCCAACCGAACGAACATTCGCCCGAGCCGGAGCTCCCGGCTTGTATTCACACCACTCATCGTGAACCACCCGACTGTGTGCTATTCGTCATTATCTCTCCAACAACAGTGTTCCGGCCACGACTTCTCGGGCAATTTCGCGGACCGGGCGCCCCTGCACGAACGCATACGCTCGCAGCCGGGCCAGCGCGACCTCGATCGACACGCCCAGCTGGATCATCACCATCCCCGACGCCTGATGCACCTCGGCGCCGAAGGAGTAGGGCGCCACGCGGTGACGCCTGCCGTCGCCGTCTGCATCCGGCTGGGCCAGGTCTGCCGTCGGCGCTGCAAGGTCGAGCAGCGAGTCCGCGGCATCGTCGGCCAGCCGCAGCGCCTGGGCGAGCTCGTCTGCCGACAGGCGTCCGGGCTCGGCCCGGTGCGCGACCAGCACACCCAGGCAGATGGCACCGATCTGCAACGGCAGCGCGAACACGGCACCGGCACCCGCTTCGATCGCCGCACCGGTGAACGCCGGCCACTGGCCCGCCGTTACTGGATCAGCCAGGTCGTTGACCAGAACCGGATGACCGCGACCGACGGCATCGACGGCGGGTCCTTCGCCCAGGGTGAAGTGCAAGTCGTCCAGCTGCGCGGAGACCGTGTCGCTTGCTGCGAGCAGACTGCGGTGCCCGACCGCGCTCATCAACGTCAGCGACGCTCCGGCGATCGGCAGCGTGTGAACGGCCGCTTCGCACAACGCACGGAACCGGGTTAGGGGCACGCCGCCACCGTCGGACCAGGTCGGGTCGTCCACACCTCTCGGACGAAACCCACGAGTTGGCTCCCTTTCGCGCATGACGCCGCAGAAAAGCGACCGCGACCGGTGCAAGCCGGCGCCGTGCGCTGTAAACGAAAGGGGAACGCGTGAGCCCGGTCCCCCCCTTGCAGCCTGGCTCACGCGTTCCCGTCTCGGATTGCGACTAGGAGCGGGCGGCCAGGGTCTGGAGCCACCGAAGCGCCGGTTGTTCTTCGAGAACCGGCGTTTGGGAATTTACTCGGCTGCCCATGAAACGTCCATACATCATTTCCGCGACGGCCGCCCGGATCGGCCGGCACGTTGCTAACGTCGCGGGGCGGCGCGAGCCAGTGCGTCGATGACGAGATCGGCCACCAGCAGGCGCGCCGTGTGGGCGGCGTCGGCCGGTCCCGATTCGCGAACGTCCCAGCTCATAGCTTCCGCCCGACTACGACGAGGTACTCCGCGCCTCGGTCCCGGTCGTAGAGGGCTGCCATCCTGGCGCGCCGGCCGGCCCATTCGCCGGTCTGGTCGAGCCTGGCGCGCCGGCTGCTCCGCAGCGTCCACGTGGCAGTAGGCATTCATCAGCAGCCCGAGGTAGACGCATGCAGCGCTCGATCGGCTGACTCAGGCCGAGGTCGGCGGCCTAGAACAGCGTCGCGACCAGCTCCGCCAGCCGTACGCTGTCCGACCCAGCCGGCGCGGCGATGGCGAAACACTACGACCGCTCGCGTCACGTCACTCGTGCGCCAGTGGAGCCCACCGAGTCAGCACGGCACCGAGGCGGTCCATGATGATCGGCTTGGGAAGGTAGTCGTCCATCCCCGCGGCGAGGCAACGCTCCTGGTCCTCCGTCGTGGCGGTGGCGGTGATCGCAACGACCGGTATTCGCGGCTCGTCCGCGAACCGGCTGCGCAGCCGGCGGGTGGTGGTGAAGCCGTCCATGACCGGCATCTGGCAGTCCATCAGGATCGTCGAGTACGTCTCACGGGCGGCGGCCTCGAGGGCGTCAGCCCCGTTGCTGACGGTGTCGCTGCGGTAGCCGAGCAGCTTGAGCATGTGGGTGAGGATCAGCGCGTTGGTCTCGTTGTCCTCGACGATGAGGATCGCCGGGGCGCTGGCGGGGGCTGTGCCCCTCGGCGTGGCGGTGGACGCGACTGCGACGTCGTTTCGCGCCGGGCTGTCCGGTCGGGCCAGCGCGAACGGCGCGGTGAACCAGAACGTCGACCCGCCGCCGAGGTTGGGTGTGCACCCGATCTCGCCGTTCATCAGCCGGACGAGGCGATCGGAGATGGCCAGCCCCAGGCCCGTGCCGCCGAAACGCCGGGCGTTCGAGGTGTCGAGCTGGCTGAACTCGGCGAACAGGCGGGCGATGTCCTGCTCGGCGATGCCGATGCCGCTGTCGGACACCGCGCAGCGCAGCATGATGTCGCCGGACGATCGGCTCTCAGCCGAGACGTCGACCAGCACGTGGCCCACATTGGTGAATTTCACCGCGTTGCCGACCAGGTTCGTGACGACTTGGCGCAGCCGCCCGGCATCGCCGACGACTATGAGCGGCAGGTCGGCGTCGGCGTTCAGGCTCAGCCGGACGTTCTTCGCAGATGCCTGTGGCGCAAGGAGATTCACGACCTCGGTGAAGGGGTCGAGCAGCGTGAACGTCGACGGTTCCAGCTCGAGGCGGCCGGCCTCGATCTTGGACAGGTCGAGGACGTCGTTGATGATCGTGAGCAGCGCCTGGCCCGAGCTCGACAAGATGTCGACGTAGGCACGCTGCTCGTCAGTCAGATCGGTGGCTGCCAGCAGGTTGCCCGCGCCGAGGACGCCGTTCATCGGCGTCCTGATCTCGTGGCTCATGTTGGCCAGGAACTGGGACTTCAGCCGGGACGCTTCCATTGCCTGGTCACGAGCGGCTTTGAGCTCGCGAGTGCGTTCCTGAACGGTGCGTTCCAGCGTGTTGTTCGTTTCCCTGAGCTTCGTGACCAGTTGCTGGTTCGCGACCCGGAGCCGGTGCTGTTCGAGCCGGGTCTGGACGACCTTGATCAGCTCGTCGGGCGGCACGGGTTTGGTGAGGTAGTCGTCGACCAGGCCGACAGCGGCGATCGCCGTGTCGGTCGAAACGTATCCGGTGAGCAGAACCACCGGCAGTAGTGGGGAATTCGCCTTCAGTAAGGCGGCCAGCTGCAGGCCGGACGCATCGGGCAACCGCTGGTCGAGGACGACCAGGTCGGGAGTGTGCACCTCGCACCATTGCGTCGCCTCGCTTGCGGAGCCTACGCCGGTGGCGTCGATGCCGGTCATGTCGAGGATGTCGCACAGCGTGTTCTGCAGACCGGCGTCGTCATCGACTACGAGCACGCTCCCGTGCAGTCGAGCGACACCGTTCATGGTCAGGCTGGCCGCCGTCACGCCGCGCTTCTCGACGCCGAGGCAACCAGGGACAGCAGTCGCCCGACGGGGAACGGCTTGTGCAGGATGGCGAAGGCGTTCGCGTCGACTGCGGCGCGCAGCCGCTCCTCGACCGCGTAGGCGGTGACCATGATGACGGCCGGCGGTGGCGGCGACAGCTCCTGCAGGACCGAGACGCCGTCGCGGTTGGGCATCTGTACGTCCATCACCACGACGTCGACGTCGTTGTTCTGTATGGCGTGTAGGGCGTCCGCGCCGTCGCTCGCGGCCCTGACGTCGTAGCCGCTCTGCTCGAGGATGTCGACGAGTGTCTCCCGCATCCCGGGTTCGTCGTCGACCACGAGCACCTGAAAACGCCGCTCCTGGCTCATCGGCTTGCTCCGACCACGGATGGGCTGAGCGGAAGGGTCATGACCGCGGTGGAGCCCTGACCGGGCTGCGACTCGATCCGCAGCGTGCCGGCGTGTGCCTCGACGATGCGCTTGCTGACGACGAGTCCGAGGCCGGTTCCCTTGACCTTCATACTGAAGAACGGCTCGAACACCTGCGCAACGGTCTGCTCGTCCATGCCGACGCCGGTGTCGGACACGGTGACCTCGACAGCATCGTCGACGACTCGCGCGCCGATCCGGACCGTGCCGCCCTTCGGCATCGCTTCGTACGCGTTAGTCAGCAGGTTCAGGACGACCTGGCGGATCTGGTCGCGGTCGGCCACTACTGGCGGGACCGCCTCGTCGGGCAGCTCCACGCCGATGCCGGTCGGCGGTGGCGCGACGCTTGCCGACTCGGCGAGCAGCTCCACGACGTCGACCGATATCGGATTCGCCGTTCGCGGGTGCGAGAACTCGAGCAGGTCGGAGACGATCAGCGTCGCGGCCGCGATCTCGCGATCGGCCGTGTCCAGATGTCGCCGTAGCCTCTCGTCGGTCGCATCAGCGACCTTGGTGCGAATCAGGTACAGCGAGTTGGTCAGGACGCTGAGCGGGTTGCGCAGCTCGTGTCCGACGGTCGCGGCCATCTCACCCAGCGCGACCATCCGCTCGTTCGAGACGAGCGCCAGCTGCGTGTGCTCGAGCTCGTGCATGGACGCCTCGAGTGCCGCGGTGCGCTGGGCCACCAGGGTCAGCGCATAGTCGCGGCGACGGCTCACGCTCTCGACGAGAACGGTCATCGCGATGCCGATGAGCAACGTCATCACCGACAGGATCTTCGGCAGGTTGCTCGCCAGCGTGCCGGCGAGCGGATGGCGGGCGCTCGCGACGACGAGCCAGTTCCCGTCGCCCACCTTCACCTCGCTGCTGCCTGTGCGTCCCCGCAACGGGACGTGACGCGTGGTGCCGAGCAGCAGTCTGGACGTCTCTGCCCGCGGTCCGGCGTACAGGGCGACGTTGAGCTCGTGGAACGGCTGCGATTTGGCAATCTTGGTGGGTCTGGTCGGGTTGATCACGATCTCCTCGTACACGCCAGCGCCCGCGGCAGCGGGCGGTTCGACTGCGATGGCGAGGCGCGACACTCCGGGCGACACGGCGATCACGTCCGCGTGCAGCTGCGCGCCGGTCGCGTCGAGTACGGAGCGCCGAGGGCCGATCAGCGTCTGGCCCACCGTGAACGCCTTGCCGGCGGTTGCCTGCACGACCCAGTTAGGGCCCCGGCGCGCGACGAGCGCGACACCGGCCGTCGTGGGCGACGCGGCGAGCTGGCTCTGCGCGGCTGCGGTGAAGGTGGCCGGTGACTGTGCCGCTGCGGCCAATCCGGTCAAGGACGCCTGTAGGCCCGTGGCGACAGCACTGGACAGCAGCGAGCCGACCTCGGCCGTGCGCTCGTTGATCAGCCGTTGCTCCTGGTCGTCGGCCAGGTGGCTGGTGACGACGAACAGCACGCCGGTTATGACGATGAAGATCGCGAGCACGACGATCGAGAGCGGGCGCAAGCGGAACCGCCATTGGCGGCCTGTTCGCGCGGTCATGGCCGCCATTGGGTCCTCCTGGCAGGTCAGCCGCCCGATCGCGTTCAGCAACCGGAACGGGCAGTCGTGTACCCGACTTATAACAGTCTCACGTCGAGATACAGATGTGAACACGAGTTGTTGATGTGGCGTCACCTATGGTTAGCAAAATCTGTCCGTATCGTGCTTAACCGACGCCCATCCGGCTGTGCCGTTCGTGATCTTGTGCAGACGCGCCGGTATCGGCAGGCGGATCTGCACAAGATCGCGTCGGGAGGCTGTGGAACGCTGAGCAGAGACATGTACGAGGGATTCGACGAATTCGACGTAGTTGTCTCCGCGACGACCATTCACGGACGCCGCGGCGGCGACGGGCCGCCCGTGCTCTTGCTGCACGGGACTCCGGAGACCCACCTCATGTGGCACCGTGTCGCGCCCGCACTTGCCGAGCGGTGCACCGTGCTCGTCACCGACCTGCGGGGCTTCGGCGACAGCGGTAAGCCGCCGAGCACCGGCGATCACGCCCCGTACTCGATGCGCGAGATCGCGCTCGATCAGGTCGAACTCATGAAGCGGTTCGGCCATGAACGCTTCGGCGTCGCCGGCCACGACCGCGGCGCTCGCTGCGCATACCGGATGGCGCTCGACCACCCCGATGTCGTCACCCGTCTGGCGGTGCTCGACGTCGTCCCGACCGGCGACGCATTCCGCCGAGCCGACATGCACTTCAGCCTCGACTTCTGGGTCTGGTCGTTCCTCGCCGCGCCCTTTCCGGTGCCGGAGGAACTCATCAGGCACTCACCGGCGACGATCGTCGACCACATGCTCGACGCGTGGTCCACGAAGCCAGGCACGTTCCCGCCCGACGTGCGCAACGAATACGTCGAGAAGTTCTCCGACCCGGACACCGTTCACGCGATCTGCGAGGAGTACCGGGCCGCGGCGACCCTGGACTACCAGCACGATGAATCCGACCGGGGACGCGTGAAGATAGCCTGCCCGGTGCTCGCTCTGTGGAGCGATGCCGGCTCGGTCGCCAACTGGTACGAGCCGCTCGACGTGTGGGGCGAATGGGCTGACGACGTTCGTGGCGGCCCGATCGCCGCCGGTCACTTCCTGCCCGAGGAAGCCCCGGCCGAGATCATCGAGCGACTCGGGCAGTTCTTCGGCTAGCAAACCGTTCTGCTGGCGATCTTGTGCAGCCACGCCGGCTATCGCAGCCGAGTCTGTTGCTCATCGTGGCAGGACGTAGACGCGTCCATGTCATTGACACGAGCGAGCGGACAGACCACCATATTCCGGAGGGGCTGGAAAGCGCTTACCCAACTGATTGAATGTCGAGGTGTGCTGTCATGGACGATCGCGTTGCTGCGTACAGCCGACGGGCCGCACTCGGCGGAATCGGTGCGTTCTCGGCGGCGCTGCTCGGCTCGGTCGTCAGCCCGGCAGTCGCCCGGGCAGACCAGTTACCGCCGCCGGACTACGGTGTCGACGTGCGCCGGCTGGGCGCCAAGGGCGATGGTCAGACCGACGACACGGCCGCCGTCCAGCACGCGCTCGACCTCGCCGGTACGGGTGGATCGCATCTCGTCGTCGTGCCGCCCGGTGTATACCGGATCACCCAGCCACTCACTGCGATAGCACCGATCCACATCGCCGGGCTGGGTGGCGAGGCGAGCAGCGTGCTGAACTTCGAGGGCAGCCTGCCGTCCGGCCTGACGATCACCCAGGCGTCGACCGAGGAGCCGTATCCCGGGCCGCCGATCGAGCTGTCCGGCTTGACGTTCCAGTACGGCGGCCCCGGCGCGGCGTTGTTCATCAGCGAGGACGGTGTGCGCTCGCCGTTTCAGAACACCCGGGTGTCCGGCTGCCGGTTCTACGTCAGGGGTTCGGCCACTGGACTGTCCAGCCTGAACCAGCGATCCCTCGTCGTCACGCAGTGCCAGTTTCTCGGCTCGGGACACAGTACGGGCATCGCGATCAACGACTCGGACAACACGACGATCGTCCAGAACGTCTTCTACCACATGCAGTACGGGATACACGGAATCCGCGGCGCGGTACGCGTCTACAACGCGGGCTGCGTGGTGATCGGCAACTCCATGTCCGGCTTCGAGAAGGCGCTCTTCTTCGAGAACTGGGAGTCCGTGCAGATCGTCGGCAACATGCTCGACGGCGCGTCCCTGCAGTGCGTGCACCTCGTCGACTGTTACCGCGGGAGCCTGTCCGGTAACTACCTGGGTCCGACCGGAACCGAGTCGGCGCTGCTCATCGAGACGTCCTCGCCGCGGGGCGGTCTCGGGCAGCTCATGTTCCAGGACAACTACATCAACCACTACGCAGGCAACAACGGGCTGGCGGCCATCGGCGTGATCGGTGCGAGCCGGCAGATACCCGTGGACCAGGTAACCATCGGCGGGAACATCATCAACGGCTACCCTGCGCAGGGCGCTGTCCACCTGAAGAACGCGCAGAACGTCCTGATCACCGGCAACACGTTGAACCGGGCCAGCAGCTCGGCTGACGGCGTGATGGCGATCTACGACGAGACGCCGGGCGCCAACCACATCGTGCACAACATCGTCGACGCCGACATCGTCGCCGACGGCGACACCGTCACCGACAACTTCAGCCGCGTGCCGGTGCCCGCCTGACGTTCTACGCGGAGGGGATCGGCCGGTCGGCGACGACCTCGTAGACCAGGTCGGTGGTGATCGATCCGACGCGAGCGAGGTCGGACGTGATTCTCTCCAGATCGGCCATGTCGACCGCGACGATCTCCGCGATGTAGCAGGCCTCGCCCGTCACCCGCAGGCAGCGCACGATCTGCGGATGTCTGGCCAGGACGTCGGCAACCTTGTCGTAGAGCGCGCCGTGCACCTTCATCCGGACGACGGCGCGCAGCGTGAAGCCGCAGGCCGCGGGATCCACTCGCGCGGTGTAACCGGTGATCGCTCCGCGCTGCTCGAGAGCATGCAGCCGCGAGCGGGTGGCTGAGACGCCCAGATGAATCTCGCCCGCGAGTTCGGTCAACGAAGCGCGGCCGGCACGCTGCACGGCGTCGATCAGCCGGCGATCTGGCGCGTCGAGGGCGCTGTTGGTCATGGCGTCACTCTGCCGCAAGTCCTGCGCCGAGGTGCGCCGTATGCCGATGATTCGTCGTGTCGCGTGGCCGGCCGAGCGCCGTAGCGTCGTGGCCATGACATCTGTTGCCTTTTACTTCGTCGACGTCTTCGCGAGCCAGCCGCTCACCGGCAATCCGGTGTCGCTCGTGCCTGATGCCGACGGTCTCGTCGAGTCGCAGATGCGTGCTGTCGCCCGCGAGTTCAACCAGTCCGAGACCGCCTTCCTCCTCCGGCCCACCATGGCCGGGGCCACTATGCGACTGCGCTCCTTCACCCCGATCGGTGCCGAGGTCTTCGGAGCCGGGCACCACGCGCTCGGTGCGTGGTTGTGGCTGGCCGCGTCCGATCGGCTGCCCGGTGACGGCGGCGGCTTGGCGCAGGAGATCGGGGGGGACGTCCTGCCGGTCGAGGTGATCCGCGAGGCGGGGGAGCCGGTCGCGATATCGATGGACCAGTCACCGCCGGAGTTCGGTGAGTCGGTCAGCGACGGCGCCGAACTTGCCGCCGCACTCGGGCTTGCCGAGGACGACCTCGTGCCGGGCGAGCCCGCGCAGGTCGTCTCGACCGGCGCGGGTCACCTGCTCGTCCCGGTACGGGACCGTGCGACGGTCGACCGTGCGGCGCCGGACGCACCGAGGCTCGCGGCGGTGTTGCGACACGTCGACGGCGAGGGCTGCTACGTGTACAGCCCGGATCCGGTGGACGCCGGCGCGGTCGCGTACACGAGATTCTTCAATCCGACGATGGGCATCTGGGAAGACCCGGCGACGGGAACGGCGGCCGGTCCGCTGGTGGCTCGGCTGGTCGCGGTCGGCAAGGTCGCCGATGGCGCCACGGCCGTGGTCGAGCAGGGTTACGCGTTAGGACGTCCCAGCCGGATCCAGGTCACGCTGTCCGGGCCGCGAGTTCGGGTGAGCGGGTCAGGACTGGTCGTGGCCGAGGGGAGGATGACCGTCGATGAATGAGGTGGACGAGCGCTACCTGCGGTTCGCGATCCAGCTGGCTGAGCAGGCACGGGAATCCGGGAACCCGCCGTACGGCTCGCTGCTCGTCAGTGCCGAAGGCGACGTGCTGGCCGAAGACCGGAACACGTCCGCCACCGAGCGAGATATCACAGCGCATCCCGAGCTCAAGCTCGCCCGGTGGGCAGCACGGGAGCTGCCCACCGCGACCGCTCGTACCACGACCATGTACACCAGCTGCCAGCCGTGCCCCATGTGCGCGAACGTGATCGCGCGAGCCGAGCTGGGCCGCGTCGTCTACGCACTCGGCGCAGACCAGCTGCAGGCTCTCAAGCCAGCTGGCTTGGTCAACCCCGACTCGGCCGAAGTCGCGTACGACGGCCCCGCCCTGTTCGACGAGGCGCGTCATCCACTCGACGGCTACTACAGCTAACCGGCTCGGCGATCAACGCAGGATGTGGCAGTCACGTGTGCTGGGGTCGCCCTTCGTGACAATTGATTGCGCCCGGTGGCCGGCGTGTCGGCTGCGCCCGTTACCGCATCGCGACAGAATGCACGAAATCATCGACGCACTGTCACGCTCGTGTGTCTAACCGTGACGAGACGGTCTTAATCGGACTGAATTGTCGGTATTAACTTGCCTTTCATAAACGGTCAAACTTGACACAGGCCAAAGGTTCGAGGAAGCTGATCGGCGGCCGAGTCGGGGGACCCTCCTCTTTGCCATCCATATGTGTCCGGGTTGGGCCTACCTTTTTGCCAGAATGGAGCTGATCTATGTCAGCGTCTGCGCGCCGCAAAGATCCGCGGCATCGGCGCACGAGTCCGCGTCAGTCGCTCGGTACTCGTCGACTTCGCGCGAGGCAACCGATCATCGCGGTATTACTGGGAGTAGTCGGCTTCGCACTGCTCGTTGCGTACAGCGTTATCGGCACCGGCGGTGCGGTAGCGAATGCAACGGCCACGAAGACGGTTCACGTCCACAAAGCAACACTCACACAGACCGGAACGTGCACAGGCGCAAATGCAACGGGCGCGCACTTCGTCATCACGCAGATCTTGAAAGCCGATGCACCGAACACGATCACCGTATTCTTCGACGACGGCTCATCGGCTAACTCAACCGTGACGACGAAGCACAAGCACGAGTCCGGCTACGACATCTTCTACGCGTCGGGCCTCAAGATCACCGATGCGACTGCTGTCGTTCCCGTCGGTTGGAAGGGCCAGTTCAACCTGAGCCATTACCTGTGTGGACCGCCGCCGTCACCGACCGCTCCGCCGTCGCCGAGCACGAGCGGCGGCGGGTCGAGTTCTGGCGGTGAGTCGAGCTCGAGCCCGCTGAGCGGCTCGGCGCCTGCCCAGGGCACCTCGCCATTCGTACCTGGGCC
>WNGH01002187.1_pt1 | contig 18458 bp, 16 predicted proteins | sample 5400631 | NCBI WGS metagenome assembly WNGH01 (sample SAMN13153373, study PRJNA577476) | soil metagenome | isolation source: 115 cm soil or saprolite under Garry oak tree replicate 1 | place: USA:California | collected 2016-06-15
GGCCGATCGCCGCGGTCCTGATGGCCCTGGCCGTGCTGATGCTGCTGTCGCCGCTCGCCCGCTGGGCGCTGAGCCGCAAGTTCTGGGAGATCGTCGGGCCGGTGCGGACCGAGAAGTGAGTCATGGCCCGCTGACGCTTGGAAGAGCTCAGTGGCGCTTGAAGAACTGGACCGCGCGCTCGTGGTGCTCGGCCGCGGCCCGTGTGGCGAACGTGCCGAGATTGCGGCGCTTACCCGTGCGCGGATCCTTTTTCCGAGACACGAGCCGGTACTTTCCCGACGGCAGCTTGCGGATCATCGTCTCCTCCCACCTCTCGTGTCGCGGCTGCTTCGAGCGCGACCAGTCATCACGCCGCGGCTTCGCCACCGAGCCGGGAGAGAATGCGCTCGAGGGCGTTCTGTTTGCGCTGAAGCTGATGTCATAGCTCGAAACTCTCGGTCCCCGCCACCTCACGCCGAAACTCCGCGAGGTAGAGCGCGAGGCTCTCTCTGAGAACCGTCATCGATGCCTCCTCGACTGTTGGCGAGCCAAGGGCCATGGAGCGCCGCGTCGTGCACGCGATCGCGTCCCCCATGACATGCGCATGCATCGCCGGTGCCGGTAGACCAGGAAGGGGCGGTGGTGCGGGTGATCTGAATGGTCCTGGCGTCCATGTTGCAGCCTGGTCTCTGGGGAGGATGCCGCCATGGAGGAGCCGTTCAAGCGCGGCGAGCTCGTCACGCTGCGCGAGTTCCAGTCTGCGGCCGAACCACTCGGCGGGATCGTGTCCGTCGCGCCAGAGGGCGATCGGGCCGAGGTCGCCTGGCACACACGCACGGGCCTCGAACACCGAATCACGGTCGAGGAAACCGCGAACCTGCGCCTCGTCCACGAGTCTGAGCTCGATCCCGAATAGCCGTCGGTGCTGCGTCCTTGGGCCTTGATGCGCCGCACGGCGATGACATACCTTCTTCGTCATGCCCGACGACGCCCTGCTCCGCACAGAGCAGCTCACGCGTGCGTTCGGCAGCCTCCTCGCCGTCGATCGCGTCAACGTCAGCGTCCGCCGCGGCGAGCTCCGCTCGATCATCGGCCCGAATGGTGCGGGCAAGACGACGTTTTTCCGCTTGATCTCGGGCGAGATGAGGCCGTCGAGCGGCCGCATCTGGTTCGACGGCCGCGACATCACCGGGTTGCCCCAGCACCAGGTGGCCCGACTGGGCGTGGCCAAGTCTTACCAGATCACGAACGTGTTCCCGCATCTCACCGTGCTCGAGAACGTGCGCGTGGCGGTGCAGGGGCACGCCCGCGCGTACGACTTCTGGTCGAAGGCGTCGGACCTGCGCGACGTGCGCCGGCGCGCGGAGTCGTTGCTGGAGCGGATCGGCCTCGGGCGTAAGGCCGGCCGGCTCGCCGCTCACCTGTCACACGGCGAGAAGCGTCACCTCGAGATCGGCATCGCGCTGGCCACCGATCCCGCGCTGCTGCTCCTCGACGAGCCGACCGCGGGCATGAGCCCGGAGGAGACCGACGAGACGATGCGGCTCATCCGAGAGCTGGCCACCGGCCGCACGGTGATCCTGGTCGAGCACAAGATGAAGGTCGTCATGAGGATCTCCGATCACATCACCGTGCTGCATCAGGGCCAGGTGCTGGCCGAGGGGTCGCCCGACGAGATCCGCGCCAACACCCTGGTCCAGCAGACCTACCTGGGGGCGACCCGATGAGCGGTGACCTGCTCGTCCTCGAGGACGTGCACACGTACTACGGCGAAGCCCACATCCTGCAGGGCATCTCGCTCACCGTGCGCCAGGGCGAGGTGGTGACGATCATCGGCCGCAACGGCGCCGGCAAGACGACGACGCTCCGCTCGATCATGGGCATCGCCCAGCCCCGCCGCGGCCGGATCCTGCTGCGCGGCCAGGACCTGACGGGAATGCCGACGCACCAGATCGCCCGTAAGGGGATCGCCTGGGTTCCCGAGGAGCGACGGATCCTGCCGAACCTGACCGTGCTCGACAATCTCCGGCTGGGCTGGCTCGCGACCGATGGGGGTGGCCCCGACCGCGTCGAAGAAGTCTTCGAGTACTTCCCGCGGCTGCGGGAGCGCATCGCCCATCGAGGCCGCCATCTCTCGGGCGGCGAGCAGCAGATGCTCGCGATCGCGCGGGCGCTGGTGGCCCGGCCGTCGATCATGCTCGTCGACGAGCCCACCGAGGGCCTGGCCCCGATGCTCGTCCAGAGCCTGACCGACATCCTTGCCGTCATCAACCGACGGGGAACGACGATTCTGCTCGTCGAGCAGGCACTGGAGGTGGCCCTGACCCTGGCCCAGCGTGTCTACGTGATGGACCAGGGCCGGGTTCAGTTCGAAGGAACGCCGGATGACTTGCGGCGCGATCCGGAGATCCAGCAGAGGTTCTTGGGCGTGTAGTCGGCAGAAATGGACTGGCGGGACCGCCAGATCAGCTCAGGAGCGGGAGAGGGGCGAGTCTCCAACCCAAGTGTGCTGAGTCTGGCGGTCCGCCAGTTCTCTACAACTGCGCTCGAGAGGACGCCTCGAGACTTCTGTCCAGCGCGCCATCGTCGGGATGCGCAGCCTCCGCGACGCCACACCAGACGCAATGTATTTCAGGTGATGTCGGGCAGGGTTCGAAGAGATGCTCGGACGTCGCATCTGACATTCGCCCCTCCTCGCCAGCTGTTTGCTTCTTGCCCAGTGGAAAGAGCAAGGGGTATTCCAGCAAAAATTCCCGAATGCCTTCGTGGACTTGGACGAGGCTTGATCTTTGGTTAGAGGGAGAACTGTCGTTGTTTCCGACGCGCCCGAACGGCCGCTGACGATCGCTCGCTAGCAGCGCCCCTGCTTGGCGAGACCAGGCGGGCAGTGGTGCCCGCGCGGCAGGTGGCTGTGGAGCTGGCCGGGCGGAAGCTTCGCGATCACCGGCGGCGGCGTCGGGACGATCGCCCACGGGCCCGCGTGCGATTGCGAGATCGACCATTGCCCGCCCGAGAACGAGAAGTAGGCCTCGTTGTAGTAGACGACGTCCTGACCTTCCAGCAGGTGCACGCCCCACTCGGCGACCCAGATCATTTGGGGCCGTGCCGGTGAGCCGGCTGCTGGAGGCGTCGCCAGGGTCACCTGCGCGGGTGGTGCCGGAGCGCGCTCCGTCTGTGGGGGAGCTGGCACGACGACCGCCGGCGGCGGCGCCGGCGCGGGGACGACGCGAGGCGTGGCAACCTGGGGCGGCGTCGCCGCCGGAGGTGCGACGACGACAGGAGCAGCGGCGACTGGCGGAGCTGGCGTGACGGCGCCGTGAACCACTGGCGGCGCCGTCGGCTGAGCCGGGGCGGCGGCGACCGGTGGCGCTTGAACGACGACGACCGCCGGTGGCTGAGCCGGCGCGTACACGTGCGGCCGCGGTGCGGGGAAGATTTGCCCAGGGGCCGGGGCCGCCGGTGCAGCCTGGGGCGGCGCCGCAACGATCACGGTGGGTGGCGCTTGCACGATGATCGGCGCGGTCGGCGGCGACGCTTGCGCCGCCATGTAAGCTCTCCGCACCGGGTGGTGGTGGAGCCTGCCGGGTGGAAGCTGCGCGATCGTCGGTGGTGGTGTCGCTGCGATGGCCCACGGCCCGGCGTACGACGGAGAGATCCACCAGTAGCCGTTCGAGTACTGATAGTACGACGTCTGGTGATAGACGATGTCGTGGCCGTCCATCACGTACACGCCCCACTCGGGGACCCACACCATGTGTGGCGCGGTCGGGACGACGACGCGGGGAGGCGCGGCGACGACCACCTGAGGTGGCGCGGCGGCCACGACCTCAGGTGGCGGCGGGGCGGCCGGGTGTCGCGCGGCATCCGCGATCACGGCGCCCGCCACGACACCGACGGCGCCGCCGATGAGCGCTCCCTTCTCCGCAGCCGTGAGCGGCCGCGAACAACCGGTCGCGATGAACGAGAAACCTAGAAGGACGAGGGAGATCTTCCGCGCCATGTCACCCTCCCGGAGCGAGGAAAAGTGCACGGCGAGTGCCAGACGCAACACCAAGCACGGCGCTGAGTTGGCCGAGCTTGGGCGAGGGTGACGTGCCGCGCTGGCATCCGAAACGAACACCTGTCACGCTGCGAGCGGTGCTCGTCGGCCCGCGTTTCGCATGCCGCCCGACCACCGCCCACCTGCGTAAGCTTCGTCGGCTATTTCGAACGGTAGGGCGACGGTGCGCGCCTCACTGCATCACGAGCCCGCCGTTGATATCGAGGGTGGCGCCGGTGATGTAGGCGGCCGGCTCGGAGGCGAGGAAGAGGACGATCTCCGCGATCTCCTCGGGCTCGGACGGCCGGCGGAGCGGGATGCTGGCGGTGATCTTCTCGATCTGTTCCGGCGTGCGCAGCGACTTCCAGCGCTCGGTGGCCACCGTGCCCGGCGCCACCGCGTTCACGGTGATGCCATCGCCTCCGACCTCTCGCGCCAGATGGCGCGTGAAGCCGAGGATGGCCGCCTTGGATGCCGCGTAGTGCGACGTCACGGTGACCGGCGCCCCGCGGGCCACGACCGACGACATGTTGATGATCCGGCCCGATCGCTGGCGCTTCATGATCGGCAGCACGGCCTTGCTGCAGAGGAACGTGCTCGAGAGGTTGAAGCGGAGGATCTGCTCCCACTCCTCGTCGTCGATGTCCTCGGTCGCCTTGATCTTGGGAAAGCCGCCGGCGTTGTTGACCAGGACGTCGACCCGTTGCCAGCGCCTGACCGCCGCGTCCACGGCGCGGCGCACCTCGTCGCCGATGGTGACGTCGGTCTTGAGCGCCAGCGCCTCGACCTTCGCATCCGCCAGCTCGGCGGCCAGCTTCAGGGCGGCCGCCTCGTCGATGTCGAGCAGCGCCAGCCGCGCGCCTTCGCGCCCGAACGCCCGGGCGATGCGCAGCCCGATGCCCCGGCCGGCGCCGGTGACGACAACTACCTGTCCATCGAATCGCTTCATCGGAGTCGTCCTCCCGTTTCGTCGAAGAAGGTCAGCCGGTCGGCGCGGAGCGTGAACGGACGGCGGTCGCCGACCGTCACCGTGTCCTCGGCGTCCACCTTGGCCACCAGCGAGACCGGCCCACCGTAGTCGAGGAAGACCAGGGTCTCGTCGCCCATCGGCTCGATCAGGCTCACCGTCGCGGGTGAAGCGTCGGGGCCATCGCCGAGGCGCACGTGCTCGGGACGGACGCCGAGCGTGGCCGGCCCGCGGGTCGCCGTTCGTGGCACCGCCAGCCTGGGCCGGAGGCCGACGGCGCGGAAGCGAAGATCACTGCCCTCGACGACGACCTCGCCGTCGAGGAAATTCATGGCCGGAACGCCGAAGAAGCCGGCCACGAAGCGGTTGGTGGGGTCGCCGTAGATCTGGAGCGGCGGCCCCACCTGCTGGATCTTGCCCTGGTGCATGACGACGATCCGATCGGCCATCGTCATGGCCTCGGCCTGGTCGTGGGTCACGTAGATGAACGTGGCCGAGAGCTGGGCGTGCAGGCGCTTGAGCTCCGTGCGCATCTCGACGCGCAGCTTGGCGTCGAGGCTCGAGAGCGGCTCGTCCATGAGGAACACCGCCGGCTTGACGATGATCGTGCGAGCGAGCGCCACCCGTTGCGCCTCGCCGCCGGAGAGCGTGGCCGGGCGCTTGGCGAGGAGCGGTGCGATGCGCGTCGTCGCCGCCACGGCCTGCACACGCGCTCTAACCTCGGCCTCGGGGACCTTCTTGATCCGCAGCGGGAACGCGATGTTGTCGAAGACGCTCAGGTGCGGGAACAGGGCGAGGCTCTGGAAGACCATGCCGAGGTTGCGGTCGCGTGGCTCCCAGTCCGTGACGCGAGCGTCGCCGATGAAGATGTCGCCGGCCGTGGGCGTCTCGAGCCCGGCGATCATGTTGAGCGTGGTCGTCTTGCCGCAGCCCGAGGGGCCGACCAGCACGACGAACTCGCCGTCGGGAACCGCCAGGTCGATGGCGTCCACCGCGCGGGTCGACGCGAAGAGCTTGGTGAGTCCCTCGAGCCTGACGCCAGCCACGCTAGTTCCGCAGGGCCGCGGCCACGTTACTTCCGCAGGAGGCCGAAGGAGAAGCCGCGCACGAGGTGCTTCTGGATCAGAAAGCCGAGAACGATGACCGGCAGCGTCGCGATGGTGCCGATGGCGGCCTGCGGCCCGTAGTCGCGCCCCTCGTTGGCCGACTGGAACTTGTTCAGCGTGATCGGGATCGTCGACACCTCGGTGTTGGTCAGCGTCATCGCCAGGAGCAGCTCGCTCCAGTTGAGGATGAAGACGAAGAGGAACGTCACCACGAGGCCCGCCGCGGTCAGCGGCAGGACGATGCGCCCGAGGACGCGGAAGCGCGAGGCGCCCATGACCCGGGCAGCGTGCTCCAGCTCCACCGGCACCTCCTCGATGAAGGCGAGCATCATCCAGATGACGTAGGGAAGCGACGTCGCGAGGTACACGAGGATCAGGCCGGTGTAGGTGTCGAGCAGCCGGAGCGTCACGTAATACACGACGAACGGGACCGCGATCACGATCGGCGGCACCATGCGGATCGAGAGGATGTTGTAGGGGTAGCGCCGGCCGCCCGTGCCGAAGCGCGTCCACGAGTAGGCGAGCGCGCTGCCCAGCACCACCGCCACCAGCGACGCCGTGGTGGCGATAAAGAGGCTGTCCCAGAGCGGCTTGAGGATCTTCAGCGTCTGCCGGCCCAGCTCGAACGTCGACGTGCCCGGTGTCAGCACCTTCACGTAGTTGATCAGCGTCGGCTCGTGCGGCACCCAGCGTGGTGGCCAGGTCACCCACTCGCCCGAGTGCTTGAACGACGTCATCACCATCCAGTAGATGGGCGCCAGCGTGATCGCCGTCCACACGAGCAGCGGCGCGTGCCGCGCGAGGCCGAGCCATGTCCGCCGCGTCACCGCACGCCCTCCTCGGCCAGCCGGCGGCGCTCGCGGCGCAGCACGCGGATCGCGATGAAGATGTAGAGCGATACGACGACGAGGAGGATGAGCGACATGGCGGCCGCGTCGGAGACGCGGGCGAACTCCCAGCCCATTCGCCACAGGTAGACGGCGATGGTCTCGGTGGCGTTGCCCGGCCCGCCCTGGGTCAGGAGCATCGGGTAGTCGAAGATCTTCAGCGCCTCCATCGAGCGCAGGACGACCGCGATGGCGATGACGGGCTTGAGCAGCGGCAGCTCCACGTGCCAGAAGATCTGCCAGCGGCTGGCGCCCATCACCCGCGCCGCGCGGATGGGATCGCGAGGGAGCCCGGCCAGCCCGGAGACGAAGACCAGGAAGGTCAACGCGGTCCACTGCCACACGTCGGCGCCGATGACGGCGAGCTTGGCCGCCGTGTAGTCGGACAGCCAGCGGACGGTGACCGGACGGCCGGCGAGTACGCTCAGCACCTGGTTGAACGGCCCCTGATCGATGAGGAGCATCGAGAGATCGTAGCCGACGACCGCGGGCACGATCATCATCGGCAAGAGGAACACGGTCGTGTAGACGCGGCGGCCGCGGAACGGCTCACGGCAGAGCAGCGCCAGCCCGAAGCCGAGCAGGAGCTCCAGCGGCACCGCGACGGCGGCGAAGCCGAACGTGCGGCCGACCGCCCACAGGAAGCGCTCGTCGCCCAGCGCATTCAAAAAGCTGTCGAGCCCGGTGAACGGCGCGTTCCACCACGCGCCGCGCGTGATCCGCCAGGAGAGGAGCGACAGGTAGACGAGCAGCAGGGCGTTCGGGAGCAGGAGCAGCGCGAACAGTCCCTGGACGGGCACGAACGGGAGCCACTTGAAGACGCGCTCCCGTTCGAGCCACCGGGACATCACGCCGGGCATGGAGCTAATCCGGGACGTTCTTCGTCGGGAACGCGGGCTTGAGCGCCTTCCACCCCTCGATCTGCTGCTTGCGGCCGAGCTGGTTGGTGATCTTTTCCCAGGCCGCCGCCGTCCGATTGAGCGCGTCCTCGGGCGTGAGCTTGCCGAGCAGCGCCTCCTGGACGTTCTGATCGAGGACGTCGTTGTACTCCACGGCGCCCTGGATGAGGATCATCGGCGCCGTCACCTGCGCGTTCTTCAGGTGGACCTCGAGCATCTCCTTCGTCCGCGCCTTGATCACGCGCGGGTCGGTGAGATGCGACTTCATGTAGGGGTCCCACACCGAGTTCGGTCCGGATACGAGCCGCGCCGACACTTCCTTGCTCGTCAGGTACTGGGCGAGCCAGTAGGCCGCCTCCGGGTGCTTGGAGTAGTTCGAGACGTAGAGCAGGTTGCCGAAGCCCTGCAGCGAGCGCCGGACGAGCTTGCCGTTCACGACGTAGCCGGGGACCAGGCAATAGCGGTTCTTGCCGGCGATCTTCGACTTCTCGGGATGCTCGGCGGCGATGGCGATCGACGGATAGGTCATGATCGAGAACGCGTTGCCGCCCGCGAAGAACGGGTAGGCCTGCGGCGTGGCCCAGCCCAGGATGTCCTTGGGCATGAACTTCGTCAGCGCGATGTAGTCCTTGAGCGCCTCCACGCCTTCCTTGCCGGCGATGAGCGGCTTCATGGTGTCGTCGAACGGCATCCCGCCCTTGGCGTAGAACTGCTGGAGCCACCAGCGCCAGCCCCAGCCGCGCGCGCGGTAGCCCATGGCGCCGTAGAGCTCGGGCACGCCGGTGCCTTTGGGATCGCGCGTGAAGAATTCGGCGAGCTGGTACCACTGCTCGTAGGTGTCGGGACAGCCCGGCTCCCAGCCGTACTTGGCCTTGAACTTCTGCTTCTCGCCGGGCGCGTCGATGAGGTCCTTGCGGATCACCATGATCCAGTTGTCGCCGTCACCGAACATCCCGTACGTCTTGCCCTTGTACCGGCCTTGCTCCACGAACCCGGCGACGACGTCGTCGAAGTCCGGCTTGCCGCGCGCCGCGAGGTCGTCGATGGGACGCACCAGCCCGGCCTCGACGAGATCGGGCAGCGAGATCGGGTCGCCGATCCAGAAGTCGAAGCTGCCGCTCTTGGCCACGGCCTCGGACATGGCCTTGGCCTGGATCTGGAGGATGCCGACCTCGAAGTAGTTCACGCCGATGCCGGTCGCCTTCTCGAAGTTGGCCATCTCGCCCGTGCTGCCCGCGGTGAAGATGGACGGCATCATCATGTTCAGCTTGAGCGACGTGAGGTTCTTGGACTTCATGTAGGCCTTGGCGCCGTTGATCGCTCGCTCGTCGGCGGTGGCGCCGGGCACGGCCTGGGCGGCCGCCACCACGGGCGACAGGACGAGGATCGCTACGAGAACCGTGAGGATCGTCCGAGATGCCGATCGCATGCCGCCCTCCTCGTCCGGCGCTCAGGCCCCCTGGGGCCCTCCGCCGATCCTGAACATTCCCTCCTGGATCCCGAGCGCCGCCTTGCCGATCGTCTCCAGCATGCGATCGACCGTCGGAGGCATGAGCGTGGCCGTGCGCACGTCGCGGAAGGCGCGCTCGGCCGGGTAGTCCTTGTAGGCGCCGCGGCCGCCGACGACCTGGATGACCTTGGAGGTGACCTCCAGGCTCGTCTCGGTGGCCAGGAACTTCGCCTTATTGGCGAGGTTGCCGCGCTCGGCGATCTCGGCGCTCTCCCAGCGAGCCGCCGAGTCCTCCAGCACGAGGCGGGCGGCGTCGAGACGCACGGCGAGGCCGCCGATGTGGCGTTGCACCGTCGGATCCTGGGCGACCGCGATGTTCTCGGGTTTGACGACGCGCTTCTTCGCGTAGTCGATCGCGAAGTCGAGCGCCGCCTCGGCGACGCCGACGTAGATCGCCGCGTAGCCGAGGCCGAAGCTCTCGACCACACCGACCTGGATCGCCGAGCCCGGCCGGCCGAGCGCGGCCTCGCGGGGAATCCAGACGCCGGAGAACGTCACCGACGGGCTGTAGGTGCCGCGCATACCGAGCGTGTTCCACTTGCCGTCGGTGGTGATCCCGTCGGCGTCGGCCGGGACCAGGGCCAGGACGAGCGCCTTGCCCATGTCGCTCTCGCCGTCGAGCGCGCACCACACCATGTACTGCGAGGCGCCCAGCGCCATCGTGCAGAAGTGCTTCACGCCGTCGACGGCCCAGCCCTCGCCCGCCTCGCGGATCGCCGTCTCCATGAGGAGCGTGCGGGAGAGGCTGACCGCGGGCTCGCTGCCCCACGAGCCGAAGAGCCGGCCGTGCTCGACGACGTCGGCGAAGTAGCGGCGCTTCTGCACCTCGGTGCCCAGCGCCGCGATGAACTTCATCACCGTCGAGTGCATGTGCAGGGTCATCGCGGTGTTGGCGCAGCCGCGGGCCAGCGCCCGGATGACGGCGACGTAGGTGGCCATGTCGAGGCCTTCGCCGCCGTAGGCGGTGGGGATCCCGATGGCGAGCAGCCGCTCGCGATGGAGGTCGCGCCAGCTCTCGACGGGATTGACGCCGTCGCGATCGTACCAGGCGGCGCGGGGCGCCAGCGTCTCGCGCGCCAGCCGTGTTGCGGTCTCGACGATGCTAGGCACCTTGTCGGCCATAGAGACCTCCCAGCAGTGTTCCCCAAATCCCCCGGGGCAGGAACAGCACGAAGACCATGAAAATGGCGCCGATGATGAGGGGCCACGATTCGGTGACGATGGCGATCCGGTCCTCGAGCAGGAGCCAGGTGGCCGCGCCCACGAAGGGGCCGAAGAACGTACCGGCGCCTCCGAGCAGGGTCATGATCACGACCTGCCCCGACGTCGTCCAGTAGAGCGACTCGACCGGCACGACGGTGAGCCGCAGCGCGTCCAGCGCACCGGCCAGGCCCGCGATCATGGCCGAGAAGACGAACGAGAGGAGCTTGACCCTGGTCACGTCGTAGCCGCAGGCGGCGGCGCGGTCGGTGTTCTCGCGGATCGCCTGCAGCACGGCGCCGAACGGCGATCTCAGGATTCGCTGGAGCCCGAACACCGCGAAGCCGACCAGCACCAGCGCGAAGTAATAGAAGGCCAGCGGTGAGTCGAGGGAGAGCGTGTAGCCCGGTAGTCGCACGGGCAGGACCGTGATGCCGCGCAGGCCGTCGTCGCCGCCCGTCCAGTCGGCCAGATGGAACGCGATGAAGTAGAAGAGCTGCGCGAAGGCCAGCGTCAGCATCGAGAAGTAGATGCCGCGGCGGCGCAGCGCGAAGAAGCCGACGAAGGCGCCCCCCAGCAGCGCGAGACCGACGCCGGCGCCGAGCGCCAGCCACAGCGAGCCGACCTTCAGCTTGGCCAGCGCGATGCCGGTGCCGTACGCGCCGAGGCCCCAGTAGGCGGCGTGGCCGAAGGAGAGCAGTCCCGTGTAGCCGTAGAGCAGGTTGAAGCCGAGGGCCAGCAGCCCGTAGATCAGCACCTGGGTGGCCAGGGCCTTGTAGGGCACCACGAACGGAAAGATCCCGAAGACGACGAAGAAGGCGAGCACCGGATGCCGGCCGATGACGTCGCCGACGCGCCGGATCATTGACAGGAGCGCGAGCCCGGCTCGGGCCGAGGGTGGCGAGCGATGGGTACGCGGGGCTTCATTCCAACAGTCCTGCCTCGCCGAAGAGTCCACTGGGGCGGACGAGCAGGACGAGCGCCATGACGACGAAGACCATGATCTCGGAGAGCTTCGGCGCGAAGAACGTCGTGAGGCTCACGACCTCGCCGATGATGATGCCGGCCACGACCGCGCCGAGCAGGCTCCCCATGCCGCCGACCACCACGACCACGAACGACTCGATCACCATCGTGATGCCCATCTCGGGATAGACGGGGCGCATCGGGCCGGCCAGGATGCCGGCCAGGCCGGCGAGCCCGGCGCCGATGCCGAAGACGAGCAGCCAGACACGGCCGAGGTCGAGGCCGAGGGCGCGCACCATGAGCGGATCGCGCGAGCCGGCCCGGATGATCAGGCCGACGTTGGTGCGCTCGAGGAACAGCCAGAGGCCGACGAGCACGAGCATGGTGACCGCGATGACGAAGAAGCGATAGAGCGGGAACGTCATGAAGCCGAGATCGAGGGCGCCGCTGAGCGCGCGAGGCGGGTCGATGGTCAGCCCGATCTTGCCCCAGACGATGCGGACGGCTTCCACCACGACCAGCGAGAGGCCGAACGTGAGCAGGAGGGGATCGTCGATCGAGCGGCCGTAGAGAGGACGCACGAGCACCCGCTCGATCGCGAGCCCCAGGACGAAGACCATGAGGGGCGCGACCACCAGCGAGAGCCAGAAGTTCTTCGTGAGCCCGAGCAGGAACACGCCGAAGTACGCCCCGAGCATGTAGAGCGCGCCGTGGGCAAAATTCACCACCGTCATCAACCCGAAGATCAGGCTGAGGCCGATGGCGAGCAGCACGAAGATCCCCCCGAGCACGAGGCCCGTGAAGATCTGGGCGGCGAGCGCCGACGCTGAGACGTCGAACACGTATCGCCGCTAGGCCAGGCCCTTTTCGGCGCAGGAGCGGTCGAGCTCCTCGTTGGCCGGGATGCGGGCCACGACCTCGACGATGCCCCACTCACCGCGCGTCTTGCCGGGCTGGCGTCCCTTCAGGATCCACATGTCCTGGAACGACTTGCCGTCGCACGCGCGCCACCACTGCTTGCCCTTGTAATGGTCGTACTCGCGGCTGGCGCGCAGCGCATCGGCCACGACCTTGGGCTCGGTGGACTTCGTCAGCTCGATGCCGCGCGCGACTTCCATGACGCCGCTGTACGCATACGCGCCGTAGTCGCCGGCCGGCATCCCGAAGCGCTTCTGGTGGGCGTCGTTGTAGCGCTTGGCCTGCGGGACCGTGTCGGCGAGCTCCCAGTAGAAGTTGGTGCCGCCGTAGATGTCGGCGTACACCTCGGCGCCGCCTTCCTTGAGCTGGGGCAGCCAGAGCAGCGGCTGGACGACCGGGGTCGTCTTCTTCATCCCGAAGCTCGCGTACTGCTTCAGGAAGGCGATGTTGTCGGCGCCCGGCGTGACGCTGTAAATCGCCTCCGGCTTGGCCGCCTGGATCTTCGGCAGGTGGGCCGAGAACTCGGCGTTGCCGAGCGGGTAGGGCGTGGTGCCCACGATCGTCGCGCCGTTCTTCTGCGCCACGTCGGCGAAGACGGCGTTGTTCTGCTTGCCCCACGCGTAGTCGGCGTACACGACCCACCACTTCTTGGCGACGTTCTTCACCGCCCAGCCGCCGACCGCCCGCGTGGTGATGGTCGGGTTCAGCGCCTCGTGGAAGGTGAGCGGGCTCGTGTCGGGCTTGGCGCTGATCTCGTCGGACTGGCTGACCGAGATGAAGAGCACGCCGGACTTCTTGGTCTGCTCGTTGATGGCCATCTGCACGTGGGCGGCGAGGCCGCCGACGACGAATTGCACGTGCTCGTTCTCGATCAACTCCTTCGTCCGCTGGGCGCCGATGGCGGGCTTGAGCTGGTCGTCGCGGAAGAGCACCTCGACCTTGCGGCCCAGGATGCCGTTCTTCGCGTTCAGCTCTTCCATGGCCAGGGTCGCGCCGCGTTGCTGGTCGACGGCGAGCGCACCGAACGGGCCCGTCAGAGGGAGCGGGAAGCCGATCTTGATCACGTCCTTGCTCTGGGCCCGGAGGATCGCTGGAAAGCCGAAGACCGCAGCGCCGGCCGCGGTCGTGGTCAGAAATGTGCGACGGTTCATTGTCGCCTCCTATCGTCAGGCGTCACGCAGATCCCGGGGACGCGCCAGGCGGTTCCCGGGCGTGAAGTGGAGCGATCATAGGAGCGCCGCCCAGTCGTGTCAACGTGGTACAGTCCCGCCCGCGATGCCGCACGTGGGCTCGAGCGCCAGGCGCGGCGACGACCCGCGCCTGCTCACCGGCCGTGGCCGCTACGTGGACGACGTGACGTTGCCGCGCATGGTCCACGTCGCGTTCGTGCGCAGCCCGCACGCTCACGCCCGCGTCGTCGGGATCGACGCCGGAGATGCACGACGCGCGCCCGGCGTGGCGTGCGTGCTGACCGGCGGTGACACCGCGCGGCTCTGCAAGCCCTATCGCGGAATCCTCGAGCACTACCGGGGCATGAAGACCGGCGCCATGCTGCCCCTGGCCACCGATCGCGTGCGCTACGTGGGCGAGCCCGTCGCGGTGGTCGCCGCCGAGACGCGGGCCCAGGCCGAGGATGGAGCCGAGCGCGTCGTCGCTCGCTACGATCCGCTGCCCGCCGTGCTGAGCCCCGACGCTGCGCTGGCGCCCGACGCGCCGCTCATCCACGACGAGCTCGCCGACAACCTGATCTACGCGACCGAGCTCGCCACCGGCGACGTCGACGCGGCCCGCGCGCGTGCCCATCGCACGTACCGGCGCACGTTCAGGGTGGGCCGTCACACCGGCGTGCCGATGGAGCCGCGCGGCCTCGTCGCCGATTTCGATCCGTCGACGCGCGCGCTCACCGTGTGGATCTCGACGCAGGTGCCGCACATGATGCAGGCGGTGCTGGCCGACCTCTTCGGCCTGCCCGAGCACCGCGTGCGGGTGATCGCGCCCGACGTCGGCGGCTCGTTCGGCATCAAGATCCACGTCTACCAGGACGACCTGGCGGCCGTCGCGCTGGCGCTCACGCTCGGCCGCCCCGTGAAGTTCGTGGCCACGCGGCATGAATCGTTCCTCTCCGACATCCACGCGCGGGAGCAGACGGTCGCGGTCGAGGTCGCCGCGACCGCTGACGGGACGTTGCTGGCCATGAGCGGATCCATCACGGCCGCCGTCGGCCCGTACTCCGCCTTCCCGCGCTCGAGCGTCGTCGAGGGTGGCCAGGTCCTGAGGCTGCTGCCCGGGCCCTACCGGCTGAGCGACTACCGGGCGTCGCTGCGCGTCGTCGCGCAGAACAAGGTGATCACGTCGCAGTACCGCGCGGTCGGTCATCCCATCGCGACGGCCGTCACCGAGAGCATGATCGACGTGATCGCGCGCGATCTCGGCCTCGATCCCGCCGACGTGCGCCGGAGGAACTTGCTGAGCGCCGACGAGCTGCCCTATACCTCGGCCGCCGGCAACGTGTACGACAGCGGATCGTTCCAGGAATCCTTCGAGCGGTTGCTCGACGTGGCGAAGTACGCCGAGCTCCGGCGCGAGCAGGCGGCCGCCCGTGCGGCGGGACGTCACGTCGGCATCGGGCTCGCGTGCTTCGTGGAGCTGACCGGGCCGGGCGCTCAGTTCTACGGGATCGGGGGAGCGCCGATCTCCGGCCAGGAAGGGACGACGGTGAGGCTCGAGCCGTCGGGCGCCGTCACGGCGCTGGCCGGCGTGACGAACCAGGGGCAGGGAACGCCGACGGCGCTCGCCCAGATCATCGCCGACGAGCTCGGCGTCGCGCTCGACGCGATCACCGTGATCTCCGGAGACACCGCGATGGTGCCGTATGGCGGTGGCACGTGGGCGAGCCGTGGCATGCCGATCGGCGGCGGCGCCACGCTCCTGGCCGCCCGCGCGCTCGCCGACAAGATCAAGCGCATAGCAGCCGTGCTGCTGGAAGCTCACGCCGACGACATCGAGCTGCAGAACGGCCGCGCCGTGGTGCGGGGCACCGACCACGGCCTCGGTCTCCGCGACCTCGCCCGCGCCGTGCACTTCCGATCCAACGAGCTCCGCGGCCTCGAGCCGAGCGTGGACGCCACCGTCCACTACACCAATCCGAAGGCGTGGACCTTCACCAACGGCGCGCACCTCGCCGTGGTCGACGTCGACGTGGAGACGGGGCGCGTGCGGCTGCTGCGCTACGTGACCGTGGACGACTGCGGCCGCATCGTGAACCCCGCGCTCGTCGCCGGCCAGATCGTGGGCGGCGTCACGCAGGGCCTCGGTGGCGCGTTGATGGAGCACTGCGCGTACGACGAGGCCGGCCAGCTCCTGACGACGACCCTGATGGATTACGCGATCCCGAAGGCGAGCGACGTGCCGCCGATCGAGTGCCACCATCTCGAGACGCCGGCGCCGCACCTGGCCGGCGGCTTCAAGGGCGCGGGCGAGGCCGGCACCACCGGTGCTCCGGCCGCCGTGCTGAACGCCGTGAACGACGCGTTGGCGCCGCTCGGGGTCATGATCACCGAGCAGCCGATCACGCCCGAGCGCGTCCTGCGCGCCCTCGGCCGCGTTCCCGGACTCTAGAGCATCGGCCTCCGCTCGAACCAGGGGCGCGCGGCTTCGAGTTGGGAGCCCAGGCGGAACAGCGTCCCCTCGTCGCCGAAGCGCGCGACGAGCTGGACGGCGATCGGCAGGCCCTGGGCCCGGCCGAGCGGCAGCATCATCGCCGGCTGGCCGGTCAGGTTGAACCACACCGTGAACGGCGAGAAATGGAAGACGCGCCGCCAGTACTCGTCGAAGTCGTCGAGCATCATGTCGATGAAGCCCAGCTTGGGCGGCAGCGTGGCGAGCCCCGGCGTCAGCAGCACGTCGTAGCGTGAGTGGAACGCCGCCATCTGGCGGCCGAGCCGGTGCATCGTCTGCGTGGCCCGCACGTAGTCGGCGGCGCTCACACGCTCGCCCCGCTGTGCGGTCGCCCACGTCACGCGCTCGACGTCACTCGGACCGGCTTTCTTGCCCGTCGGATGGCCGGCGAGGTTGACCACGGTGTTGGCGGCGGCGAGCGTGAGGAACGTCGGCACGACCGCAGCGCCGTCGATCTCGGGATCCGCGGCCTCGACGTCGTGACCCAGATCGGTGCAGAGCCTCACGGTCTCGGCGAGGGCGTCGAGACTCTCGCGCTCGACCTTGGCGCCGTTCGGCGTTTTGGCCGTCCAGGCGATGCGCAGCCGCCCGGGTGTCGCTCCGATCTCGGCCGGATATGGACGGGCCGGCGCCGGCGCAGCGTACGGATCGCCGGGCCCGGTTCCCGCCGTCGCGTCGAGCAGCGCGGCGCAATCACGCACGGTGAGCGTCACGGCGTGCTCGGTCGAGCAGCCGCCGAGGCCCTCGCCGGTGTACGGCGCGAACGTGTTGCGCCCGCGCGTCGGCTTGAGGCCGACCAGGCCACAGCACGCGGCCGGCGCGCGGATCGATCCGAAGCCGTCGCTGGCGTGGGCCATCGGCAGGATGCGGGCGCCCACCGCCGCGGCCGCGCCACCGCTGGAGCCGCCGGAGATGCGCGTGAGGTCCCACGGCGTCCGGGTCGGGCCATAGAGCTGCGGCTCGCACGTCAACGACAGTCCGAGCTCGCAGGAATTGGTGCGGCCGAAGAAGACGAGGCCGGTGCGCTTGAGACGCTTGACGTGCTCGCTGTCGGCGGTGGCCGGTGGCGAGTCGGCGAAGAAGCGCGAGCCGCGCGTCATCGGCACGCCGGCCAGCACCGCGGTGAGGTCCTTCAAAAGGAACGGGACGCCCCGGAAGGGCCCGTCGGGCAGGCCGTCGGCGATCTGCTTGCGCCCGTAGTCGTAGAGGCGCATGACGACGGCGTTGATCTTTGGATTCCGCGCCTCGACGAGCGCGATGGCGGATTCGAGCAGCTCGAGCGGCGTGACCGTGCCGCTCTTAACGAGCGCAGCCAGCCCGAGCGCGTCGTAGTGCTCGTAGTCAGGGAAGGTTTTCATGGCCCCGGATGGTGGCCGAGGCCATCGGAGAAATCAAGCTCACGGTGACATCGCGGGCGACGGCGACCGCCGTAGCAACGCGCGCGCGCGAACCTAGTTGGCGACGGTGACCGAGCGCGCGCCGCTACCGGTGTTGCCGGTGGCGTCGCGCACGGTGACGTTGATCGTCTGGGGGCCGTTGGCGAAGCCGATCGTATCCCAGGGGATCGAGACGTTAGCGCCCGACGTGGTTTGCGTCCTGATCAGCGTGCTGCCGACCGAGACGGTGAACGTGTTGGACGATCCGCTGGCGCCGTTGACCCAGATCACCATCCAGACCGTGCCGCTCACCGTGGCTCCCTCGCCGGGAGCGGTGAACGCGATCGACAGCGTGCCGCCGGCCGGCGGCGGGGGCGGCGCCGCCTGGTTGTTCACGGTGACGGTGATCGTCGCACTCGCGCTCTGACCCCCGGCGTCGACGGCCCCGACGGTCAGCGTGTGATTGCCGTTGGCGATCGTCGTCGTGTTCCACGTGTAGGCCGCGGTCGTCCCGCTGACGGTTTGCGTGGACACCGTCGCTCCGTCGATCGCGAGCTGGAACGAGGTCGATCCGCTGGCTCCGCTGACGGCCATGCCGACGGTGACGGTCCCGCTGACCGTGGCGCCGTTGGCCGGGCTCGTGAAGCTCACGGTGAGCTGAGCGGGTGGCGGCGGCGGTGCGCCGCTGTTGGCGACGGTGACGTTGATCGACGCCGAGCCGGTGTTGCCCGTCGCGTCGCGGGCGCCCGCCGTGAGCGTCTGCGCGCCGTTGGGCGTCAGCCGGGAGTCCCAGTCGAGCGTCATCGGCATGCTGCTCGACGTCTGCGTCTTCACCACGGTGCCGCCGGCCGACAGCGTGACCGTCGACGCTCCGCTGGCGCCGTTGACCCAGATCGTGACCCACACCACGCCGCTGACCGTCGACCCCGCGCC
>WNGH01005097.1_pt1 | contig 18457 bp, 12 predicted proteins | sample 5400631 | NCBI WGS metagenome assembly WNGH01 (sample SAMN13153373, study PRJNA577476) | soil metagenome | isolation source: 115 cm soil or saprolite under Garry oak tree replicate 1 | place: USA:California | collected 2016-06-15
TGATCGGACCGCAGACGGCATTAGGCTCAGGCGGCGATGCCCAGAGTAAAGTCAGCGCTGCCATCGTGGCCCAGCACTCATTGGCCGGTATGGTGATGGGCACCGCGGGCTATATGTCGCCGGAGCAGGCCCAGGGCAAAGTTGAGCAGATAGATCACCGCTCAGACATATTCTCGTTTGGCTGCATCCTCTTCGAAGCTGTCACCGGACAAAAACCCTTCGCAGACGAGTCGATTATCAAATCTCTGCACAAGGTTGTCTACGAAGCTGCACCGCCAATCAAAGAATTCAATCCCTCGGCGCCGCCTGACTTGCAGCGGATTGTTCGTCGTTGTTTGGCCAAAGACCCGGACGAACGCTATCAGACGATCAAGGACGTGGCCATCGAGTTGAAGGAAGTGAGACAGGGAATGGCTGGGGCAGCGGAGCTCGATACCACTGGGCCGCCATCAGTCGGCACTGAGACCTTCGGCCGGCCAACGACTGAACAATCGGCCCCGTCGACATCGAGTGCCGAATATATCGCTACTGAAATCAAACGCCACAAAAAAGGCGTCGCCATTATCTTCGCCGCCCTGGTCATTGGGTTAGGGTATGGGTTGTATAAATTCGTTCTTCAAAAGAGACCTGTTATTTCCTCACCGGCGATTAAGCTAACAAGGCTAACCGCCACCGGCAAAGTGTGGTCGGGATTGATTTCTCCGGATGGCAAACACGTCGTTTACACCGTGGACGATGCCGGACAGGAAAGCATCTGGGTTAGGCAAGTCGCTACCCCGAGCAATGTGCAGATCCTTCCTCCTTCCGAGGCCAGTTATACGGCGTTCAGCTTCACGCACGATGGGAACTACCTCTACTTCATCAAGAAAGAAAAGAACGGCCCGGATTCGCTTTATCAAATGCCCGCATTAGGCGGCGTCGCGCGAAAGATCGTGGAGAACGTCTCCTCTCGCGCGGCCCTGTCTGCCGACGATCAGCGCATCGCCTTTATTCGCGGCGGTCCCTTCGCGAGCGAGAACTCATTGATAGTTTCAAACGGCGACGGCAGTGGAGAGCGGGTGATTGCCACGCACAAGAGTCCCGACAATTTCTACTCTGGTGGAATCGCCTGGACGCCTGATGGAAAGTCGATCAGTTGTATTGCTGGAAATTATGGTCGGAAGCTTATTGAAGTCCCGCTCGATGGCGGCGCTGACAAACTGCTTAAGACTCCGAAGTGGATCTCGACCCTGAATATTGAATGGCTGCCGGACGGTAATGGCTTGATCGTCATCGCGAAAGAGCAAATGCTCTCCTCACCTGCGCAGATTTGGTATCTCTCTTATCCGAGCGGTGAGGCGCGCAAACTGACTAACGATTTCAACAACTATGCGAATTTGAGCCTCACCGCTGACGCGAATACGCTCGTTGTGATCATGAACGCCGATGGCAGCGATCAGAGACAATTGGCCGATGGTGCTTACGATGACCAGGGAGGGGGGCGCGTATCTCCCGACGGCCGCTACGTCGTCTTCATTTCTAATCGAACCGGCATCTTTCATATTTATCGGATGGACATTGATGGGAACAACCTGAAACAACTGAGTGATGGGAGTGGTGAAAGCGCCCCAATTTTTTCCGCGGACGGACGATGGGTGATCTATAGTTCTCCCGGCCCTGGTCCTGGCTTTGGTGGTTCTCCCCCCAATTTCAGTTCATGGAAAGTGCCTGTCGATGGCGGAGAGCGGATACTACTGACGAATGATTGCATGGCCCAGTCCATCTCTCCGGACGGTAAACTCGTCGCCTGTGTCCAACGCATTGCAACAGGCGCGCTCCTCCTCTGGAACATAAGCATCGTGCCGTTTGCAGGCGGCCCACCATTTCAGACGTTTAGTGTGACCTCGGAGTCCCGCCCTAATTCGCGTTGGACGCCGGATGGTCGTGCGATTATCTACAACCTCACACACGGCGGTGTCCTTTCCGGCGTGGCGACCCGCGGGTCTTCACTGGCCGAGGGTGGCAACCTTACCGGCGTGACCAACCTCTGGATTCAGCCACTCGACGGTGGCCCACCGAAACAGTTAACCAATTTCACTTCCGAAAGTTTCTTCTCATTCGATTGGTCACGCGACGGTAAGCAACTCGTGTACGGGCGGGGCGCGACCACTAGTGACGCCGTGTTGATTAGTGATTTCCGATGAACTCATGACTTTGACGGCAAAGCTTCTTACTCTCTCAAACGAACGGCTTTACAATTTTGATATTTTTCCCGATTTTCAAAGAATCGCCTACTCACTCGGCGACGAATCGAACGAAGCCATTCTGATCGGCAATTTTAGAAACGAGTAGTGGTGCCTTTCCACTCGGTACGACGCCTGGGCGAACGCGACGAAAGCCTCGCACTACCACTGATCCTCTAGCTTCCTGCTCCGAAACGGCCGCTTGATTGGCAACTGTGCGCTCTCGTACAATCTCAAATTGCGTTTAGAGTTCACGCTTTAATGCGTCACGAAGACAACCTAAAGGTTGAACTCTGAACCGTAATCGCGAGTGTTTAGAGTTCAAGCTTTAGCTTGCGTGCTATCGCAACTCAACCTGAGGTTGAACTCTCAACCTAGAATCAACTATGAATATCGACAAAGTCTTAACCAAAGTTTTCGGCAGCAGCAACGAACGGTTTTTGAAGGGCATTCGTCCGCTCATCGCCCAAATAAACGAGTTCGAACCTCAAGTTCAGAAACTTTCCGATGAACAGTTGCGCGAGCGCACGGCTTTCTTTAAGGCCCAGGTTGCGGATGCGGTCAAGGATGCGCGCGACAAAGACGATCGGAAATATCGCGAGCAGGAAGTCTTGAACGAAATTCTGCCGGAAGCTTTCGCCCTGGTGCGCGAGGCCAGCGTGCGCACCACCGGGATGCGGCATTTTGATGTGCAGATGATCGGCGGACTCGTGCTGCATCAGGGCAAGATCGCCGAGATGCGGACCGGCGAAGGCAAGACGCTGGTGGCGACCTTGCCGGTATACCTGAACGCTTTGACCGGACGCGGCGTTCATGTGATTACAGTAAATGACTATCTCGCCGCGCGTGACGCGGAATGGATGGGCCAGATTTATCGCTTCCTCGGTCTGGAGGTCGGCTGCATTCAAAACGACATGGATGATTTCGAGCGCCAGACCGCCTACGCCGCCGACATCACCTACGGCACGAACAACGAGTTCGGCTTCGACTATCTGCGAGACAACATGAAGTTCGATCTCGCTACCTGCGTACAGCGCGGTAATTATTTTGCCGTGGTCGACGAAGTAGATTCGATCCTGATCGACGAAGCGCGGACGCCGCTGATCATCTCCGGCCCTTCGGAAGAGTCTACCGACAAGTATTATCAGGCGAACGCAATCATCCCACAGCTTCAACGCGGCGAAGAGTTGGAAGAAGGCAAGAAGACCGGCGACTACATAGTCGATGAGAAGAATCATTCAGCCGTGCTTACGGAAGATGGCGTGGACAAAGCCGAGCGTCTGCTCGGCGTCGGCAATCTTTACGATCCGTCGAACATGGAATTGCTGCATTGCGTCGAGCAGGCCCTGAAGGCGCACACGCTTTATCGGCTCGATCATCAGTACGTGGTGCAGAATGGCGAGGTAATTATCGTCGATGACTTCACCGGGCGTTTGATGAAAGGCCGTCGCTGGTCCGATGGCTTGCATCAGGCGGTCGAAGCCAAAGAAGGGGTGAAGATCGAGCGCGAGAATCAGACGCTGGCCACGATCACGCTGCAAAACTATTTCCGGCTTTACGAAAAACTTTCCGGCATGACCGGAACCGCAGAAACCGAAGCGGCTGAGTTTCATTCGACTTACAAACTTGATGTGATCGTAATTCCCACGCACATGCCGATGGTCCGCAAGGACAACCCGGACATGATCTATCGCACTCTGCCGGAAAAATGGGACGCAGTCGTCGAAGAAATCAAAGAGCGTTACGAGCATGGTCAGCCGGTGTTGGTCGGCACGGTTTCGGTGGAAAACTCTGAACTGATCGCTCGCCGGCTGCAGCGGGTGTCGGTTCCGCATAACGTGCTCAACGCCAAATACCACGAGCGTGAAGCCGAGATCGTGGCGCAGGCCGGCCGCAAAGGCGCGATTACGATCGCCACGAACATGGCGGGCCGCGGCACGGACATTCTGCTGGGTGGCAACCCCGATTTCATGGCGCGCGAGTTTTTGAAAGAGCAGGAGATCGATCCAGAGGAGGCGACCGACGAACAGTGGCGAGAAGTTTATGCGCGGGCGAAGCGCATCGTCGAATCGGAGCACAAAGAAGTCGTGTCACTGGGCGGACTGCACATACTCGGCACCGAGCGTCACGAATCAAGACGCATCGACAACCAACTTCGCGGTCGCGCGGGCCGTCAGGGCGATCCCGGATCGTCGCGCTTTTTCCTTTCGCTCGAAGACGATCTGATGCGCATCTTCGCCGGCGACAAGGTCAAGGCATTGATGCAGCGTCTGGGCATGGAAAAGGGCGTGGCCATTGAATCCAAGATGGTTTCCAAACGCATTGCGGCGGCGCAGAAGTCGGTCGAAGGCCGCAACTTTGAAACGCGCAAGCACCTGCTGGAATACGACGATGTGATGAACAAGCAGCGCGAGACCATTTATGGCTTGCGCCGGCAATTGATGGAGGAGCCCGACCAGCGTGAGTACCTCGTGGGCGAGACTGGCGTGGCGCGCGATCTGTTCGCCGATCTCACCAAGCAGTATCTCGATCCAAATCTCTCGCCCGATGAGTGGGATGTCGAAAACTATAAGGTCCAGATTCATACCGTCTACGCGCTTGATTGCGACACCGAAGGGATCGATTTCCAGAACCTCACATCGCAGGAAATCGAGGAAACCATCTGGGAAAAACTGAAGGCGAAATATTCCGGAAAAGAAAAACAGATTGGCGAAGAAGCGATGCGCACCTATGAGCGCATCATCATGCTCAACATTATCGACGCACAGTGGAAGGATCACTTGCTGGCGCTAGATCACTTGAAGCAGGGTATCGGGCTGGTCGGCTATGGCCAGAAAGATCCTTTGGTCGAATACAAGAAAGAAAGCTTTGACATGTTTCAGGCGATGCTCGATCGCATCGACACAATTACGATCCGTTCGCTGTTTAATTTACAAGTCGTGGCCGAAGAATCACCCGAAGAGATTCAACGCCGCCGCCTGGCCGCGCGACGTCGCGGTTCGATGCAGTTCACTGGCCCCAACCAGGGTGCCGCCGCCGCCGGCGAAGAAGCCGGCAAAATCAAAACGGTCGTCCGTGCCGAACCAAAAGTCGGCCGCAACGATCCTTGCCCGTGCGGCTCGGGAAAGAAATACAAGAAGTGCCACGGCGCGGCGGTGTAGGCCAAGTTGTCAGCTTTCGTTCATGCTCCGATTTCAGTCGGAGTCCTGTCAGGTAACTGATACTACAATGATCTCCTCTAAACTTTTCTCGCGATATATTCTTTCTCTCTTGGTGATAAGCCTCACTCTTCCGTTGTTGTTGCCCGGTCATGTCGTCGCCCAACAAGTCACTCTTGAGCAACTCAAAGCGAAACTTCAACAGCAGTACCTCACTATCTATCATCTTTTTGCGAATGGACCAGGCAAGCAAGTCTACCCGTCTAACCCTCAGCAACGTATACATCAATGGCAAGACGATCTGGCCCGCGGCTTCGCGTATGCTCAAGCCACGATTGACGAAATCATTAAACTTAATCCTCCTGACGAAGAAATGTGGCGCGAACGTAGAGACACGATGTGGCTTTACTCGCAGCCGGTAAGCCCACCGGAAAGCCGCACGGTTTTCGGCGCCAAAGAGGTAGACAAACATGCGCGCCTGATTGATGCGCCTGCCGCTGCATATCCCGATGCCGCTCGGGCTGCAAACGCCAAAGGAGAGGTTCGCCTTCGGATGGTGCTGGCTGGTGATGACTCAGTGAAATATATCTTCCCCATAAAACCTCTGAAATACGGTCTGACAGAGGTTGCAATGGAAGCCGCTCGCCATATTAAATTCGCGCCGGCGATCAGGGACGGAAAGCCAGTTTCGCAATTTACGACTCTTTCATATGAGTTCAAGCACGGGCGCGGTCTAACGCCTTATGTTCCGGAGCATGAGTTTTATTTTTGAGCCACTGCAACTAACCGCTTGAATGCAACGTTTGAGCTGGACTTTTTCTAAATGGACTTTTGATGAGCGCGCAAACCACCTCAACTAATCCCGTCGTGCAATCAATCATTTCCGGCAACGCGCCGCCATCGGCGCGGATGGCTGCCGGGCGGGGATTGTTGCCATTGCCGCAGGCTGATCTGCTCGAAGTCCTGGTCCATTTAAGTGCAGATAACGATCCCGTAATTGCGCGCGTGGCGCAGGCGACTCTCGAAAGTCAGCAGCCCAACGATCTATTGAGTGTGGCGAAATCCGAAAGTGCCGCGCCGGCGGTGCTTGGTTATTTGGCTTCGCGCCCTGATGCAAATCGTGACATTCATGAAGCCGTCGTCGGTAATGGCAACACTCCTGATGAGGCAATCGCGCTGCTGGCACGAGCCGCGTCAGATGGTTCCCTGCTCGAATTGCTCACGCTCAATCAGCAACGACTGATTCGCGCGCCGGAGATTATCGATGCAATTCTGCTCAATCCGGCGCGTACGGCTGAAGCCGAGCGACGCGCGAAAGAAACTCGCGAAGAGTTTTTCGAGAAAGAACGTGGCGCGCGCCAGATTGCTCAGGAGTTGCGCGCTCAGGGCAAGAACGCGGCCGCCGAGTTTTTCGAGACTGCTGAGTTGGCGCCGGTCACGGGCGCGATATCTTTCAACGACGCCTGGCTGATTGCCCAACACATCGAAGTTTCAGATGCCGACATCGACGACTCGTGGCTGGCGCGAGAGTTCATCGAAGAGATGTTGGTGGAAACGCCCGAACAAACTGCGGCCAACGTCCAGGCAGTGCTCAACGCTGAGAGTCTTGAGGGAGAAGTCCCACCGGAACGCATTTCATTGATTCGCCGCATCATGTTCATGAGCGTTAAGGATCGGGTCAAGCTGGCCCTGAAAGGCGATCGCGAAGCGCGCGGAATTCTGGTGCGCGACGCGAACAAGATTGTGGCCACGGGCGTCATCCATAATCCACGTTTGAGCGATCAAGAAGTAGAACAGATCGCTGCGATGCGCACAGTCTGCGACGAAGTGCTGAGGTTGATTGGCATGAGCCGTGCCTGGGCCCGCTCGTATCCGATCATTCACAATTTGGCGCGCAACCCCCGCACCCCACTGCCGACCGCTCTTCACATTTTGCCGCGAATCCGGACGAAGGATTTGACAGCAATCTCGCTGAACCGGAATGTGTCTGAGGGGGTCCGAAGACAGGCTTATCGGCTGTGCGAAGTCCGCACTCCAGGACACTAGCCGGGGCCTTTTGTCACGGAGTTGTTACAATTTCCTCGTTTTTAACTTGACGCGAGGAATCAGACGAGTATAATTTTGGGTTTACCAGGCTTTCAGGTGTTTGAAATTGGAGTTTCGAGGCAAGAACTTCGAAGTGGTGCAATTTTCGAAAGCGGCGGCGGCAAGCTCTTTTATTTTAAGCCCGCAAGACTTTATCTCGCCCGTCAATAAAAGCACCACCATGAAGTACGGGATCGGCCATAAGTGACGATTCTCAAGTCTTTTGCCTTGACACCCCTGTGATTCCCGAACCTGCCCGGAAAGTCTTCGCCCCGCCAGTTCGCAAGAATTGTCGGGGCGCATCTCTGTGGATTTTAGATTTCGGATTTGCGATTTCTGATTTGTCAGTAGTAGCCAGTTGCCAGTAGCCATTTGTGCTCCCGGGCTATGACTAACGACTGACGACTGACCAATCGCAAATCAAAAATCTAAAATCCAAAATTTGCTCACATCGCCAATCCACCGTCAGCCTGAATTACCTGCCCGGTGATGTAACGCGCATCGTTGGACAAAAGGAAACAGGCGATGCGCGCAACTTCATCCGGTTTGGCAAATCGGCCCAATGGAATCTGCTCCAGGATTTTTGCTTGATAGCTTTCGTCAAGAGCGCCGGCCATATCGGTCGCGACCATCCCAAGCGCCAGCGCGTTTACGGTAACTTTGCGACTGGCAACTTCGCGGGCTAACGCTTTCGTTAAGCCGATCAGGCCCGCTTTCGAAGCTGAATAATTCGACTGTCCGGCCATCCCGACCACGCCGCTGATGGAGGTGATGTTGAGGATGGATCCGCCCTCTTCCTGCCGCAGCATTACTCGTAGAGCTGCCTTGGCAAAGTTCCAGGCGCCTTTAAGATTCGTATCGATGACTGCGTCCCAATCTTCTTCCTTCATCCGCAGAATCAAAGTGTCGCGCACGATGCCGGCATTGTTGACCAGAAAATCGATCCGGCCAAACGAGTCTTTAACTTGCTTCACCATTTCCGCAGACGCTTGAGTATTAGCGACGTCGCCCTGCACTGCCAGCGCGCGTACGCCCAGTCCTTCGATCTCTGACTTCAAGCCTTCAGCGGCTGCGGCGCTCTTGGCGTAATTGAACGCTACGTCCGCGCCGCGCCGCGCGAGTTCCAATGCAATTGCGCGTCCGATGCCTCGCGTCGCGCCGGTGACGATTGCCACTCGCCCGGCAAAGGCTTTTTCTTCGACGGTCAATACTCGTTCACCTCACCTCGATTGATAAATTCGGCCCATGAATCGGACGCACTATAGCAGAGCTTTGATCTGCGGCGGAAGCAATTCACACTCACGCGCGCGTTTGCCCGCAGCGTTCTTTTATTGTAAACATTCAAAGCCGGCACTTCAGGTCAAAGCCTTTTGAGCGGGTTGTGACGAGCAGAGGAAACGGGAGGACAGGTGAAGCTAATCATTCTCGGTGCAGGTTATGCCACACGGCTTTACCCGCTCACGCTCAATCAGCCAAAACCGCTGCTCGCGGTTGCGGGAAAGCCGATGCTTGAACACGTGCTTGATAACCTGAAGCCGATTACGGACATCGATCATATCTACATAGTTACCAACGCCAGGTTCGCCGAACCCTTCCAACGGTGGGCTGACGACTTCCGAAATAGTCACGTTGGTGCGCCAATTACCATATTCAACGACCTTTCCACGGATGATTCTAACAAGCTGGGAGCAATTGGCGACATGAATCTGGTTCTGAGTGAGGCGCAGATCGACGATGACATTGTGGTTGTTGCCGGCGATAACCTTTTTAGTAGCAGCCTCGAGGATTTCGGCGAGTTCATTCGCGCGCGTGACGCGCCAGTCCTGGGTGTGTACGATGTCGGCAACCTCGAGGAGATAAAAAAGTACAATGCCATCGAGATAGATGATGCCGGCCGAATTACTTTCTTTGAGGAGAAGCCGGCGCAGCCAAAGAGCACGCTGACCGGCATCGCCCTGTACTATTATCCAAAGTGGTCACTGCCGCTAATCCGTCAGTACCTGGCGGAAGGTAACCACGCCGACCAGCCAGGTCTGCTCGTGCAATGGTTCTACCCGCGCACACCTTTCTACGTCTGGCGGGTGCCGGGCATTTGGTATGACGTAGGCTCAAGAGAGACGCTTGAGGAAGCGAACCGAATCTTCGCTGACCCGACACTCGCCAACTGAAAAGAACTATCAATGCTCGATCTCAACTACGTGCGAGACCATCTTGACCGCGTGCGCGCCGCGCTTGCCGCTCGCGGCATGCCCGCAACAGCGATGGATGATTTTGCGGAGGCCGACGCGGAACGCCGGCGGGTAATTGCCGAATCTGATGCGCTCAACGCCGAACGCAACAACGCGAGCCGCGTAATCGGCGCGCTGATGAAGGAAGGCAGGCGCGAAGAAGCCGAGGCGCGGCGCCAGCAAGTAAGCGAACTGAAAGATCGAATCGGAGAACTCGAGCAGCGTCGAGAGCAGGCAGAGCGGCGGATGCGGGAACTACTGTCGACGCTTCCCAATATTCCGCATGAAACTGTTCCCGTCGGCAAAGATGAATCGGATAATGTTGAGATTCGCCGTTGGGGGACCAAGCCCGAATTCGATTTCGAGCCAAAGGATCACGTCGACTTAGGAACTTCGCTGGGAATTCTCGATCTGGAGCGTGCGGTTAAAATTGCCGGTGCGCGCTTTGCCATTCTCAACGGCGCAGGAGCGCGTCTGGAACGCGCGCTGATTGATTTCATGCTGGATTTACACACGCGCGAGCACGGTTATCGGGAAACTCTGCCGCCGTTCATCGTCAACGCGCCGGCGTTGTTTGGCACCGGACAACTACCGAAGTTTGAAGAGGACTTATTCAAGCTCGAAGATGAACGCGGTTTCTATCTTATTCCGACCGCTGAAGTGCCGGTAACCAACTATTATCGCGAAGAGATTCTCGATGCGTCGCAGTTGCCGATGAAGTTCGTGGCTTACACGCCGTGCTTTCGATCCGAAGCTGGCAGCTACGGGAAAGACACGCGCGGCGTGATTCGCCAGCATCAGTTCGAGAAAGTTGAGCTGGTGAAATACGCGCTGCCGGAGAATTCATACGATGAACTCGAATCGCTCACGCGCAATGCCGAGACGATTTTGCAGCGGCTGGGGATTCACTATCGCGTCGTCGCGCTTTCCACGGGCGATCTCGGATTCAGCAACGCGAAAACCTACGACATCGAAGTCTGGCTGCCTTCGCAGAATGCTTTTCGCGAGATCTCGTCCTGCTCGAACTATGAAGCGTTCCAGGCACGTCGCGCCAACATTCGCTTTCGTCGCGCCGGTGGAGCGAAGCCGGAGTTCCTACACACCCTAAACGGATCGGGTTTAGCAGTTGGCCGCACGTGGATCGCTGTGCTCGAGAATTATCAGCAGGCCGATGGCTCGGTAATCATTCCCGAGGTTTTGCGTCCCTTCATGCGCGGCCTGGAGCGCATCGGCAAATAGCTTGCTCCTTTCTTCATGAAAGTGACTGCTGCGAAATTGTGGATTGTTCCGGAAGGTGCGCGCCCGCCAGTGGCAACACCGACTGTAAGACCGCAAGATATCCGTTATCGAAAAGGTCGAATCAGGTGTGTGCGAAGTATCAAGTTCCTCGAGTGATAAGCCGCTCTGCAAATACTCGCTAAGGAGGTGCGCCATGCGTTCTGTCTGGCTTGTTATTCTTCTCTGCATCGTTGCTATTGCTGGGTTTGCTCAAACTTCCAATCCGCCCCCAAGGAATTATCCAGCACCCGTCGAGGGCGATTATGTCATTCAGAATTTTCGCTTTCATAGCGGTGAGACTCTTCCCGAACTAAGAATTCATTACCGCACGATTGGGTCTCCAACGCGCGATGGCTCAGGCATCGTGCGCAACGCGGTGTTGATTGGACACGGCACCGGCGGCGCGGGCACGCAGTTTCTTTCGCCGCAGTTTGCGAACGTTTTGTTTGGGCCGGGACAACTCCTGGACGCGACGCGTTATTTCATCATCCTGCCTGACGGCATCGGGCATGGCCGTTCGAGCAAACCAAATGACGGTCTACATGCGAAGTTTCCGCATTACACGTATGACGACATGGTTGCCGCGCAGTACGAATTGCTGACAAAGAAACTCGGCGTGAATCATCTGCGACTGGTGATGGGCACTTCGATGGGCGGCATGCAGACATGGGTTTGGGGAGAAACTTATCCGGATTTTATGGACGCTCTGATGCCGCTCGCGAGTTTGCCGGTTGAGATTGCGGGACGCAACCGCGTCTGGCGGCGCATGGCGATGGATGCGATTCGCAACGATCCCGAATGGCTGGGCGGCGAATACAAGACGCAGCCGCTGCGGGCTTTGAATACCGCGGAAGATCTTTTGTTGTTGGTAGGCAGCGCGCCTTCGTTCTGGCAGAAGCAGGCGCCGACACGCGACGCGGCCGATAAGTTTTACGAAGATCGCGTGAAGCCTGCAGTTGCGCGTCTGGATGCCAACGATCTGCTTTATCAGATCGATTCTTCCCGTGAATACAATCCGTCGCCAAAGCTGGAATCGATCAAAGCGCCGCTGATCGCGGTCAACTCCGCCGACGATTTCATTAACCCACCAGAGCTGGGAATCATCGAGCGCGAAATCAAGCGCGTCAAGCGCGGCCGCTTCGTCATGATTCCCATCAGCGACCAAACACGCGGCCACGGCACCCACACGATTGCGACGATCTGGCAAGGGTATTTGAAAGAATTGCTGGAGGAGTCGGAGCGATAACAGCGGTGCTATTTCCGTCCGCGTAGTGGACGTTTGAAAGTAGCCCAGGGCTTCAGCGCTGGCTAAACGCGGCCAAGGTAGAATAAGCCCGCGGAGGAGTCTGTCGGGAAATCCCGTAGGGATGCAATGTTTATAGAAAAGCTCACGCCCGTCGATCTCGGAGAGCCCATTTATGGGCGAAAGAGATTGATTGCGCTCCTGAAGGAGCTTGGACATCTCAATTGGGCTGCCGTTCTATAAACATCTCACCGCTACGCGGTTTTCCCCGACAGACTAGGCAAACGGGGAATCAGCAAGACTCATGCGCGAGCGTTAGCAGATTACTTCCATGTACCAGCGGATTTGTTTATTTGACGCTGAAATCTCACAACTGATCGAACATCACTTCATCCACAAAGCACCAACCCCACGCTTCATCCGGCTGAAATGATTTGATGATCGGATGTTGTGTCGCGTGAAAGTGTTTCGTGGCGTGTTTGTTTGGTGACGAATCGCAGCAGCCAACGTGGCCGCAGGTCATGCAGAGGCGCAGATGCACCCACGTGGCGCCGATGCGCAGACAGTCTTCACAGCCGTTGGCGCTGGGCGTTACGTCTCGGATCTGATCCACATGCGTACAGTTCATAATGTTCTATTGTTCGGCTTTGCCGTCCGATGCGCGGAAGGTTTCTGACAGTGCATGACCTTCCGACACTTATTATTAGAATCCTGGCTCTACATCAACGCCTTTATCCAACCGCCATCGACTGGAATCGAAGTTCCGGTGATGTAGCTCGCGCGTTCGGAAACCAGGAAAGCGGCGAGGGCGGCAAACTCGCGCGGCTCACCCAATCGTCGCATCGGAATTTCTTTCTCCCAGCGCGCGACAAATTCCTCCGGTGTGGTTCCTTCTTTTTGAGCCATCATCTGCGCCAATTCTTCCACTCGTTCGGTGTGCGTGTAACCGGGCATGATGTTGTTGACGGTGATTCCGAACGGCGCCACTTCATTCGCGAGCGTGCGCGCGAATCCCGTTACGGCGGCGCGCAGACTGTTCGAAAGGATCAAGTTATCGACCGGCTGTTTCACGGCGATGGAAGTGATGTTGAGAATTCGTCCCCAACGTCGTGCTTTCATACCGGGCAAGACTTGGCGCGCTAATTCGACAGCGCTGAACAGCGTCAAGCGTGTCGCGGCCTCCCATTGTTCTTGACTGATATTTTCGAATTGGCCCGCGGGTGGGCCACCGGCGTTCGTTACCAAAATGTCTATGCGACCAAATCGTTCGAAGCCGAATTGCGTTAACCGCGCGATCTCATCCGCTTTGGAAACATCAGCAGCGACGGCGAGCACTTTAGCACTGGTTGCCTGGGCAATTTCGTTCGCAGCCTGGTTGATGGCTTCTTCGCTGCGCGAGCATAGAAGGATAATGAGCGACAAACTGAAGTTTGTCGGACATACTACCTCTGCCGCAGATAATCATCTGTCTTGTCCAACCAATCCTGTCTTGGCGGACTGAAGATATCCATGTCGAGCGTATCTTCGAGGGCTTCGGCTTTGTGCGGAACATGCGAAGGTATATGCAGCACTTCTCCCGCGAGCACATCGATGACCTGCGATTCATCCGCGCCTATCCAGAAGCGCAAGCCGCCTTCGAGAATGTAAGTAATCTGCTCGTTCTCGTGCGAATGACGCGGCACAATCGCGCCCTTCTTGAGAAAGACATGGGCCAGCATCATGCGATCGCCGGTAATCAGCTTCCGCGCGAGCGTCTCTGATAATTCTTCCCTCGGGATATCGTTCCAGCGATGATGCGTTACGCTTCTTTGCTCCATTTAATTGTCTCCATATCCAAAAAGCTAGAGCCTGCGAGAGAGCCAAGTTACCTCATGAGTACCATCAAGTAAATGCGTCTGCTACATTAGTAGCGTCTTTCGGGACTTTAGGTAACCAAATCGTCCGTATAATCGTCTAAAGCATTCAGACACAGCCACTCTCCAATAGTTTTTTCGAGGTAAGAATAATGTTGATTAAAAAGATCGCTCCGTTCTTGATGCTGTTGGCATCCGCGGGATTCGCAATCGCACAAGATGCTACCAGTCAAACGGCCACCGCACAGTCCTTACCGGACCCCCAACAGCAACAGGAAGAGAAAGCGAAGCTGGAAAAGAAAGCGGCGGTTTTGCTTGAACAGGTCGTGAGCGAGGCCGGCGCGCTGAAGCTGCCGGAGAATCGCATTCGCGTCCAGATTGCCGCCGGCGACATGCTTTGGGATCGCAGCCCAGTGCGGGCGCGCGGTTTGCTGTCCGATGCCGGCGCGATGCTCTCGCAGATGATTCTGGAAGGGGACCGCACCGACCGCGATGAGATGCAGACGTTGAATCAATTGCGTCAGGATTTGGTGCTCACAGCGGGTCGTCACGATGCCGAGCTTGGCTATCAACTGTTGCGCTCGACGCAACTGCCAGCGAACACGACTAACGCGGCTGGCGGTAGAAGAGCTGGTTTTGATCCTCAAGGCAATCTCGAACAGAACCTGCTGGCGACCATCGCCGCCACTGATCCGAAGGTGGCCTATCAGAAGGCGTCTGAGGCGCTCGATAAAGGTGAATATCCAACGGCGCTGAACCGAGTGCTCGCGCAATTGCAGTCGAAAGATGAAGAAGGTTTCAAGAAACTATCGGATAAGGTCCTGGGCCGTTTAGCATCGGAGAATCTGTTAACGACGCGGGAAGCTGCAAGCCTCGCGCTTAACTTGCTGTTACCCGGGCCGCGGGTGACCGGAACAGCAAGCAATCAAACGACTCAGGCAAATACGACGAATGCTCGAAACAATTCCACTCAGGTGTTGAGCGAGTCTGCATATCACGATCTCTTGGACAATGCGGTTGCCGCGGCACTCATGCGCGGCACTGGTCCGGGTGGCCGCTTTCGGATGCCGCCAAATCAACCGACTACGACTGACGACGCTCAGAACCGGCAAAACAACGCGCGCACTTTGCTGTTCGGTCTGGCAGCGATGTTGCCTCAGATAGATCAGTATTTGTCCGAGCGGTCACAGGCGGTGCGTCAGAAGATGACCGATTTGGGCATGGGAAATAATCCCAACATGGCATATGGCAATCAGATCCGCACGGCGATGCAGCAGGGCACCAGCGACAGCCTGGAGGCAGCGGCGAAGACCGCACCGCCACAGATGCAATCGCGCCTCTATCAACAGGCGGCCCAAAAAGCTGTCGATGAAGGCAACACCGATCGCGCGCTGCAAATCGCCAACGATCATCTGGATGAATCGACGCGCAATTCGATCATGCAGGCAGTGGACTTCAAGCGTCTGACGACCACGGCGTCGGCGGAAAAACTCGAGGAAATTAAACAGAAACTCGCCGGTCTGCCATCTGATTCGGATCGCGTGAAGTACTTGATCGATCTTTCCACTTCGACTCAGAAAGACAATCCAAAGCTGGCCTTAAGGTTTCTCGACGACGCCCGCAATCTGGTCAACAAGCGTGCCGCGAACTACAAACAGTTCGAGGATCAATTGAAGGTGGCTGATGCATTCGCGGCGGTCGATTCGAAACGCAGCTTTGAAGTGCTCGAGCCGGGCATTGCGCAACTCAACGAATTATTGTCTGCCGCGCAGGTGCTGAACGGATTTGAAATAGAGATCTTCAAAGACGGCGAGATGTCTCTGCGCAGCGACAACGATCTGGTGGGTATGGTCTCGCGCTTCGGACAGGAGCTGGCCTCGTTGGCCAAGGTCGATTTTGATCAGGCACGTGTGACTGCGGATAAATTCCAATTGCCGGAACCTCGTCTCAACGCCAAACTTCAAATCGTGCAGAGCGTCCTCGGCGTGCAGCGGCCGTCGAACGATAACAACCGGCGCTTTCAGAATTTTCAATTTGTGACGAGGTAGCCCGACAGATCTGACCGAGTCATCCCTCTCCCTTTGGGAGACGGTCAGGGTGAGGGTCCGTACCCAACTAAACTTTATTTTTCATTCAGCCGAAGAAGCGCCAAAAACAACGAGAGAATGGGTTGTCTTTCTCTCGGCTAAAGCCCTCACCCCAGCCCTCCCCCAAAGGGAGCGGGAGTTCACTTCTAGATCTCGACCGGAACTCGCGTTGGCGCGGCGGCCTCATCGCGCGCATGCATCGTTTCCGCCTCGCTGGTAATCCGCGTCGTATATCGTTCGTTCCAGCAAGCGACGCAGGCTTCATCCGGACTGAGGCCGGTCGCAGTCAACATACCGTCCAGCGAAAGATAGCCGAGCGAGTCGGCTTCGATGAAGTCACGAATCTCTTCAATAGACATATTCGCGGCGATCAATTCCGATTTGTTTGGCGTATCCACGCCGTAATAACAAGGGCCGACAGTTGGTGGGCAGGAGATGCGCACGTGAATCTTTTTGGCGCCGGCCTCGCGCACCATGCGCACGATTTTCTTAGCCGTCGTACCGCGCACAATCGAATCGTCGATGAGCACGATACGTTTGTTTTCGATCAAGTGTCGCACGGGATTTAGTTTAATGCGCACGCCGAAGCTGCGAATCGATTGTTTCGGCTCGATGAAGGTGCGGCCAACATAGTGATTGCGGACCAGGCCAAAGCGAAACGGCAGCCCACTCTCAGCCGAATAACCAATCGCTGCCGGCACCCCGGAATCGGGGACCGGCACGACGATATCAGCGTCCGCGGGTTGTTCAATCGCCAAACGCTTGCCCATTCTGTGCCGCGACCGGTTGACCGACTGGCCAAAGATAATTGAGTCGGGCCGCGAGAAATAGACATGCTCGAAGATGCACATCGAGTGTGGCTGTGACGGCAGCGGATGGGTCGAGCGCAAACCATCTTCGCTGATGACAATCATCTCTCCGGGTTCGACGTCGCGAACGTATTTGGCGTCGATCAGATCGAAAGCACAGGTTTCCGAAGCGATCACCCACGCGTCATTCAAACGTCCCAGCGCCAACGGACGAAAGCCCCGGCTGTCGCGAATCGCGATCAATTCCGTCGGCGTCAGAAACAGCATCGAGAACGCACCTTCCGTGTCCCGCAACACTTCGGGAATTGCTTCTACTGCGTTTGCCGCGCGCGACCGTGCGACGCCGTGCAACACGACTTCGGTGTCAGAGGTTGAGGAGAAGATCGCGCCTTCTCTTTCCAATTTTTTTCGTTCCTCGCGAGCGAACGGAAGGTTGCCGTTGTGACAGACCGCAATCTGCCCATGCTGGCAATCAACCAGAAATGGTTGACACTCGCGGATCGAAACTTCTCCGGCGGTGGAATAACGAACGTGGCCGATCGCGCTGGTCCCCGGCAGACGATCCAGACGCGCCTGATCGAAAACTTCCGAGACGTGGCCCATATCGCGTTCCGAATGCAGTCGCGCGCCATTCGACACGACGATGCCGCATGATTCCTGGCCGCGATGCTGCAGCGCATACACGCCGAGATAGGTCAGGCGCGCCGCGTCCGAATGTCCATAAATGCCGAACACGCCGCACTCTTCGCCTAGTTTGTCTTCCAATGCTTTGGTCACGATTCAGATTATGGCGCATTAACTCGCATCACGTCACGCGACAAAGAAGGTGAAATGGAGTTATAAGGTAGGGCGTAGCATCGCGTGTCAGAACCGCGAGCGGTAGCGACCGGATCATTTGTCATTTTCCATTTAGCATTTTTCATTTGCTCATTGTTGGAGCGATGAGAAATGAATCCTCCAAATGGCCAATGGTAAATGGAAAATGAGAAATGGAATATGATCCGGTCGCTACCGCTCGCGGTTCTGATACTAACTGCTGATTGGTCATAGAAGATCGCATTAACCTTTCACGAAGGAGAGCGAGACTGAATGAAGAAGCAAATACAATTTGCGCTCTTGCTGCTGTTGGTTGTGGCTACGGTAGGTATAATTGTTTTTTCACATGCGTCGCTAACGCAAGCCAGGGTCAACAGCGCAGCTGTAGTTCCCGGCGATGCCAAGACGACTTTTGAGGCGAAGTGCGCCACGTGTCACGGCAAGGATGGTCGCGGTAAGACTTTCAAAGGCAAGCTTTCTCATGCGCGCGACTTCACGAGCGGCGAGTGGCAGAATGAAGTGACCGACGAGCGTCTTTTCAATTCGATCAGCAATGGCCGCAACAAAATGCCGGCTTTCAAAAAGAAACTCTCCGAGACGCAGATCGATGAGTTGGTTGCGTATGTAAGGCGGTTCAAGAGATAAGCCGCCAAAGTCTTCGTTAATGATGATCAAAAT
>WNGH01007689.1_pt1 | contig 18456 bp, 20 predicted proteins | sample 5400631 | NCBI WGS metagenome assembly WNGH01 (sample SAMN13153373, study PRJNA577476) | soil metagenome | isolation source: 115 cm soil or saprolite under Garry oak tree replicate 1 | place: USA:California | collected 2016-06-15
GTGCGGATGGAAGGGGGCGACAGAGGCGGCTTGGCTGAACCGGAAAAAAAGAAAAAATCAAAGAAAGAGGAAAATCCTCTTGACACGGATCGGCCTTCTCATAGAAGGAGTTAGCTCCGTAACGCGCCCCAATAAATTAGCGCCACGGCAAGTTAACCATCTCGACGTGCTGATCTCCATCTGAGAAGGCAGACGGACCGCACGGCGTTATCATCAGGCTGTACTCTAGAATAGCGGCCAACTGTTTCGGAGGGTCTCCCCTTGTTCACTGCTTCATGGCGAATGCTCTGGGCGGGTTCGCTTGGATTAGCAGTTCTGAGCGGGTTCTATTACGGATGGAGGCAGCGCTCCGAGAATCCTCCGTTTGTGATTACTAGAAAAGCAGAGGAGCCGCCCGAGACAAAATTGCTGAGAAAAGGTCGCTACGATGAAGCGGTGAAGGCAACTCTGGAATCCATCAAAGATGAAAACACAGAATATATAAAATATGAGAGCGTAGCGGCAATCTATGCTGGTCGCGCCGTGAAGGACCCATCGAACCGAGAAAAGTGGTTAGGGGAAGCCTCTCGCACGGATAAGATAGTGAATCTCGCCCATACCGACTCGATAAACTTCTTAGATGCGGCTTCCAGTACTGATCGTCTTGGCGATCTTTCCAGCCAGAGTTGCCCATACTATGAGAAGGCGCGCCAATACGCCCAATCTGGGATTACCACGCTTAACGGTGATTGTATGTTTGTAGGCGACGAAAGAGCGCCCACGCAGCCCATTCGCAACGACTTTGAAAAACTATTGAGCAGGCTTCAGAGCAAGATCGAGGCAAATTGTATGCAGAAGCCTTAACCTCACAAACCCATTTCCAATTGTGGGATAGAGGAGATTATGCCCATGTCGCTTCGATCCAAAATCCTGCTAGGAACGTTGTGGTTCACTTCCGTCGCGCTCGTGGGTGTCGGGGCATATTTCGGGGGATGGAGCGCCGAAGCCAAATTTGAGGATCTGAACACCACTTCTGCCCCTGAACTGAAACTCAAAGATCAGGGTCGATACGAAGAGGCTGCACAAACTGTACTAGACCGAGTACGAGAGGGTTTACCAGAAGCAGAAGCTGATTCCGAAGTGGCTCTGATCTATTTGAACCGAGCGAAAAAAGACCTGCCAAACCGTGAGCAATGGGCTCAGCAGGCCGTTCCGTACCTTGACAAGGCCGCAGCTTTGGCTCCGCATGACCCGTTCATCCTGGAAAGCGCCATGGACGACTTCAACACGGTGGGAGATTATTCCGAAAATGGCTGCCCCTACTATGAAAAGGCTGTTCAATTCGGTCAGGCTGTACTTGCCCTTCTACAAGGCAAGAGCGTTACCGTCGAAGGTCACGTCCGAAGTTATCCGGCACAGCCAATCAGAGAGGGTATCGAGCCTACACTCAAGAGAATCCGAGAGAAAGTCGAGGCGTGCTGCAAGAAAAAACCGTAGTGCTCTTTCGCTATCAACATAACGTTGGCATCGTGCATGGTGAATCGAGCCAATTCCCGTCGATTTCCGAAAAGTGGGGTAGATGCCTGAATGCATGGGAAACAACATGGGCGTCAGTACCTGAATCGTGCCTCCAAGAAATTAGGATTTGCGTTGCGCACGGCATCATCCAATCGCGTTGGGTCCAGTTCCGCACCATGCTCTTCCGCAAGCCGAAGGGCTTGCGACCGACTTTTGTCCAAGAATCTCGTAATCTTGTTCCCGGCAGGCGTGGTGCGGCTGCACATTGCGGCCACGAAAGCGCAAAGCAGAAAATGTTCTGGGGCGGAGATCAGGCGACCCTTTTCAAGCTGCTCGCGAATGTCCACGAATTTAGTCTCAATATCCGCGAGGGTATCCTCGACGCGCAGGTTACGGTCGCCATTCGGCGACCGAATCGTGTAGCGATCTGTCTCAGTAAATGACTTTTTCGGTGATTTACACTTAGGCTCGCCACCCTCGGCGGGGTGAACCCAAATGTATGGTTCGTGGCCGTCAGGGTAGGTGGGATCACACCAAGCCTTGAGGTAGCAGTTGGGAATAACATGCTGCTTCTTCTTTTCCATTGCCTCCAGCGTATCCAAAAATTCAGCCGAACGCCAAGCCCGAGTGAATTCACCGATGGTAGACTTCGAAAATGCTGAGCCGTTGGATCAAATACCCAGTCCTGGCTTTATCAATCCTGGGTGCCTCCGTGGTCCTTGCCCGAGTGATTCGAAAGATGAGCAAAAGAGACCGCTTCATCAGCGAGGATGATCTGGAGACGTTCGATGGCTTTTTGAGATATCACATCATTGATCCATCTACGATTTCGCCAGAAGAATTGCAAAGATGGCGCGATGATTTCGAGGAATCGAGGCGGCGAATTGCGGCGTCACCGCGCACGACCTGATCGATGCCGGTGCCGATATAATCCTGGGACATCACCCGCCTCATCCGAAAGGGATTGAAGTTTATCACGCTAAGGTCATCATCTATGCCCCGAGCAATGTTTTGAGGGGACATACTAGCCCAAATTCGGACGACGGCTACTTGGCTCGCTTTACGCTTGGAGCGAAGTCGGTAGAAAAAATCGAGGTTTTACCAATTGCGGGTAAAGGACAACCGGAAGGACGCAGTGGCCAACCCCAACCCTACGATCCGAAGCTGTTTCAGCCTTTTCTAATGCAAGGTTCCAGCGCGCAGCAACTTCTCGCGAGTATTCGCAGCCGCTCCGCTGCTTTGGAGACGGCAATGGAGATCGACGGCGATAAAGGTGTCATCACGATTCCGCCGACTAGTAAATGAATGCGCCTGCTCTGTTCTTGCGGGCGTTGGCTCTGTTCTGGATTGGGAGTGCCGGAGCAGCTTGGCATCCGCTATCCGACGCTAAAGTCCCAGTAAAATCGACGTGCGGACGACGCAGACCGAGGTAGAATCGAGCCCGATTGTGACTAATTTGTGTCTACTCGAGGCCCCTATTGAGGCCTTTTAAAAGCGCGGCCTCAAAGGGGATAAAGATTGATGTCTGGAACTCATTGTATACCAGGTACATGCCAACCAGCGTCAACTGTCGCCAACCAATGTCTACTTCGCTTAGAATCCCACTCTCTCCGCCATTTTAAAAATTCCCTCTAAAAACGCCAAAATCCGCTGCCGGTTCGCGACGGTTACGCCAAATAGCCGCGAGTCCTGGAAAACCCAGTGAGGTTGGCAAGAAGTTCGGAAAGATCGACCAGCGAACCCGGGGCAGCTGCTTAATCTCGAAAAGCGGTTATAGCAGTATGGATACGCACTGGCCTTTCGCCTTCACCTACGCCGTTCGCGAAGTAGCTTCTCGATGTAGCTGAGAGTCTCCGCTCGTTGTGTATCGTCGAGCTCTAGTACTCGACGCACGAGAAGCGTTGCTGAATTGCCCCTGTATGGAGATCCTTCGGGTTCGCCTGCCCAGCCGGCCCACTTCGCCAATGTCATGAAGTCGAGCTTGTAGAGTTCAGCGAGCTCGAATAGGACCACAGGGTCCGGCTGTCGGATGAGCCCGCGTTCGATCTGCGACAAATACGCGCTGGACCTTCCAATCCGTCGTTCGACTTCCCTTAACGCGAGCCCGTGGTGTTCTCGTGCTCGACGGAGCACTCGGCCCACTGGCGGCACATCGTCACGCCGAGTTGCTCGTTGAGAAACCGCCGTTTTTTTCTGAATAGCTCCTCTTTTCTCTCCGAATTGCCCATTTTCACTTGGCTTACATCCAGTCTGACGAATCCGACGATTTCCGTTGCGGAGCTGTATTTTGTGTAGTAGCTTATCACAGTCGCAAAGGAGCTTTGCACATGGACGTCAGCGAAATGGTTAGGACCTCCTGTGATATGCCGGACGTCCGGTACGCGAACCTCTGGGATTCTATCGTTATTGAGTGCTCCATCAAAGACCGTTTGCTTCGCTCAGCGGCCCTCAGCCTCCGCCTGCGTGCTGAATTGCCTTTCGAAGCAACAGCCCTCCACGGACTCGCTTTCCTGTACGGTCCTCCCGGGACTGGGAAGACCACCCTGGCCCGCGGCCTGGCCTACCAATTGGCACCACTGACGACTCGACGAAAAACCCGATTCATCGAAATCAATCCTCACGGTCTGATGAGCGCAGAACACGGCCAGAGCCAGCGAAGGGTCACAGAACTCCTGACCGAGCACATCCCCTCGTTGGTGGACGATGGCATGCCGACGGTGGTGCTCCTCGATGAAGTCGAATCAATGGTCGTTGCCCGAAGCCAAGCATCGCTCGCCGCAAACCCCGCCGACGTCCATAGGGCCACCGACGCGGTTCTTACCGCAATAGATTCAAACGCCTCGGCTTTGCCGCACCTTATCTTCGTAGCGACGAGCAATTTCACTGATGCAATTGACGAAGCGTTCCTTTCGCGTGCCGACGTTGCGATTCACGTACCGACACCCGATGTGCCCGGTGTGTTGGCAATCCTGAAGACCACTCTCGAAGCAATGTCGAAGGCGTTCCCGCCGCTTGCTCAGCTCGCACGTAGACCCCAACTTCAGCGAGTCGCCGAAGTTCTTGCCGGAACGGATGGTCGCCGCGTTCGGAAGACCGTCAGTGAGGCAATGCTCGAGCGGCTTGACACGGTGATCCGCCCCGGCGACCTGACCGTCGAAGACCTAATGTCGGCGGCACGCCGCATACAGCACAGTGAAGGTGTGGCGCAGACAAAACGCGGAGGCAGAAATGGAACGAACTAGATTTATCGCCGCTGCACCGGTTCGCAGCGCTTCTGAGGCGTGGCTCGTCGTATCCGCACTACTTGCCGACACCCTGGAACTTAGTTCGGCGGTTCCCAGTGGCAGTGTCTTCAAGGAGCTTGCGCCGCTGAAGGGGCTCGGACCTGCGCTCATTGCGGGTGGGCACCTTGAATCGAAAGGTCTCGTCTTGGTTGATAAGGGCCTACATCTGACAATCCGCGTGCTGACCGCTGATGCGGCGCTCGACGTGGAAGAAAACCCCAATCCGGTCCCAGGTGGCGCGAGTGCCACGGCCGGATGGACTCTCTACTTGCCTTCCACTGGTGCACTGGACAACGCCGTGCAAGCAGCCGTGAAGAACTCGACGCATCTCTCGACCGATGCGCCGCCGGCATCTGCACCGGCAGAGAAATCTGACGGCGCCAGTAGATCCTTGATTGATGTGAATGCGCTTCGCAGTCTGGGTAGCAAGCCATGACTTACACGACGGTCTCGACGTACACCCGTACTCACACGGCCACGCACCTGGCTGATGTCATTCTCGGATCAATTGCCGACATCCTTGGCACCCTCGGTATCGACGCCACGCGCGTCTTTGCCGACTGGGACACGGACCAGCGCGCCATCTCCGCCTGGATCGAGGAAGGATCATTGGCATCCGTAGCACTCGAGTGTCATCAACCCGGTGGAACAGTCGCGCCCATCTTCGAGTTTCCGGTCTCGTACGTAGGTACCGGAGAAGGCGACCGGAAGTTCACTGCAGACCGTGCCGCGCTGGCCCGGTACCTTGCCAAACTGCAAAGTGTTCCGAGAGGGACGGTGTACCGCCTCTTTTGCAGTTACAACGGCTCGCACTCCGACCAGACGGGATGGAGCCCCGGAATCAGAGCATCGCTCTCGGGAATGCGTTCGTACAGTTTCGGGACGCTTGCCGCCGGACCGCACGCGAGTGCCGGCCTTCGCTATTTTACGAAATGAGGTTGACCTGCAATGAGCTACATTGACAACGCATTCGACAAATTGAAGTCCAACCTTGAAATTACGCAAACCGAGCAGGACCTCGCTGTCACTCGCCATAACGTGATTCGGGAGCACATCGAGGCATCTTGGACGCTGGCCGACCATTTTCTTACTGGAAGCTATGCCAGACAGACGAAAACCAAGAAGCTGAAAGATGTGGACATCTTCGTCGTGATAAAGCCAACGGGACCACAAGGTCACCTCGCGAACGGCAGCGGAACAGCAGCGATTTTGGCTTTGCGCAACGTCCTGTCCACTCGCTGGAGCGATCTAGATACAGACGAGCACGTTGTGACAATCAACTATCCCGGTGAAGATGTCGCATCGTATGAGGTCGCTCCGGTATTTCCTCGCAAGGGTGGCGGCTATCTCATGCCAAATGGAACGGCCTGGATGGCTACCGACCCGACGGCGCACGAGCGTTTGGTAACTGAAAAAAATGAGAAATGCGACGGCAAGTTCGTCCCGTTTATAAAGATGGTGAAGGGTGTCAACCGCGAAGCCAACGATGCTATCGAACCATCATTCCTTCTTGAAGTTATGGGATTGGGGCTCGTTCTCGAACCCTTCGGACGCTATCGAGACGAGATTCGGTTTTTCCTGGCGTCAGCAGCCGATCGCTTAATCGATGATTGGCCAGATCCCGCCGGACTCGGCCCCCACGTCAACGCGGGAATTCCGAAGGCACGACGGGAGACTCTGGCACGGACTGTGCGTGGCTGGCTCGCACTCGCTGAAGAAGCGCTGCTACTGGAGAACGACGGAAAAGAGCGTGCCGCGGTCGACAAGTGGCGCAAGATCTTCGGCTGGCGGATGCCATTGCCGTAAGGCATGACCCGATGTGGGGCCTAGAGATTGTTGCACCTATTTCACTACAAATGATTGGGGTTAACCTGCAGCGAATGGATAACGGCATCACCGCTCGTCAGAATTCGCCGGAGAACATTCGTCTGCTCGCCGCGCAGCGAAATTTGTACTCGCGGACGAAGAGGTTGGCCGCTATCCAGGCGTTTCTAGCAGGACTCACACCGGTGGTGGGAGCGATTGCCGTTGCAATAAAGCCGGATGTCGATGTGTGGGCCGCTTTTGCCGGGATCGTTGTCGCCTTTATTGATACGGTTTGGCTCGACCCGAGGCAAAATAAACTTCGAAATATCGCCGCGATCGTTCAGGAAAACTTTGATTGCAATGTTCTTCAGTTGCCCTGGAACGACGCCTTGGCTGGACGGCGTCCCGAACCGGAAGGCATTCACGAGGCTGCTACAGAACACATGCCATCCAGTAGGGCTCCACTAAAAGATTGGTATCCGCGCGCGGTGAGTACGGTGCCGTTGTATCAAGGGCGCCTGATTTGCCAGCGAACCAATTGCTGGTGGGATTCGAGGCTGCGGCAACGATATAGCAACTGGGTCCTCGGTACCGTGTCCCTCCTGACTGTGTGCGTGCTTGCGATCGGATTGCTGAACGGCATGTCGCTCCAGAAGTTCGTTTTGGCGGTAATGTGCCCGTTGTTGCCTGCTGGACAATGGGCGGCGCGTGAATGGCAGCGCCAGAACGGGACCGCCTCGGAATCTGATCGTCGGAAGGAGTACGCCGAATCACTGTGGGGCCAAGTCGTTAGGGGTGAAGTGGCTGAACCGGAGGTGTCAAGACGCTCACGTGAGCTGCAGGATGCGATTCTGGTCCGACGGCGAGAGAGCGCGCCTGTATTCGACTGGGTTTATCGACGCCTACGGAGAAAGCATGAGGAACAAATGAACGTTGGCGCTGAGAAGATGGCGGACGAAATCGGGCATGCCCACGGCACGACGGCGAAATGATTCACAAAGCCTGAGGGTCCCGGACCCGAGGGTCGATCTGCGGCGGCACCTTGACGCGAGGACGTTCCAGGTGACACTTGACAAGCTGATACAGCGAGTTGAACATCCAATGTACGACTTGCAGGCGAGGATTACCGAAATTCTGAATGGATTTCGGCAGGAACATGTTCAGTTTGAGGAAACGGTCAATCTCCTTCACCGCTATTTTCAGACGCTACCGGCAGAAATCCACCGAGAGTTCTTCAAGATCCTTTGGCTTCAATATTTGAACGACCCAATCTCGCAAACCAATACGCGTGCAGTGCACGCGATTGTCATCCGCGCGTGGGCAGCATTCGGACCTACGGACGATCTCGCCCGCATCGTGGTTTCCCAGGGGTGGAAGGATGAAAACCAAACCAAGGCATGGGTGAGCCTTGTCGGTTCTGAATTACTTAACTCTCTGTGGACATATCGTAGTCGCTTTTCAAAGGCTGCATTGGACCGGATCAAAGCGGAGTGCGCCTCGTTCCTTAACCCTCAGTATGAGCAAATGTTCGGAGTTCGGTTATCGGTCGAATTCGTTGAATTCATGAAGCGGCTCGACAAGGGCGTGGATAAGATCATTTTCGGCCGGAGTGTTGCGCACCTCAATCCACCTCCACAGGCCGCAGGGCAAGGCTCCGCTGAGAGTATCCCTGAGCCTGGGCAAATGGACGATCTATTGCCGATGTTTCGGAAGTCGCGGTTTCAGCATGATTTTGATCGCTTTACGGACCGCTTCGGCTATAAACTCCGTTTGCCAGGGCAAGGGGCATTGCTATCGCTGGGGCGGTGATGAATTTGCGGTTTTGCTGCCGAACTACTCACTTACCGAGACAGCTGCGATCGCAGAAAGAATACGAGCCGCGATTGCTGAGCTAAAGTTTGCCAACTATCCTCATAAGGCTACCGTGAGCATTGGCGTTGCCTCATATCCCAGGTCCGTTAGTTCCAAGGAGCAGTTCTTCAAGGCCGCGGATGATGCGCTGCTAGCGGCTAAGGAGGCGGGTCGCGATCGCGTCGTTATCGCCGAAGGTGCTGCTGAAAAAGGCGCGGCATCCTAAAGTTGGCAGGCTGCTAATTGCTGAGCCAATGTTTGACGAGCTGCGTGGCAGCCTCGGAGTTGCAGTCGTGCCTTCGTCCGTTCAGTTCCGCTGAACACAATTCCGTGTTTGGTAATAACCAGCTATTTAACATCGGGTACGGGATGTTACTCTTACATCCAATGGAATCACTAACTTATCAAGGTTGGCGATGCACGCTAGTAGCCAATTTTCCTCTGCTGTGGAAAGATTCCAAAAAACCAACAAAATTGGCTCTGAGACAAGTTATCATGGCTCCTGTTAGGTTAAGGAGAACACAACCTTTTAGTCCCCCAGAGGTTGTGGCTGATGGAAAATTGGCTCCCCTGTACAGTCGTGCCCGTATTGCTATCCCATAAAAATGACCTGCAAAGTTTAGGCAGATATTTTTCGTGGCATGGGTGAAAGGCTATCGCGGGTCACGGAATAACTCTTTTGGAGATACCAGCGTTGGTTAGTGTTCGAGCTGGCACCCTGCGTGCTGGCGTCTTCTGTGCTAAGCCGTGTACTTGTCGCGTCCATCTCTCAAATAGCAGCGAGATGGGAAGGAGTAGTTGGTGAGTTCCGCGATGGAGTCGCCTCGAGTTACCGAGGTGAAAATTCCGAGACCTATCGGGATCCTTTTGTTTGTCATACCGATCGTAGGGGTGCTATTGGGTTGGCTTGCGACTAGAAGTCCCGGCCCCGATCCTACGGTAAACTTTTTCAAGAAATGGCTGAACGCAGACCCGGCAACAAATCCTGTCGCCTACCACGCACCATTTCGCGACGACGGTAGTTTAGTCTATGTATCTACTTCGGAGACCGAGGTAAGAGCTGTCATGGACGGTACAATCTCAGACGTCCATGACCATTTCGTGGAGTTATCCGCTACCAACAGAGACGGGACTTCTGTAATCGTTTCTTACTCTGGTCTCTCCGTGACAGCGCATCATGGTGAATCACTTAAGTGCGGCGCGAAGGTCGGTAGCATGGACCGGTTCTTGCAGGTGCGCTTTGTGGTTGGCGGCAAACTGCGACTCCCGCCAGAGTCACTACTTCCGCTGCCTAGGGCATTGCAAGGCTTCCCCGAGAACCCACACAACCGTTCAGACGTCAAGTAAGGTTGGAATAGACTTTTCTATGAAGGACGCAGGGCTTCGGTTCCGGCTATTGTCACGCCCGCTGCGATCAGAGTGACAAGGTACCAGATCACTGATGAGCGGCCGAACGCGGGCATTTGGCTGCTTAAAATACTTGATCGGGCAAGTACCACAGCGATTGAGTATTGACCAAGAAACCAGAGGCAAATGCCAGAGGCAATCAATCCTGATTGGGCCCACAAAGCCACCCGGCGCCTTCCAGCCAACCAAGTGAACCGGACGTAACGTCCGATTGCGTCCGCGGCGATCACACTGCTCGCGAAAAAAAGATCTCCATCCGCGAAGAATTGGATGAAGCCGAAGGTAGTCCGAATGTGGAGAATGAGTCGAGGAACAGATGGGACGGCGACGCCGATGAGGGCCGTAAAAGTCAGCCACGAGCCCATGACAATTGCGAAACGACGCACTTGTTACCTCCTTTCGAGCAGCACGTGGGCGGAACTCTTGAGTAATGGGCAGAAAGGGCTATTGAGTGCGTCGCGTAGCACCTACTTGAGAACAGCCACACGCTTTAATGCCTCCGCTCTTTCTTTCACCGCTGCTCTGGTAAGGTTTTCCGCCGCAGGGGCCGGCTCCGGACTCTTCAGCAGGAGCGTATAGAGACTGTTCAGGTTGGCTAGGGCGGCTTTGTCGGAACGGAGGGCGCTAGCCGCGGACAATCGCTGCGCCTTCAGCGCAGTTTGCTCGAACCGTCCTTTCTGGCGCCACTCCTCGGCCACCTGCGCGCCGACCGCGAGAGTGATGGCATTCGGATCGTAGGGAATCATCTTGCGGGCGTGCTCGAAATCATCGGCTGCCTTAACGAGAGACTCAACCTGAGCATGTCCGGAAAGGTACTCGACGGCTCCCGCGAGCTGCAGAGCCACGGCATTGGTGATATCGGTGGGCTGGCTCTCATTGGACTGCACGAACGCATTCAGTTGATTCACGGCGAGCGCTGGAGCAGCGGGCGGCTGCGGCGTGTGCTCCGCGTCGGCTACGCGCAGACGAAGATATCCGGCGCATCCCTCGATGAAATTGAGTTCGGGAAGAATTTTATCGAGGGGCGCTCCAGCAAGACCGCCGGCCGAATGGATCCATCCTTCTCTTCGTTGGCCTTGTGCCGGATCCATATACTGGATGCGAATCCACTCGCCTCGTTTTTCCTGCACGTAGAATCCGGCGTGGACGGGGGAATCGTCGCAGCCAGAGCCAGCGCACCTGGCGACCAGTTGGGGCAGTTGATCGCCGTGAGAGCTGTCGTTGGGCTGGTCGCGAACGTAGTCTGCTCTTGTGTAGCTATCCTCTATCTGCTTCAGTTCGCTCTGGGTGAACTTCTGCGGAGCGAAGGCGAGAAATTGGGAACTGGGTTTGGCGGAAAACGAAGATCCGCCAGCCTGAAATGTGATGGTTTCGTCGATATCACGCCGCAGGAAACGCGCGTAGGTCTGGACAAAAACGTCATCGCCTTCCTCATAGAGCAGTCCCCAGATCAGCACGAGTCCGTGGCCGGGACGCAATGCACTCACGGATCCTCGCTTGTCGGCAAACGTTCCGGCCAAGGCCATGTTGGGAGGACGGGTTCCAAGCAGGATGGGCAAGACAGTCTCAGGCAGGCATGAAGGATCATCTTTTGACACGCCTTCAGGCATTTCCATTTGCACGGCACCGACGCTGCCGTATTCCAAAATGTGAGAGAGGACATCCAGTTTGACGAGCAAGGAAATCCGGTTGCCCAGGTTGGTGAGCGAATCGTTCTTTCCGGCGTAGCTATAAGGAAGCACGTCAACATTGACAGCGGCGCCTTCGAACACCAGGGGAAAGCGACAATCGCGATGAGCGATGCCAGCCTCCGCCAAGTGAGCGAACAGAAAGATCATGAGCACTGTCAGAGAGCAGGTTCGTGCGGATCCTGGGAGCGGCATAGTTCCTCCTATTGCGGGCAAACGAAGGTTCCGTCGCTGGTGGGATTCAACAGTCCGAAGCGACTGCCTGGCGTTTTTCTGGCTTCTCGTATGGCGCTGTCCGTGATCTCCTTGACCTTTTTCATGAGTTCCTGCTGGCGAGTGACAAATGCCGCATCGCCGAGCGCGGACGGTCCAGTTAAAACGGAATTGAGTTGCTGCGTGCCGGCACACAGCAGAGGGACGGCATCCGCATAATTTCTGTTCTGGTATTGGCGAATTCCGAGAACTAGGGGAGCAAAGGCGCCCATCTGTTTCCCCTGCCGGAGAGAATTCAGTAGATTGGCGCCGGGGACAACATAGACAGCCGGCGGAGCGATTGGACGCACGGGTACGAGTGCGAATCCAAGACTGCCCGATCCTTTGGCCGGATCATCCAACACGCCCCAGACCTCGAGCACGACACGCTGGTTGTCGAGTCCATCAAATTCGGTGCCGTCGAAGTCCAAGGGATCATTGGGAAACCGCTTTCCGCAGTCGCGTACCGAGGCATTGCCGCCCGACGAGGCTTTCAGATTCTCGGAAAGAAATTTGTGAATGCTTTGCAGCTTGTCCTGCACCGTGGCATTGCCGGTGGAACCGCCAGTTAACCGTATTTCGTCGACAAAAATCTTGAAGGCATCTGGGGGGCCGGGATCCTTGCAGTTGGTCAGTTGCGCGTGGGCTGTGCCGCACGCGACCGCGGCCACGGCAATGGCAATCTGAATCCAGGTTGAGTGCACTGTGTTCCGGAGCATTTGGTGTGACCTCCAGGGAAATGGATTCCCGGGCCTGCTGTTACTTGCAGTCGCCCGGCATAACGCGGTTCAGTTGCGCGAACGTGTCGGAGGCTTGCTTGTATACCTTGTCGTATTCGGTTTGCATCGGAGGCGAAGATACCCACTTCTGGTAGTTGTCCACCGACGACATGGTGTTACGGACGCTGGCCACGTCGCGACATGCTTTGGTGCAGCTTGCTTGTCCCAGGATCTCCAAGGCCGACAGGTGAGTCTGCCAGCGGTATAAACCTGTGCGGTTCTGGATTACACTCTGGAGCGCAGCGCAAACGACTTGGGGCTCGGACCTAGCTACCATGCGGAGGCCGTCTTCAGCGCCAACTCCGGCGTTCTGGTTGCCGACCTCAAGAATGTTTACGAAGAACGGAACCGAATAACGGCCAAAGGCCGCGAGCTGGGCCGCTTTGGCCTGCGCGTCAGCCCTGACAAGATCAGTTTTCTGGAAATCGGGGACCAGCGTCTCCATTTCTTTGACCGCGGCAAGCTGGATTTCGCGCTCGCGAAGAGCCTGATCGACGGTATCCTTCAGGGCAAAGCCAAGTATAGCAAGCACGATGCTCGGCAGCAGAGTCTTAAGTACATCCAAGATCCACGTCAATGCGCCCTTGCCGTTTCTCTCCTCAAGCTTCTCCTCGATTTGTTTTATACGGGCTTCGACGGCCGCAGACTCCAGCTGCAGAGTACTATCGTGGATTTCAAGGGTACGTCGGGGAGAGGTTTCGCCGTCGGTCATAAGCGCCCACCATCCTCATGACACAAGACCTTAAAGGGGGAGGCCCATTCGTGCGACACGTATTCTACACCCCGGAGACAAGCGCGGCGTGATCCAAACTGATCACGCCGCGTACTCCGAAGACTTTGCTGCTCGCCAGTACGAGGCATTTCGGGTTCTTGCAGCCAATATTCGCGATACGCAGTCCTTCATTGAGTACGGAAACAAATGTTTGATAACCGGATACGAAGCAACGGAGGTCCTCGAAGCTTGTCACATCGGTGCCTTACCTCGGCCGAAGACCAGCCATCCATCTAACCCGGGGGACCCATTTCCGACAGTCACGAGATAATCTTGGAGAGCGGATTCTGCGTCGAGAAGACCGGGCCGAACCTCCTTCCAGTCGCACAGTATTTTTCCGGGGTTTCTCCTCTAGCTAGTTGGAGGATCAAACTGCGTTGAACGAAGACAAGATTGATACATGTCCTCGACAATCTCAGAGTACCCAGTGGAGGCTTGCTTCGAAAGCGCCGCGTGGTTCCTTATAGGTCCTAAGTCTACACAACTCGAGAGCAAGAGCGGGGCGGTGACTAGAATGCCGAGAAGAAGTCCTGGATGCGAGACAAAGTACCAACAACGAGCAATAGAGATGCCGCTCTAACCAGAGTCTCGATCTGGAGTGGATTTGACGTCCAGCTCCCCCCAGCAATAGGGCGTGTAGAGCAGTCCTAGCAAATTACCTTCGGCGAGATAATCCAGTCGGATGGTCCGCAAAGCTTCATCGACATTCTTCGGCTGTTCTCCTAACAGCAGGTCGAAGAATCGTTCCGCGACATTCATTGCGAGAGCCTGGTTGACCTTCACCTCGGTGCCAATTACGCCCGCTGCGCGCGCAGTGCCAACGAATGCGTCCAAATAGGAGACCAAGCTTTCTGGATGAATCTCGAGCGAATGACAGGCGTTGACGAAAACGAGGGGTCGGACTGTGTTCCAGATCTTCTTGTCTTCTATCAGCCAAGTTTGCACCCAGCCCTGCAGCTCCGTCGCTTTGATGGATTCGTTCTTGCCGACACCGAGGTATGTATTGGGGTCCGAATCCCGCAATTTTTCGCCATGACAGTAGAAGTACACAAGTGGTAGATCGCGTCCCAGAAGTCCCCTGATCTCGCTTTTGTTTTTCCCCTCCTGCACCTTGCCGCCAGGAAACCTCTTGCGAAGGGTTGCGCGCAAGTGTTCGACGTGATCGGATAGTGCCTCGGTATCGATCCCGTACTGCGTTTCGGCGACCACAAAGTCCCATTCGTTCGGGGCAGAAATCGAAAAGACCGAGTCTTTGGTGGACGAGAGCTGATCGATGGAATATCGGAAACCCCAGAACCCAAATGGACAGAGTACGTTCTCGTTATGGGGACCGTGGGGACATTGGCGCGGTGAGCCCGACACCAGAGGCTTCCCGCCGTCCCAATCTGTGATCAACTTGCAGAATGGCGGCCTATCTGTGTTCAGGGGGATGTCGTAGATCAGCGACCAGGGAAAGACGAAGCCCGAGATCGTGGGGCGGGAAACCTGGACGACATAGCTCCCTGGGTCTTTGAGCAACGGCTGAAACATATGCGGATGTTGTCCCGGCACTTGCGACCAGAGGAGAAATCCATTCGGGGCGAGTTGTACGAGATCTTCCTGAAGCTCAGCTTTGCGGCGGTGGCGCTCGGTTGGGGCTCGGTCACGGAGAACCGCCCGCAAGCTGTCAATGGTGCTGCCAACATTTCTCTCGTTAACAGAGAACGTCTCGCCTTGGGCAGTTGGGTCCGATGGCGTGCCGGGCTTGCGCAGGACGATCTGATGCGTTCCGTCGCCGTTTGCGTTGGTGAGGATGCTGATGCGCGGACGCTCGGGAAAGCTTTCAAGATTGGTCAGATCATCCGATAATGTGAAATCCGTTTTGATCTCGAACCCGCCGGGCTGCCCGACGTCAGCAACTAGCTGCTGCGACTGAACGAGGTTATTTTTGTAATAATAGCCTATCCGGGCGCGAGCGCGCCCGGGCTCGTCCGGCGCCCGAAGATAGAAGCTAAGGTACTGTCCGCCCTCCGGAGTGGTCGCGGGGCCTCCGTTGCCTGGAAGGAAAAAGCGGCCGTGCGCGACCGTGGCGTCCGTTGTCTTAACTCCATCTATAATCGACGCCGACACGACAGCGAAATCAGTGCTGCTCACCATGACGTCCAGGTTGATGTCCTTTGGCAGCTTAAGGTCGGGAAAAGGGGGAATAGGCTCGGGGAAGGCGGCGGTGACTTGACTTTCGGGGGAAAGCGGGCCGATGTCAAGATGCAGACGGATAACGTCGCGCGGCCTTAGGGGCGATTGCTGGTTGAGGGATTGGTCGCTAGTCCGATCGAGCAACCGCGCATTCGCATAGCGTGGCACAGTGCGACGCCTTAGTGAACGCTCTAGCTGCCGTTTCCGCTCTAACCTTTCCTGTCTTTGCCGCTCCTCAGACTCACGGCTTTCCTCCATACGGTGGCTTGCGTATTCAGTCTCTGTACCCAGCCATGCAGTCTTTTTGGAGATGGTGTGATTGAGGATCAGGCAGAGGAAAAAACCGCCGGTCAAGCTGATGCAGTACCACGCGAAAAGTTTTCCCCCGCCAATAGAGGCCATGATGGCGGCCCCGCCGACGGCCCCGCCGACGGAAGCGATACTTGAAACGGCGACGGCTTCGCCCGTGCGGCGCAGGGTCCAATACGTGATCCAACCCATGAGGGCACCGAAGCCAAAGGCTGCAATGATCGCGGCGCTCATGACCGGAGTGAACTGATGCCCGCGGCTAGGAGGCGACGGCCCGACGGTGCGTCAACTACCACCGCCCAGCCACGGACTATTCTTGAAGATGGTATGACCGAGAATCAGGTACAAGAAAAAACCGCCGGTCAACCCGATGCAGTACCAGGCGAAAAGTTCCTTTGTAAACAAGGCTGTCACAGCGGCCCCGCCGACAGCACCGATGACGGTTGCGATGTTTGAAAGGGCCACTGTCTCTCCCTGCCGGCGCAGGGTCCGATACGTCACCCAGCCGATCACAAAACCAAGACACAAGGCCCCAATACTCTCGACGCTCATGATCGTCCCTCCAAAAACTAACTTCCGCGTGGGTGCCCTTTTGTACTAACTGGGGAGTAATATAAGCAACTTATAACAGGTTTTTGCCGTTAGGGGAATTTGAAACGAGTCCGAGTGGCCCTGCTCCACTCCGCCGGGCGCCCGAGCTTGCTTCGACGTTGGTGGGAACCGATCCCCGGCCTCTTGCACCCGATTCAGGAGCCGTGCCAGACTCGACATTCCAACTCATCCATGAAGCGCCCACCTCATCACGCCACTGGGTGGATCGCGTCACACATATCGCTACCCTCAAGGTTCGCCTTGAACAGCCCTCCGCCGCGGAAATCGATTCCGCGCAGGTCCCGTCAAGTGAGACAGTCATTAAATTTGCTTAGGATTTTCAGATCATGGCTGAGAACTGCTAAAGATAATTCGCTATAGCAGCCGTCAGAACATCGTCTCGGTCGAAGTTGTGCACCCACCAAATATAATCGGCGGCCACAACCTCATCAGGCCCAGGGTTCGTAATTTGTCTTGCGCGTTCCGCCAAAGCTTTTGCTAAGCCGTCATCCGTCAACCGGTTCAACTCAGGATATTGTTCTAGATTGCTGCCCATGGTCCAGAAGTGCGTAATTGCGCCTATTTCGGGGACATCGACCGATCTGTTCCGTGTCCCTGTTCTCACGTTTGCGGAACTCCTCTAGATCCCGGTCCGCGGTTCGGGGATTAAGTCGAAGAAAAACGCCTCTCACCTGACCACCAGGCTGCAAGCTGCATGTCGGTGCTCCGTACCGTGATTTCGAGATCGAAGTCCACTCCCGGTGCTAGCCGTTTAAAACACCGGGCAGCCACTCAGTGGCCCTCACTGTTCCCGTCCCCCATATCAGCGACCCGTAACCGAAAACCCACATGCTCTTCGTTTCTTTTGCCATCTTTGCCCCAGCGGCTTAAAAGGACCGCTCAAGTGGCTGCGAAATGCGCGTGAGAATCGATTAGCTCCGTTGAGTGTGATATTCAAACGAGGAGCACTGGAGGTTGCTCTGAGTTACTTCGTCGAGGGTTGAGAACAACATGCCTTCGGATTGATGGGCGATGGATTCCGCGGCCTTGACGGCCTGCTCGACAAATCGTGCATTTGTCTCAGCAGAAGAGAGTCCGCTCACAAACTGCTGAGGCACATGATGCTCATTGACCTGAACGCACTCCAATGGAATTATGCGCAGGTATTAGCCTTGGATGCTAGGGGATGGCTCCGGTGGACTTCAGCGCCGCTCTTTGGGAACTCATTCTCGGAAAGTCCGGCCGTGTGTCGGATTGGTGATGCTTGCAGGCCTTTTCTATTGGCCCATCAAGGTGACAAAGTCTGGAAAACTTACGGATTTGGAACAGCTCCTTTTCCAATTATTTCTCGTCGCTTTGCCAGCAACCATCTCCTGGGCACTCGCCAAGCGAAAAGAAGAAGAGAATGTTCTCGCTAGGCAAAAGGTGCTTGCGAAAAGCGCAGTGCGCCGAATTAGCAGTATCGGGGCGGCTGCCAGCCGCCTTAGTAAGATAATCGAGGGACGGAAGACTGTCATAGCCTCCGCACCGGAGTGGGCGAAGATGGATGCGACGCAACGTAGTTTGTTGCTTGAACTGTTTGATGGACTTAGTCGACAGCTTACGGAAATGCAAGACAACATTGAGGCAGCGGAGAGCGATTGGCGAGATATTTTGCCCGAGGAGTTTGCAAAGAAGGAGGAAGTTCAAAGAGAAATTCTCCACGCGCGGGAGATCGCGGTAAGCGAGAGAGAAAAAGCCTACGCCGAACTGGAACAGGCAGTGGCACATGGTGAGGCTCGAACGGCGGAACAGATTGCTGCACTCAACCAGCGGCTAGGCAAACAGCTTGAGACTGTAAGGACACCTGGAGAGACCAGCTTCTAAAGAAGAAAATCTCTTATAAGTATGTTTGGGAACCGACGAAGGTTGTGGCCCTAATCCTGTAGAAAAGTGAATATCGCATTTTCCCTGAGAAGTCATGAAATTCCTTTTTCTTAAGCAGCAGTCTTTTCTGTGCCTCCGATGTCGCGGTAGCCGTTGATGCGGTGCAACTTCATCTGTCC
>WNGH01002192.1_pt1 | contig 18451 bp, 21 predicted proteins | sample 5400631 | NCBI WGS metagenome assembly WNGH01 (sample SAMN13153373, study PRJNA577476) | soil metagenome | isolation source: 115 cm soil or saprolite under Garry oak tree replicate 1 | place: USA:California | collected 2016-06-15
CGGACCATGGTCCGGACCGCCACCCGCATTCCTGGCGGGGGATACTGACTCGACCGTTTGACCTTGATACCCAGCCGCACGAGGTAAATGGATACCCCGCCGAAGAGCGGTCGCCCTCCACAAATTCTGCTTCCATCTAACGTCTCTTCATCCCCCGAACTCGATGGATACAGAACACGATAATACGGCGTACACTGCGGGCCCGACAACCTATCACGACGTTCAGGCCCAGGCGTGCGTCGTTGTTCCCCCGGTCCGACGCGGGCTTGGCATCCCCTCTCGGACGACGCGCGGCAGTGCTACGCAGACCGGTGATATTCGCCACGTGGTGTCTCCATTGTTTGACAGCGACTCGCGTCTCCCGGCGTGGGCCAGTGTCCTGTCAGCCAGACGGGGCGCGCCGGTCGAGCCGCGGTTTGTGACCCGTCCGGGCCATCGTCGCGCTGACGTCTCGTTAGCCTTAGCGGTACGCGTCCGGGGGCTGCCTCACCGTTTCCCAGAAGTTCGGGTCGTGACCCGGAAAGATGCGGGCGCCCGTCAGCCGGGCGATCGTCTTCAGCTTCTTGATCGAGTGGAGTGCCTGCGTCGGGTTCCAGACGACGCCGGGCACCCGTTCCTTGTCGATGTGCTCCTGCCAATAACAGGCGTCGGCGGCCAGGATGACCGGCCCGGTCTCTGGCAGCTCGACGAGCAGCGAGTGGTGGCCCGGCGTGTGGCCGTCGGTGCGCAGCGCGGTCACGCCGGGCGCGAGCTCGCTGTCGCCGTCCAGGAGCCGCCAGCGGTAGCCCGGGAGCTCGAAGTTCTTGCGGTAGTAGAAGCTCTCGAAGAACGAGGCCGGGTAGTGAGCGTAGGCGTACTCGTCCCTCTGGACGACGAGCTCGGACTTCGGGAAGAGCTGCGCGCCGCCCGCGTGGTCGTAGTGCAGGTGAGAGATCACGACCAGGTCCACGTTGTCGGGCTCGAGACCGAGCGCGTCGAGACGCTTGACCAGCAGGTCGTTCTCGGTGAAGCGCGCCATCGGGTCGTTGCGCATGAGGCCGGGGACGGCCCGGGGCGAGAGGCCGGTGTCGAAGAGGACGATCGCGTCGGCGGCGCGGATGAGCCAGCAGGCAATGGGGATCTGGACCCGCTCGCCCGAGAACTCGCCGTAGAAGAGCCCCGAGCGCTCAAAGCCCAGGAAGCCGTTCTGCAGCGCGTACAGCGCCTGGACTGCCATCGGCACGACATCATAGCACTGCTGGTCGCCGTGAGGCCGAGTGGGGGTGGAGTACGGTGACCCGCACCCACCTCCGCCCGGCCGGATGAGCTACAATGCGCGCCATGGACTTCGCGTTAACTGAACAACAGGAGTTGATCCGGAAGGAAGTCGCGACGCTCGCGCGCTCCTTCTCCCTGGACTACTGGCTAGAGAAGGACAGGAAGGCCGAGTACCCGTGGGACTGGGTCAAGACCTTCGCCCAGGCGGGCTGGCTCGGGATGATCATCCCGGAGGACTACGGCGGCTCCGGCCTCGGCGTCACCGAGGCGACGATCATGCTCCACGAGGTCTGCGCCTCCGGCGCCGGCACCTCTGGCGCCTCGCCCATCCACTTCTACCTGTTCCCGCCGATGCCGGTGATCAAGCACGGCTCCGAGGCGCTCAAGCGCAAGTACCTGCCGCGGATCGCGACGGGCGAGATCGTCATGTCGTTCGGCGTCACGGAGCCGAACGCCGGGACCGACACGTCGCGCATCCAGACACGGGCGGAGCGCAAGGACGACCGCTACGTCGTCAACGGCCGCAAGGTGTGGAACACGAACGCACGCCAGGCGACCCATATCCTGCTCCTCGCCCGCACGTCGCCGCGCGACGCGGCGAAGCCGTTCGCCGGGATGACGCTCTTCTTCACCGAGTTCGATCGGTCGAAGATCACCGTGCGCGAGATCGAGAAGCTCGGGCGCGCGGCGGTCGACTCGAACGAGATCTTCATCGACGGGCTCGAGGTGGACCAGGAGAACGTCGTGGGCGAGCCGGGCCGCGGCTTCTACCATCTCCTCGACTCGCTCAACCCCGAGCGCATCTTCACCGGGATCGAGGCGGTCGGGATCGGCCGGGCCGCCCTCGAGCGCGCGGTCCAGTACGCGAAGGACCGCGTCGTCTTCGATCGGCCGATCGGCCAGAATCAGGCGGTCGCGCACCCGTTGGCGCTCGCGTGGGCCAAGCTCGAGTCGGCCGAGCTCGTGTGCCTGAAGGCCGCGTGGCTCTTCGACCACGGCCGACCGTGCGGCGCCGAGGCGAACACGGCGAAGCTCCTCGCGGCGGACGCGGGCTTCGAGGCGTGCGACGTCGCGCTCCAGACCCACGGCGGGTACGGGTACGCCAAGGAGTTCTACGTCGAGCGGCTCTGGCGCGAGATCCGCCTCTACAAGATCGCGCCGGTCTCCCAGCAGATGGTCCTCAACTATCTCTCGGAGCACGTGCTCGGCCTGCCGAAGAGCTACTGACATGAAAGTCGAGGAGACGCTCAAGAGGCTCGAGCTGGAAGTGTCGAGCCTGGAGGACCTGTACCGCACGAACCCGTCGGGCGCTCACTACATCTCCCATTACCCGGTGCAGAACCTCCTCTACCTGTCAGGCACCACCCCGAGGAAAGGCGGCCAACCCTACCTGCCGGGCGTGGTCGGCAAGGACCTCACGGTCGCGCAAGGCTACGAGGCCGCCCGTTACGCGGCCCTCACGACGCTCGCGGTCGTCAAGTACGCCCTCGGCGATCTGGACCGTGTGCAGCGGATCGTCCACATGACGGGCTTCGTGAACTCGGCGCCAGGCTTCAGCGACCAGCCCCGCGTGATCAACGGGGCGGCCGATCTGCTCGTCGAGCTCTTCGGAGAGCGAGGCAAGCCGACGCGCGCCGCGATCGGCTGCCAGGGACTCGGCGGCAACGCGTCGGTCGAAATCATCGTGACGCTGCTCTTCTCAGGCGCCGAGGTGCGACCGCCCCTCGCGCGCGACCACTTTGCCAGGTAGCCTCTCTCGGGGCTCACGGGCGGGTCTCGCGAGACGTCCCGAGCCCCGCGGCCAGAGCTGCGCCGGACGCGAGAGCGAGCCCGAGAGCGATTCCGGCGAGCGCATCGGACGGCCAGTGGGCGCGGAGCATCACGCGCGCCGTCGCCACGAGCACGATGATCACGAGCGCTGCAACGCGCACGAGCCGCCTCGCGGGTGGCCGGAGACTCTCCGCGAGATAAAAGACGGCGCCGAAGAACGCCGCCGCGGCGGTCGCGTGGCCGCTCGGGAACCCCATCGACGCCGCCTCCGGTCGCGGCCGGCCGACGAGCATCTTCAAGATTCCTTCCGTGGCCGGTGCGACGATCATCAGCCCGACCCAGACGTACCACCGCTCGCGCGCGCGTCTCCCGGCGAGAAGCAAGAGCAGCGAGGCGGGCAGGAGGAGCTGCCAGCTCCCCGCGTAGTTGAGCACACGCATCGCCGCCAGGACCGGGGGCGAGGCGAGCGCGAGCAGCGCCTCGCGGACCGCCGCGTCGCCGGGCGGCGTTCCGAGGACTTCGACAGCCAACCCGAGCGCGACGAAGCCTGCGCCCGCGACCGCGAGGACCGCGCGGAGCCGCGCCGGCGTCATGAGTGACGAGTCTATCAGGGCCGGCGGACGATCCGGGAGCCGATCCAGAGCGCGAGGAGGGTCGCCCCGAAGGCGCATACGATCGTGGCTCCCGTCGGGAGGTCGAAGCTCGCTGAGGCGACCATGCCGAGCACGCTCACGAACGCGCCGAGCCCCCAGCCCATGACGAGGCGGCTGGTAATCGTCCCGCCGAAGACCGAGCCCGCCAGCGCGGGAACGATGAGATAGGAGAACACGAGCAGCACGCCCGCGATGCGGACCGAGGTCGTCACGACAACGCCGAACGACGCGTAGAAGACGAAATCCCACAGACGGATCCGCCATCCCCTCGCGAAGGCGGCCTCCGGATCCGTCGAGATGAGGAAGAACGCGCGCCGGCAGATCCAGTGCACCAGGCCGATCCCAAGGTAGATCACGCCGACCTCGACTACCTGCGGCATGCGCACGGTCAGGATGTTTCCGACGAGCATAGAACGGACGTGCTCGGCGCCGTGGGGCGCGCGGTCGGCCAGGAGGACGGCCGCTGCGGTCGAGACGGCGTAGACTGCGCCGATCACCGCCTCCTGCGACACCTGGCGCCGACGGCTGCGCGTGAGCGAGAGCACCAACGCCCCGAGCATTGTCGCGGTGAGTCCGAAGAAGTACGACGCCTTGGTGTCGGCTTCGTACCCGACGAGGAACGCGATCGTAGCGCCAAGCGCCGCGATTTGAGCGAGCGCAATGTCCACGAAGACGACCTCGCGGGCGAGCACGTGCACGCCGAGGTACGCGTGGAGGCCGGTGAGCACGAGGCACATGAGAAACGGCGCCCACAGGAGCGCGATGAGATCACCGATCATGACGGGCCCCTCTCCCTCCTAACGGAACGCCTCGACCAGCGTGGTGATGTTGTAATCGATCGCGGCGATGTAGCTGTCCGCACCCTTGACCGCCCCGACGGCGGACGCCATCACGAGGACGCGTGCCCCGGCCTCCTCCGCGACGCGCGCCGCCAGTTTGTGGTCGCTCCACGGCCCGACGAGAATGACCGTGACCCGCTCGTCCTTCATCTGGCGGATCAGATTGACCAGATGCTGCGGCGAGGGCGGGATGCCGGGCCGATCCTCGATCATCCCCGCCTGGACGAGCCCGAAGCGAGTGAGGAAGTAGACCATGTCGGCGTGGTAGACGACCGCCTTGGCGCCTTTCAACGGCTCCATGATCTTCGTCCACCGCCCCATCTCCTGGTCCAGGCGCGCGAGGAACGCCTGGCGGTTTTTCTCGAAGGTGGCCCGGTGCCCTGGCGCGACACGCGCGAGCCCGTCGAGGATGTTCTGCGTGATGGTTGGCGCCAGACCGGGATCGAGGGAGAAGTGGGGATTACCGAGCGGGTGCACGTCGCCCATCGACCGGTCCACGCCTGTGGTTGGGGCCTCGAGCAGCTGGACCCCACGGGAGATTTCCACGCGACCTCGACCGCCACGGATGATGCTCGGGTTGTTCGCGCCCTGCACGGCGACGTCCACCCACGAATCGAGCTGGAGACCGTTCTCGATGAGGAGGTCGGCCCGGCGCAGCTTCAGCATCATACTGGGCCGGACCTCAGCCTCGTGGAAGTTCTGGGTGCCGCGCGTGAGCGTGTCGACGTCCGCCAGGTCGCCCGCGACCGCTTCGACGAGCGACTTGAGATCGGGAATCGTCGCGACGACGCGGATCTTGTCCGCGGCCTCCGCTCCGGCGGCGAGCGGGCCGAGCGCCAAGATCGCGCTGATGAGGAGTCGAATCGGGCTTCGCATGGCTGCTCCTCCTAGAAGGGATGCGCAGGGTGAGCGCCGAGAATGAACGTGCCCTGGAACAGCACTTCGTCGACCCGCTTCGCGCTCCCGCCGTTCGCGTCGAGGCTCTCCCGGTGCGTCCGATCGGTGTTCTTGTACGCGAGGCGGAAGCGGAGGAACTCCGACGGCCAGAACGTAATGTACGGCTCGACGGATCGCTCCTTCCCGGGGTTCACGGGGAACTCCGACCAGTCGTACCGCACGCCAGCGGCCCAGCGGCGGAAGGGCTGCGCTTCGGTGCCCAGGTACCAGCCGAACCGGTCGCGCTCGCGCTTTCTCACGAGATCGATGAGACCGTTGCCGTCGGTGTCCACACCCACGAGCACGTGACGCAGCGAATAGATGGCCTCTCCGGTCAACGTCACGAGCGGGTGGAGCCAGCCCTCGGGCCGATACTTGTACCGACCTTCCCAGCCGAGGAGGGTGTCGCGCTGCTTTTCCGTCGTCTCGCCGCTGGCGACTGACATGCCGAGCTGCACCGCGTTCTCGTTGCCGAGCTCGAGAAACGTCCGGAGTCGACCGGTGAAGAGCGGGACCTGGAGCGTGCTGCGGCCGAAGGCGGTCTCGTTGTCACCGTTGAAGACGCCGACGAGCCCCTCGAGGTAGAAGGGGAGGTCGGGCACGATCGTCAGCTCGACGCCCTTCTCCTGCAGCCCTTCGGCGCCGAGGAAATTTCTGAGCACGTTGGGACGGTCGATCCACGCCAAGTCGTGCTCGTGGATGACGTTGGAGTAGCCCAAGCGGTTGCGCATCTGGCCGAACTTGGCCTGGGTCCCGAGCGGGAGCGTGAGCAGGGTGACGTAGGCCTCGGCCAGCTTCACATTGAGCTCTTCGCCGCGGCGCTCCTCGCCTGCCTCGATGCGAACCTCGGCATATGCGTACGGATCGACCTGACCGAAGAGCGACAGCTCGACTTCGCGGGGGAAGAAGCGGTTCTCCTGTCCCGCGAAGGTACCGCCCTGGGCCTTCTCGACGTTCGACTGCGTGAGGTTGCCGACGAAGTCTCCGGCGATTCCGATGTCGAACAGGAGCTGGCCGGCCCCGCGTTGCTGGTAGAGCGAGAACGGCTGGCGCGGGCGCGCCAGCTCGGTGAGGGAGACGCCTGGCGAAGGCTGGGCCGTCGCCGGCGCCGCCGCGGCGGACGGCCCGGGTGGCGGTGCGGCGGGCGCAGGGGCGGGGAGGGCCGGCCGAGCCTCGAGCCGCTGGAGCCGCTCGCTCAGCGACTGGAGCTGCCTCTGGAGCTGCTCGATCTCCTTGCGCAGCGCCTCGGCTTCCTGCGCGGGCGCGGGCGCACAGGTCAAGGCCACGCACATCAGAGTGAACAGCGGGACCTGCACACGCATGGCGATCCTCCGTCTGAGAGAGTTCGACGACCGCGCCGGCGGACTCAGCCGGCGAGGGGCTCGGAGCTACGGAGACGAGCGGAGGAGGCTATCGGAGCGGTGGCGCGCGCGGGGCGGAGAGCCGGAGCGGTGCGCTGGCGGTACGGGCGCCGGCCAGCGCGAGCGCCAGGATCAGCGCGAGCTCGAGCGCCATGACGGGCGTCGCGTCCGGCTGGGACGCGGCGGTCCCGAGCGCCGCCATGAGGCTCAGGTCGTGCTCTTCGTTCCAGATCCCGAACTCGCCCGAGGCATGCAGGTGGGGCAGGCTCGCGCCTGCGAGCACGAATGCCACGAGACCCAGCAGCAGGGCGAGGGCGCGACGCTTCGCCATCGCGCCTAAACTACACGATCGGCGATCGATTGCAAAGAGAGACGTCAGAACCTGACGGCGAGCCCGCCGAGCACCGTGCGCGGATTCCCGGGCGTGCCCTCGAAGTCGCGTCTCACCTAGCGCGGGCGGAGAGCCATCCCGTGCGGTGCCTTGCCGACGGGGATCGTCCGCACCTGCGCGTGCGACGCGAGGTCGATGACGCTGACGAGGTCGGCCCAACGGTTGGTGACGAGGGCATAGCGCCCCGTCGGCTCCATCGTCACGAGGTCGGGGTAGCCCTTCTGCGGGATCGTCGCGACGATCGTGTCGTCGGCGGTCCTGACAACCACGATCTTGTTGGTCTTGCGGAGCGTCGTGTAGAGGAACTTGCCGTCCAGCGTCAGGGTCGCCTCGTGGACGACGCCGGGTAGCGCGATCTGGCCCGCGACCTTGTGGGTGGCCGTGTCGATCTTGAGGATCGCTTTGTTCTCCCCCGCGGCCGCGTAGAGGGTCTTGCCGTCACCGGTCAGCGCGAGCCCCATCGCGTCGCCGCCCCCGTGGACGACGCGCGTGACGGCCGCCCGCGCGGCGGCGTCGATCACGGTCACGTCGCCCGCGGTCTCGCCCGAGACGTAGAGGAGCTTGCCGTCGCGCGAGAACACGCCGTGGGCCGGCCAGGTCGAGACCTCGATGCGCCCGTCGATCTTCTCCGCCTTGAGGTCGTAGAAGATCACCGCGTCGTTGCTTGTGTCGCTCGACCAGTCGAGCACGAGCAGGTGGCTCCCGTCGGGCGTGAAAGCGAGGTTGTACGGGTTGCCGCCGACCTTGACGCGCCGGACGAGCTTCCGCGCCTCGGCGTCGATCACGCCGAGGTCATGGCTCTTGTCGTACACGACCCACGCGGTCTTGCCGTCCGGGTGGAAGACGATCCGGTTCGGCTTGCCGCCGCCGAGCGGGATCGTGCCGACGACCTCGAGCGTGTCGGTGTCGATGATCGAGACCGACTCGGACTTGGTGTTGGTGATGAAGAGCGTCGCCGCCCAGGCAGGCACGCCGGCGCCCAGCACGGCGGCCAGCATCAGCGTGACGACCCGTCCCAGCACGCCCGTCCTCCTCACCTAGCCTTCTCGATCGTGATGATGGCCACGTTCGGTGGCACACCCCGCACGGTAAATCGTACCGCGTCTCCCACCCGAACGGACTCGTGAATCTTGGGGGAGGCGGCGCGGAAGCCCATCGTCATCGCGGGCATGTAGCCGGGGATCTCGCCGTGAGTGAGGACCATGACGTTGATCTCGGGCAGGATGGCGCGCACCACGCCCTCGACCTTCCACTCGCGCTCGACGTTGCCAGTAGTCGCGCGCGCCACGGCGAGCTCGCGCTCCAGGCGTGCGGCCCTGAGTCCCCAGAAGAGGTAACCCCAGCCGACGCCGATCAGGAGGGCCAGGTTGATCAAGACCACGGCCCGCCAAGCGCGCATCAGTGGACGTGCTCCTCGGGCGCCGGCGTCGTCGTCTTCTCCTCGTTCAGCTGCTGGATCTCGGCGAGGAGCGCGCTCATCTCGGCGGCCTCGCCGCTCTCGCGCGTGATCGCGCGGATGTAACCCTGGCGGTCGATCAAGAGCTCGGCGTGGGGCGAGCGGGCGAAGAGGCGGTACGCCGCGACGATCTCGGCGGCACCGTCGGTGACCACCGGGAACAAGACGCGCGGCTCGGCCCCGAGCCGCTTCAGGGCGTCGGGCGCGGCGTCGGTCGGCACGGCGATGACTTCGGCGCCTAGCGTAACGAGGACGTCGTAGCTCTGCGCGAGCTGAGCCATCCGCGGGCGCGAGCCCGGCAGCGCATAGAGGACGAGCAGCACGATCCGCCGCCCGCGGTACTCCTTGAGAGCGCGCGTCGGCGTCGGGCCGACGGCGAACGTGAAGTCGGGCGCCACGAGCCAGGAGCGCTCGGGCTCGACGACGGGTCCCAGGCTGCGCGCCGCGTGCGCGGAGGACAGTGCGCGGAGGAAGTTCACGAGGTCCCACCGCTCCTCCTCGCTCACGCGGTCGCCGAACGCCGGCATCGCGGCCAGCGGAATGCCGTGGGTGATCCACCAGAAGAGGTCACCCGCGGTGTGCTGGGCCGTGTGGGGCGCGCGGAGGTCGGCCGGCCGCCGGAGCAGGCGGCCACCGCCCGGGCCGTCGCCGGCGCCGGTCGTCCCGTGGCAGACGGCGCAGTTCGTCTGGTAGAGCGCCGCACCCGTCGCGATCGCCGTCGCCTGGTACGGGACGGCCGGGCGCAAGTAGGTCGTCGGGTAGGCGTCGAGGGCGAGCGGCGGCAGCGCAAGGCCGGCGCCCGCAGCGAGGACGATGATCCCCCCGGCGAGGAGGCGCAGCCGCCACACGTGGCGGACGAGCGCGGCGACCACACCGACCAGGCCGAGCACCGCGAGCTGGCTGCCAACGAGGGCCCGGGTCGCCGCGTCGGGCGCGCCCTCGAGCGCCACCAGCGAGAGGCGGAAGGAGAACGGCCACTCGGGCGGCTCGTGGCGCGCGGGCGGCGTGACGCCCATCGCGCCGACGACGGCGAGGATTGCGAGCGCGAGAGCGCCCTCCGCGACGACGAAGCGCGCGAGGCGCCGCATCGCCGGGCGCCCGACCGTCGCACCATCGGCGGAGAGGCGCGGGAGATGGACCGAGCGATTCACGGCCGCGAGTGTCAGGACCGGAACCAGCAGGGCGATTTTCAAGAGCAGCAGGCGCCCGTACCGGGTTCCGACGAGTCCGGCGACCGTGCCAACGTTCGTCACGGCCATTGTCGCGCCTGAGAGCACGAGCGCGAGCACCGCGGCGAGCGCGCAGCCGGAGAAGCGATGCGCCACGAGGACGGCGTAGGGCCGCGCGTCGGCGCCCTCCTCGCGGCCGGCGGCGCGGAGCAGGAGGGCGAGCGGCAGGAGCCCGCCGGCCCACACGCCCGTGGCGAGAAGGTGAAACCCGTCAACGGCGATCGCGAGCGCCGTGGACGGCTCCACCGCGGCGGCGTGGCTCGACGCCGCGATCGGGACGAGGGCAGCGGCGCCGAGCAGCACCGCCTCGCCCCGCGCGGCGCGCCAGTCCACGCTGCGCTCGACAGAGAGACGTGTCATCAGGAAGCCCGCGAGTAAGAGGAGGACACTGTAGCGGACGAGCCAGACGTGGCCGGCCTGGGTCTCGACGAGCACCCGCACGATCGCCGAAGGTTCGAGCGCGGCCGCGGCACGCCCTTCGAGGAGCGCCGTCTGGAGGGCGAGCTGGACGAGCCCGGAGGCGAGGGCCCCGAGAGTGAGGGCGCGCGACCAGGCGAGCAGACGTCCCTCCCAGTGGAGCGCCGTCGGGCGATCCGAGCGGCCGGCCAGCACGAGGATCGCCGAAGCGCCGACGAGGAGGACAGAGCAGGCAAGGTGCGCCCAGCGCACGGCGAGCCCGAACGCGTACACGCGGCTAGTGTACCGGAAGGCGGAACCGACGTTGAGCCGGGGGCGTTGTTCGGGTAGAGTGCCGCTCATGCGTCTCGGCGCCCTCGTCATCCCCGCGTTTCTCGCCGCGAGCCTGCTCGGCGCAGCGGGATCGGCCTGGGCCGACGAGGGCTCGCAGACGTCGGCGGTCGAGGCGGCGTTTGCTCCCGGGGCACCGGCGCTCGTCTGGCCGCTGCTGGTCCTCGTGGTCGCGGCGGCGCCTGCGCTCCGCCGCAGGCGGAGCCTCCGCCTGGCGGCCGCGGCGCTGGTGCTCGTCCTCCTGGGATTCGCGTTCCAGTCCGCGCTCCACTCGGCTCACCACGGGCCCGACCACGCGGCGACTGCAGCGTGCGCGACCGCCTCGCTCGCCGCTCACGCCGACGCCTCGCCCGCCCAGCCTGTCGCAGTGGAGACGCAGGCTCTCCTCGCCGCGACGCTCTTCCGCGAGCAGGGTCCGCTCGCTCCCACCGACCGTCCGCTCGGCGCCCGCCTTGGACGCGCGCCACCCTCCGCGCGCGTCTAGTTGCGATCCGCTCGACCACATCTCACGGAGGGAATCCATGAAAACGATGCTGAGCGTGTCTCTGCTGGCCGCGGTGGTCGTCGCGGCCGGGACCGAGCCGGCGTGGGCCCACGGCCTCGCCGGCAAGCGCTTCTTTCCCGCGACGCTCGTCGTGGACGATCCGTTCGTCGCCGACGAGCTCTCGCTCCCGACGGTCTTCCACAGCAAGCTGCCGGGGACGGGCGACACGCTTCCGCGCAAGGAAACGGACGTGAGCGGCGAGCTCGCCAAGCGCCTCACCCCCGACCTCGGGCTCTCGCTCGGCGGCACGTGGAAGGCGATCGACCCCGCTGGGGGAAAGTCCGTGACGGGCTTCGATAATCTAGAGCTCTCGCTGAAGTACCAGTTCTTCAAGAGCGAGGCGCACGAGACGGTGCTGTCGGTCGGCGTCGGCTGGGATGTCGGCGGCACGGGCGGCAAGAAGGTCGACGCAGAGTCGTTCGACACCGTGACGCCCTCGGTGTTCTTCGGCAAGGGGTTCGGCGATCTTCCGGACGGTCTCGAGCTGCTGAGACCGCTTGCCCTCACGGGGGCCTTCGGCTGGGCGGTGCCGTCGCGGGTCCGAAACCAGAAGATCTCGTCGACGGCAGACGGCGACGTCGAGGTCGAGCGGGAGTTCAATCCGACCCTCTTCACGTGGGGCTTCTCCCTGCAGTACGGCCTCCAGTACCTCCAGTCCGTGGTGCGCGACGTGGGGCTCCCGCGCCCGTTCAATCGCATGATTCCCCTGGTCGAAGTCGCGCTCCAGACTCCCGTCGACGGCCCGCGCGCGCGCTACACGACCGGGACCGTCAATCCGGGGATCATCTGGGCGGGGCGATACTTCCAGATCGGCGTCGAGGCGGTGGTGCCGGTCAACGCCGATGCAGGGAAAAACGTCGGCGTCCGTGCGCAGCTCCACTTCTATCTCGACGACCTCTTCCCGGAGACGCTCGGGCGCCCGCTGTTCGGCAACTGATGCTCCGAGGCCACGCGGCGCTGCTCCTCCTCCTGGTCGCCCTCCTCGTGGGGGCGGCCGGGGTGGGGGCGCACGCGTTCCTCGATCGCGCCGAGCCGCGCGTGGGCTCCACCGTCCGGACGGCCCCGGCGGACGTCAAGCTCTGGTTCACAGAGCGCCTCGAGCCGGCGTTCAGCCGCGTCGAGGTCGTGAACGAGGCCGGGCAGCGGGTCGACCGTGCGGATGGCGCGGTGGATCCATCGAATCCCGCGCTCCTGCGCGCCTCGCTCGTCCCGCTGTCTCCCGGCCTCTACACAGTGATCTGGCGCGTCGTGTCCGTGGACACGCACGTCACCGAGGGGGACTTCGTGTTCCGGTTGGCGCCGTGATCCGCGCCGTTTTCTTCGACGCCGGCAACACGCTCGTGCGAATGAACTACGCGGCGATCGCCGCCGAGCTCGCCAGGCACGGCGTCCGCGCGACGTCGGAGGAGGTCCACCGCGCGGAGTGGCAGGCGCGCGTCCGGCTCGACGCGGAGGTCTTCGCGCGGGCGCCCGGCGCCTCCACCGAGAACCGGGCCACCGCCGCGCACTACGTGCGCCTGATCCTCGAGGCGCTCGGCGTCACCGACCGGGCGGTCGTGGAGGCGATGGCCGAGTGGCGGCGTTCGTACAACGCTCCCGCGGGGCTCTTCAACGTCGCCGACCCGCTGGCCGAGCCCGCGCTCAAGCTCGTGAGGGACCGCGGGCTCACCGCAGGCGTGGTCTCGAACTCCAATGGGACTATCCGCGCGATCCTCCAGACCCTCGGCCTCCTGCCCTATCTCGCCTTCGTCCTCGACTCCACCGAGGTCGGCGTGGAGAAGCCCCACCCGCGGATCTTCCAGCTCGCCGTCGAGCAGGCGCGCGTCACGCCGCGCGAGGCCGTCTATGTCGGCGACCTGTACTCGGTGGACGTGCGCGGCGCTCGCGCCGCCGGGCTCGACGCGATCCTGCTGGATCCCGCCGGGTTATGGGGCGAGCGTGACTGCCCGCGCGCGCCTGACGTCCTTGCCGCGGTCCGCCTGATCCTCGCCGAGCGCTGATCGCGGACCGCAACGCCGGCGGGGGAGGGGCGGGCCCGGGAGGCTCCGGGCCGGGGCCGCGTCGACCACGCGGCTCGCGAGCGCATCGCCCGTCGCGGCTGCCCGCCGGAGCCTGTTGGAGAAAAGGGCCGTCGCTCGAAGTTCGAGCGCCGGCTCCGCCGGCGCAACCGATCCAGGGGGGAGGCTTCGGAAGGGGGGCGAAGCCCCCCTCCGAGTCAACTCAGTCGGGCAACGTGACGAAGGGGTACTTGCGGAGCGCGTCGTAGATCACGCGCTTCATCGCCTCGATCTCCGCGTCCGTGTGTGCCTCGAAGCGCAGAGTGAGGTAGGGGTTCGTGTTCGACGCGCGCACGAGGCCCCAGCCGCTGCCGGGGAAGAGCACGCGCGCCCCATCGGTGTCGATCGTCTCGTACCGCGCCTTCAGCTCGCGCGTCAGCTCCGCGATCACGCGGAACTTCTCGCCGTCGGGGCACGGCGCCTTCAGCTCGGGCGTGGCGCAGAGGTGCGGCACCGAATCGAAGAGACGCGAGATGGGCTCGGGCGAGCGGGCCGCGGTCTCGATGATCTTGCAGGAGGCGAGGATCCCGTCGTCCACGCCGTAGTAGTTCTCGGCGAAGAACATGTGACCGCTCACCTCGCCGCCCAGGAGGATGCCCTCCTCGCGCATCTTGCGCTTGAGGTGCGAGTGCCCGGTCTTCCACATGACGGGCACGCCGCCATGCGTCCGGATGTCGTCGATCAGCGACTGCGAGGACTTCACGTCGAAGACGATCTTGGCTCCCGGGTGGCGCCCGAGGAAGTCGCGCGCGAGCAGGATCAGGATGAGGTCGGCCTCGTGGCGCCGGCCACGCTCGTCGACGACGCCCACGCGGTCGGCGTCGCCGTCGTACGCGATGCCGAGGTCGGCGCCGGCCTCGACGACCTTCGCCTGGAGATCCACGACGTTGGCGGGGTCTTCGGGGTCGGGCAGGTGATGGGGAAAGCTGCCGTCGGACTCGCAGTGGAGCTCGACGACCTCGCAGCCGACGCGGCGCAGGAGCTCGGGCGCGTAGAGCCCCGCGACGCCGTTGCCGGCGTCCACGACGACGCGCGGGCGCCGGTCCAGGCGGATCAGCCGGCTCACCGTGTCGAAGTATTCGTCCCGCGGGCTCCGCGTCTCCCGCGCGCCCTGGCCGCTCTCGAGGTCGCCGCGCTCGATGAGCTTGCGGAGCGTCTGGATCTCGTCCTCGGTGAGGGGCGCCGCGCTCCGATGGACCATCTTCACGCCGTTGTACTCGACCGGGTTGTGGCTCCCCGTGATGTTGGCTCCGCCGTCGAGCCTCCAGTGCGCGGTCGCGAAGTAGAGGATCGGCGTGGTCACGAGGCCGACGTCCACCACGTCCACGCCGGCGGCGCGGACGCCCTCGACGAACGCTGCCTTCAGCGCCGCAGACGACACGCGGTTGTCCTGCCCGACGGCGACCCGGCGACCGCCGTCGCGCCGGATCAGCGTGGCGTACGCGCGGCCGACCTGGCGGAAGACGCCGGGGTTGATGTCCTGACCGACGAGGCCGCGCACGTCGTACGCGCGGAACACGTGGGGGTTGAGCATTGTGCGACCCTCTTCGCTACGTTATTGTGACGACGGCGCGGGCTGACCGCGCAGTCGAGGGTACCATAGCGCGGTGGCGAATGAGTTCGCGTGCTGACGGACGCCGATCGGAGGGCCACGGCATGGACGAGCAGACCCTGAGGGAGCGGACGAAGCGGACGGCGCAGATGCTCTTCCATACGCTCAAGGGCGGCACCGGCTTCGAGCTGTGGAAGAAGTTCGACAAGCGCCTGGCGCGCGAGCTGTCGATGTTCTTCACCGGGGTCCTGTACAGCCGCGAGGTCCTGTCGCAGAAGCAGCGCGAGCTGTGCGCCGTCGCCGCGCTGACCGCGCTGCACCGGCCCAACGAGGTGCGCGCCCACATCCACGCCGCGCTCAACGTGGGCGCGACGCGCCAGGAGGTGGCAGAGGCGATCTTCCAGCAGGTCACCTACGGCGGGATGCCCGTCGTCGTGGACGCGCTCGAGGTCTACGCCAACGTGCTCGCCGAGCGCGGCGAGCCCTTTCCCGCCGACGAGGAGTCGCCGTGAGCCAGCGCGCGCTGGACGCGGCGGTGGACGCGGCGCGCGCGGCGGGGCGGATCGCGCTCAAGTATTTCCGCGGCGGCTTCGAGGTCGCGAAGAAGCCCGACGACACGCCCGTCACCCCGGCCGACCGCGAAGCCGAGCAGGCGATCGTCGAGATCCTCGGACGCGCCTTCCCGGACTGCGGCGTCCTCGGCGAGGAGTTCGGCGGGCGAGGAACGAAGGAGGTGCGCTGGATCATCGACCCCATCGACGGGACGAAGAACTTCGTCCGTGGCATCGGGATCTGGGCGACGCTGATCGCGCTCGAGGAGCGCGGCGAGGTCACGGTGGGCGTGATCCACAACCCGGTCACGGCCGAGCTGTATACCGCGCGGCGGGGCGCGGGTGCGTTCCTCAACGGCGAGCGCATCCGCGTCTCGGACGTGGCGGAGCTGGGCCGCGCCTTCTTCCTGCACGCGGGCCTGGGCATCGTCCGCAAGGGCGGCCACTGGGACGGCTTCGCCCGGCTCATCGACGCGACGGACCGCCAGCGGGGCTTCGGCGACTACATGGGCTACGGCCTCGTCGCCGAAGGCAAGGCCGAGATCTACGCGGAGCTCGACCTCAAGCCCTGGGATCTGGCGGCGCCGAAGATCCTCGTCGAGGAGGCGGGCGGGCGGTTCACTGATTTCGCAGGCCGGCCGACGATCTACACGGGCACCGCGCTCGCGACGAACGGGCGCCTGCACGACGCCGCCTTGGCTCTCCTTTCCCCCTGACGCTCGCCATCCATCCCGGCGCGCTGGGCGACGTCCTGCTCGCGGTCCCGGCTCTCCGGTCCCTGAGGCACCGGTACCCTCGTGAGCCGCTGGTCCTCGCCGCCCAGCCCCGGATCGGCGGGCTCCTCGCCGCGCTCGGCGTCGTGGACCGAGCGCTCTCGTTCGACGCGCTCGACCTCGACGGCCTGTTCGGGTCCGAGCCGCGCGACCCCGGCCCACTGCTTCGCGAGGCGACGCGTGTGGTGTCCTGGTTCGGCGCGCGCGACCCGGACTTCGTCCGCCGCCTCGGCGCGCTCGTTGCCGACGTGGTCGTGGTACCGTCGGTCGGCGAGGGACGGCCAGTCTGGGAGCACCTGCTCGCGAGCGCGGGGGCGCCGACCGAAGACGCGCGCACCTGGCGCGAACCTGTGGTGCTGCGAGAGGCGCTCGTCGACGAGGGTCGGCGCGTTCTCGTCGCCGCGGGCTGGGACGGCCGGGCACGGCTCGTCGCGGTCCACCCGGGAGCTGGCGGCGCTGCGAAGCGCTGGCCCGCCGAGGGATTCGCCGCCGTCCTCGAGGGGCTGGCGTCGGGAGGCGCGCTCGTCTTCGCGATTCACCAGGGGCCCGCCGACGCCGGGGCTGTCGCGGCGCTGCGCGCGCGGTTCACGGGTCCGGCCATCGTGCTCGACGAGCCGTCGCTTGAGCACCTCGCCGGGGCGCTGGCGTGCGCGACCGCCTATCTCGGGAACGACTCGGGCGTCAGCCACCTGGCGGCGGCGCTCGCCACACCCTCCGTGGTGCTCTTCACCCAGGAAAAGCTCGCGTGGCAGTCGTGGGAGCCGCGCGCCCACACGCTGGTCGTGTCAACCACGTCGCTCGAGCACGCCGATCTTGATCGCGTGCTCGTGACCATGCGCGGGCTCGTCGGCTAGAATCGCGGCGGGAAGCTGCTTAGAAGAAGTCGACGGCTACCGGCCGGCGCGCCTCCACCTCAGCAGCCAGCTCCTCCGCGTCCTTGGCCTCGTCCGGGTCGATCACGTTCGGTCCCAGATCGGGCCGCTCTCGAATCGCCAGGTCGTACCAGAGGTCCATCGTCGTCATGCTGCACCTCCGGGGCGCCTTGAGGCCCCGTCCGGTCGTTTACGTCTGGTGAACCCTGTCGAGCAGGAGCCGTGCCAGGGGAGAACTGACTGGGAATCGGGGATTTACCCGACCGCCCGGGCGACGCGCCAGGGAAGTTCGCCCGATCTTCTCTGGCAAACTGCCCTGTCGCCGCCGGGCCCGCCGCGGGATGTCAGCGGTCGGGCTTCTTCCAGATGCCGCGGTCGTGCATGAGCTTGATCTGCCGCTTGATGACCTTCTCCCGGTACTCGGCGTGCTTCATCGGCGCGCGCTTGAGGTAGAGGTTCTTCGGGTAGATGGGTTGCGCGTAGAGGATCTGGTAGAGCTCGGTCCGGACGTCCTTGAGCCAGTTGTCCCATTGGGCGCGCGCGCGGTGGTCGCGCAGCGCCTCGATGTCGATCACGCCCGCGACGTACGTCGAGCCGGCACCGTAGTCCTGCCTGCCGACGATCCGGCCCTTGTAGTCGATGATGTACGAGCGGCCGCCGAAGGTGTCGATGGGCGTCGTCTCCTCGGGGAAGAGGTAGTACGTTCCCATGTTGGGGGCCACGATGAACATGTTGTTATCGAGCGCGCGCGCCCGGCTCTGGATCTCGAACATCTCGTTGCCCGTTGCGGGGTGCGGGTAGGAGGCGCGGTAGACGACCTCGGCGCCGTTCAGCGCGAGCGCCCGCGCGTTCTCGGGATAGGAGCCCTCGTTCGCCATCATGATGCCGAGCCGGCCGATCTCCGTCTCCGCCACGGGCCAGAAGGCGTCGAGGGTCCGGCCGTACTTCTCGATCCACCAGTCGTAGACGTCGTGAGGGCAGACCGAGTGCTCGACCGGGAAGAGCGGCGAGACCTTGTAGTGTTTGAGGATGACTCGGCCGCGCGGGTCGACGACGAATCCGACGTTGAAGAAGCGGTCTTTCAGGTCGGGGTGCTTGGCCTTCGCCTGCGCCATGACGAACGCGTCGTACTCCTTCGCGATCTTGCCGAGCGCCTCGGTCTCCTCGCCCGGGATGTCGATCGCGCACTCGCGCGCGAAGGTCGCGTGGTCGAGGTCGAGCACCTCGTCGTTGAACGCCTGCAGGGCACCCTCCGGGAAGGCGATGAGGCGCACGGGCAGGTCGAGGCTCGAGAGCCAGGAGGCGGCCTTCACGAGGTGCGAGAGGTGGTCGAGGTTGATCTTGATGTCCTTGCGCTTGCGGATCCCCCGGACGGTAGGGATCAGACCGACGGCGGTGTAGGGCTTGATCATGCGCGCTCCTTGTCTCGACGGGTTCACGCGGCTCGTCTCTCCTGGTGCCGA